>VOFI01003045.1_pt1 | contig 51520 bp, 67 predicted proteins | sample 5384131 | NCBI WGS metagenome assembly VOFI01 (sample SAMN12384728, study PRJNA508395) | human gut metagenome | isolation source: healthy gut H | host: Homo sapiens
TTTTCATTCGTATAGTTTTAAGTTAGCATTGTATATTCACGAAAAACGGCAGGTTTCCCACCGGAAAACCCGCCGAAAATCCTATTGGAGCGTCCCTCCTGCGCCTGCCGGATCATCGCCTGACCGGCCGAGATGTAAACCTCGACGCGGCGGTTGGCCGCCCGGCCCTCGGCCGTATCGTTCGAGGCGACCGGCTCGGTATAGGCCTTGCCCTCGACTTTGAGGAAGCGGTTCGAGGCGATTCCTTTCGTCTCCAAATAGTTGCGAACGGCCTGCGCACGTTCGAGCGAAATACGCTCGTTGACCGCGAGCGTCCCCGTGCTGTCGGTATGGCCGAAAACTGTCACGTCCGTATCGGGATTCTGCAACAGGCTGATGGCGAACTTGTCGAGCGCTGCCTTCGCCGAAGCGTTGAGCGCCGTCCCGTTGGTCGGGAAGAGAATGCCCGTGTCGAAGGTTACCTTGATGGCGTCCAGCCCGTTGGTATCGGTCACCGTTTCGACTTCGGCCCCTCGATAGCCGCCAATTCGGCCTTCTGCTTCTCCATCTTGCGGCCGATCAGCGCACCGGCCGTCGCGCCGAGCGCCAGCCCTACGCCGGCACCGATCGCAGCGCCCTTGCCGCCGCCGGCCAACGCACCGATACCGGCGCCGACGGCCGTGCCGCCTCCGCCGCCGATGAGGCCGCCTTTGAGCGTCCCCCGACATCGACGCGCAGCCGCCGGCCACCATCATCGCCGCAGCGCACGTCACGCACAGCAAAGAGATTCGTCTCATAGAATATTCAATATTTTGATATCGTCAATACGTCTATCTCCTACCGAACGATCGTCTCGTCGCGGTCTGGCCCGACCGAAATGATCGCCACGGGCACGCCCGTCTCGCGTTCGATATATTCCACATAGGTCTTGAACTCGGCAGGAAAATCCTCGTAACGGCGCACCTGCTTCAAATCGGTTTTCCACCCCTTGAACTCACGGTAGACGGGTTTCACGTCGTCCTGAATGTCGTAGGGGAACTCCGTCACGCGACGGCCGTCGATCTCGTAGGCCTCGGCCACCTTGATCGTGTCGAAATCGTTCATCACGTCGCTCTTCATCATAATCAACTGCGTCACCCCGTCGATCATAATGGCGTACTTGAGCGCCACCATATCGAGCCAGCCGCAACGACGCTTGCGCCCCGTCACCGCACCGAACTCATGACCGAGCCGGCACAGTGCCTCGCCCGTCTCGTCGAACAACTCCGTCGGGAAAGGCCCGCTGCCCACGCGGGTACAATAGGCCTTGAAGATGCCGTAGACCTCGCCGATACGGTTGGGGCCGATGCCGAGGCCCGTGCAGGCGCCCGCACAGATCGTATTCGAAGAGGTCACGAACGGGTACGAACCGAAATCGACGTCGAGCAGCGTACCTTGTGCGCCTTCGGCCAGAATGGCCTTGTCTTCGGCGAGGAAGCGGTTGATTTCGTGCTCGCTGTCGATGATGCGGAACTTTTTGAGGTATTCGATCCCCTCGAACCACTGCCGTTCCAGTTCGTCGATATCGTAGTTGTAACCCAGCGATTCGAGAATGTTCTCGTGACGCGCCTTGGCCACTTCGTAAATCTTCTTGAAGTCGAGGAAGATGTCGCCCACACGCACGCCGTTGCGGCTGATCTTGTCCGTATAGGTCGGGCCGATGCCCTTGCCCGTGGTGCCGATTTTCGAACTGCCCTTCGCCGCTTCGAACGCAGCGTCCAGCACGCGGTGCGTGGGCAGGATCAGGTGCGCCTTTTTCGAGATGTAGAGCCGCTCCGTCAGGTCGTGGCCGCTGCGGGCCAGTGCCTCGGGCCTCCTCCTTGAAGAGGATCGGGTCGAGCACCACGCCGTTGCCGATCACGTTGACCTTATCGCCCTGAAATATACCCGAAGGGATCGAACGCAACACGTACTTCTCCCCGTTGAACTCCAATGTATGCCCGGCATTGGGGCCACCCTGAAAGCGGGCCACGACCTGATAATGGGGGTCAACACATCGACCACCTTGCCTTTTCCTTCGTCGCCCCACTGCAAACCGAGAATGACATCGACTTTTTTCATCTCTTTTCCGTTATCTGTTTTATGCAAAAGACATTTTTTGCATTCAAAGATACGAATTATTCTCCGAAATACCCAATCCCGCTGCGGGACTTTTCAACAAATTGTCAAGAATCCGGAGCTGCCGGCGCTTTGCCGACGGGCACCCGCAACCCCCTCACCCTGCAAAGCAAGGGCCGAAAAAGCCGGTCCGCCTCCATTCGGGTTCTCGGCGGTTCCGCCTGCGGAATCGGGCCGCCGCCCGCAGGGCGCACATCCGTTCGGAACGCCGTCTGCGGCGGCAATGAAAAACCCGACCGTCCTCTCGGAAAGTCGGGTAGCGCACCGGCAGCACCGGCCGTCAGATTTCCACGTCGTCGTCCGTCGCCTCCTCCGCCTGGGAGCTCTCCTCCTGGATGTCGTCGGCGCCCTTGATCTCGTCGTCGTAATACTCCTTCTCCTCCTCGTCTTCGGACAGATCGTCGATCTTTACGTCGATTTTAACGAGATAACTGATCTCGTCGGTATCATAAAGGAACGGCATAGAAGAAATCGCCGTTCGGTTTATCGACACGAATCATCGCATCGGTAAAAACCAAGCGGATATTTCTGCTTGATTTCCTCCTGTAATTCAGGAGAGAGATTGTGGAAACTCGCTACCAAATGTTTCTTATTCGCCATGGCTTTTACCATAAAACTCGTAAAATTTTGTGCAAGTATAAACAAAATTTGGCCCTCGGAATCTCATCTTCCGATTTTTTTGCATTTTTTTGATTTTTATGGATGTTCCAAACAAATTGTGTAATTTAGCGCGAACAATAATATATATGGAAAAACTCGAACGCATACGCGAACTGCGCACGCAGCTCAACGATCATAACCGAAAATACTACGTCGAAAACAGTCCGGAAATATCCGATTTCGAATTCGACCGCCTGCTGCGCGAGGAGTTCGTCTGCGAGCTCAAATTCGACGGCACGGCCATCTCGCTCACCTACGAACACGGAGCTTTGCTCCGTGCCGTGACGCGGGGCGACGGCACACGGGGCGATGACGTAACGGCCAATATCCGCACGATTCGCACCATTCCGCTGCACCTGCAAGGGGGCGACTACCCCGATTTCTTCGAAATACGGGGCGAAGTGCTGATGCCCTATGCCTCGTTCGACCGCCTCAACCGCGAACGCGAGGAGAACGGCGAACCGCTGCTGGCCAATCCGCGCAATGCCGCAGCGGGCACGCTCAAGCAGCAATCCTCGGCCGTAGTCGCCCAGCGGGGGCTGGACTGCACGCTCTACCAACTGGCTGGCGACGACCTGCCCTGCACGACCCATTGGGAGTGTATGCGGAAAGCCAGCGAATGGGGATTCAACGTATCGGACAAGATGCGGATCTGCCGCAGCCAGGCGGAGATCGACGACTACATCGCCTTCTGGGACGAAGAGCGCAGGAAACTGCCGTTCGCTACGGACGGCGTGGTCATCAAGGTCAATAGTTACACCCTGCGGCGCGAGCTGGGCTTCACGGCCAAGGCGCCCCGATGGGCCGTGGCTTTCAAGTTCAAGGCCGAACAAGCGCTCACCGAACTGCTGAGCGTCGACTTCCAAGTGGGGCGCACCGGCGCCGTCACTCCCGTGGCGAACCTCGCCCCCGTCCAGTTGGCCGGAACGACCGTCAAGCGCGCCACGCTGCACAACGCCGAACAGATCGCCCTGCTGGACATTCGCGTAGGCGATATGGTATATGTCGAAAAAGGCGGCGAGATCATCCCCAAGATCACGGGCGTCGATCTTGCGGCCCGTCCGGCGGACAGCCGTCCCTTCCAGTACATCACCCGCTGTCCGGAATGCGGCACTCCGCTGGTGAAATACGAGGGCGAAAGCAAGCACTACTGTCCCAATCAGAACCACTGCGAGCCGCAGATTCTCGGACGCATCATCCACTTCATCCGCCGCAAGGCGATGGACATCGAGGGATTGGGCGAAGAGACCGTCGAACTGCTCTTCGAAAACGGACTGCTGCACGACATCGCCGACCTGTACGACCTGCGGGCCGGACAGCTCGCCTGTCTGCCCCGGCTGGGCGAAAAATCAGCCGAGAACATCATCCGGAGCATCCGGGGCTCGGTCGAGGTTCCTTTTCAGCGGGTATTGTTCGCCCTGGGCATCCGATTCGTCGGCGAAACGACAGCCAAATACCTCGCCTCACACTTCCGCACGATGGACGCCGTGATGCGTGCCACGCGCGAAGAGTTGATCGAAGCCGAGGAGGTGCGGCAAGATCGCCGATGGCATTCTCGACTACTTCGCCGACGAGGGCAACCGGACGCTGATCGAACGGCTGCGCCGCGCCGGGCTGAAATTCGAGGCCGAGGCGCCTCGTCTCCGCTCCGACGCGCTGACAGGCAAGAGTTTCGTCATTTCGGGCAAGTTCTCGACGCACAGCCGCGACGAATTGAAGGAGTTGATCGAACTGCACGGCGGGCGCAACCTGGCCGCCGTGTCGGCCAATGTCGACTACATCGTAGCCGGTGAGAATATGGGCCCCGCCAAACTGAAAAAGGCCGAGAAACTGGGCATCCCGATCCTCACGGAGAAGGAGTTCCTCGCGCTGATCGCCGACGACGAACCCGCAGCGGCGACCTTCGCGGCGGCGGAACCCGAAACGCCCGCGCAGCCGACGCAGGGCGCATTGTTTTAACCGAAATACAAATCCCACGATATGAAGCCAAACAGGAGCCGCCATGATCACCCCCTTCACCGCCGACGGCCGCGTCGATTACGAAGCGCTCGGACGCATGATCGATTACGTCATCGAAGGCGGGGCCGACTATATCGTCGCACTCGGCACGACGGCCGAGACGCCGACGCTCTACATTCAGGAGCGCGCCGTCGTAGCCATGTTCATCGCCAATCAGATCCGCCACCGCGTGCCACTGGTGATCGGCGTGGGCGGCAACTCGACCTCCGAGGTGCTCGACCAGCTGCGCGAGTTCGACCTGCGCGGCGCCGACGCCATCCTGAGCGTGACGCCCTACTACAACAAACCGTCGCAGGAGGGACTTTACCAACACTTCAAGGTCGTGTCGGAACACGTCGCCGCTGCCGATCATCCTCTACAACATCGCAGGCCGCACGGGCGTCAACATGACCGCCGAGACGACGCTGCGCATCGCCGCCGATTTTCCCAACGTCATCGGTATCAAGGAGGCGTCGGGCAACATCGGCCAGATTCAGGAGATCATCGACCGCCGACGCGAAGGGTTCCTCGTCCTGTCGGGCGACGACGGGATCGCCGTCGACGTGATGCGGCGCGGCGGCGACGGCGTGATCTCGGTGGCGGTCAACGCCTTCCCCCGACGCTTCATGGCGTGCATCGACCTGGCCAAGAGGGGCGATTTCGATGCGGCCGAAACGGCCTTCGCCCCGATGCACGAAGTCGTCGAAGCCCTCTTCGCCGAGGGAAACCCCACCGGCGTGAAATGCGCGCTGAGCATCCTGGGGCTGATCGGCAACCGCCTGCGCCTGCCGCTGGTCGCGGGTACTCCGGCGCTCGAAGCGCGCCTGCGGAGTTGATCCGTACATACGATTTGCGCTGAAACGGCGTTTTCCGAAGAAATCGACGCATTATGAAACGACTTTCATCCTGTGGCTGCTGCTGCCGTTGCTGTCGGCTGCGAAGGTTCCCGTGGAGAGCGACATCAAGGCCCGCATCGAAGATCCGGCCTCGGAACAGTACTATCCGAACCTCCGGCTGCGCTACGAGCAGGCCGACTCGACCCTCACGGCCGAAGACTACCACTACCTCTACTACGGCTACGCCTACCAGCCGCAGTACCGCCCGTTGGAGACGAACCCCGCACTCGACCGTTTCTACGAAACGCTCGCACGGCTGAACGTCGACGCACCCGCCGACACCGACCTGCTGGCCGTCATCGAGGCCGGTACGGGAGGCGTTGGAAGCCGATCCGTTCTCGCCGCAGGTGCTCAACTTTCTCTCGTTCGCCCACGCACAGCGGGGCGACACGGCACAGGCGGCCGCCTACCGCGACAAGATGAACCTCGTACTGGCGACGATCGAAAGTTCGGGCGACGGCCTGACGGAAGAGACCCCATGGCATATCATGATGTACGCGCACGCCTTCGACCTGTTGGCCGCCAAGAACATTCCGGTGCGCGAGAGCTCGATCATCAGCCGCACGGTGGAGTACATCCCGCGCGTCAAGAAGGACGAAAAGGGGGTGAAAGGGTACTATTTCGACTACGGCCGCATCTATTGGAAAAAGCCCGAACAGGGGTATAAACGCGAACGCTCGTGGCAATTCAACAATCTCAAACCGTGGAAAAGCGACAAAAAATAAAGGGGCCTCGCGCTGGGACTGCTCTGCGCCGCATTCGCATTGTCCGGCTGCGAGCGCCCGAGGAAGAACCCCTCGCACTGCTCACGCTCGACAAGGAGCGGATCGTCTTCGACAATCCGTCCGAAGGCGAAACGGCACAGGCCGTGCTGCGCATCGAGGCCGACCGCCGTTGGAGCGTCGGTTTCATCGGGAACGGGCACGACTGCCGCGTGTCGGTCTTGTCGGGCGAAGCCGGCGTGCACGAACTGCGGATCGAAACCTCCGAGACCAACACGGGGCGCGACCTGCACAGACTGGGACAACTGACCGTCGCGCTCGACGACGGCTCGGCGAACCGGACCGTCGATCTGCAACAGCGTCCGCAGGCTGCACGTCAAACCTTGCTCATGTACTTCTGCGGCACCGATCTCTACTCCTATTATAAAAACAATCTGGCGGACGTCTCCAAGGCGCTCTCGCGGAATATCCTGCCGCTGGGCCGTATCGTGGCCTTCACGCAGCCCACCGCCGGCGAAGGATACGTCGTGGAGTACCGTTACGACGAAGCGGCGAGCGCCTGCGAACGCGACACGCTGATCCGCTATACGCCGCTGCCCGGGCGCACGACCGATCCTGCGGTCATGGAACGCATCTCGGCGACATGGCGGCCGCCGCGCCCGCCGAACGTTTCGGGCTCCATCTGGCCTCCCACGCAAAGGGATGGTTGCCGGCATCGATCGAAAGTTCGTCGTGGCTGCGCAGCAACGCCCGTCGCACCGACGATCTGTGGCGGAAGATACCCGGTGCGGCCGAAACCCGCTGGTTCGGCCATGATCGGGGGCGCTACATGGATATTTCGGAACTCGCCGCCGCGATCGACGGCTCCGGCGTGCGGTTCGACTACCTGCTCTTCGACGCCTGTTTCATGTCGTCGGTCGAAGCGCTCTACGATCTGCGCCGCGCGGCCGACTACATCGTCGCCTCGCCCTGCGAGGTCATGGCGCACGGATTCCCCTACGACACGGTGATTCCCTCGCTCTTCGCCGACGACGGCGCACGGTACGATCTGGCCGCGGCCTGCCGGAACGTCTACGAATACTACAACGCCGTCGACTCCTACAAATCGGGGTGCGCGGCGCTCACGGTCTGCGACGAATTGGAGGGGCTGGCCACGGCCCTGCACGACATCAACGCCGGCGCCACGAAAGCTGTCGACGCGACGACGCTGCAAAGCTACGACGGAATGGAGACGCACCAGTTCTACGATCTGGAAGAGTACGCCCTGGCGCTGACGGCCGACGACGCCCGCGGTCAGGCGTTCGTGCAACAGATGGAACGCTGCTTCCCGCCCGAGGGACGGTTCCACACGGCGCAGTTCTTTTCGGTTTACAACAATCGCATGAACGACATCCGCTACTATTCGGGCGTAACGACCTATGCTCCGGCCGAGACCTACCGCAACGAGTGGCAACAGACCGCGTGGTATGCTGCGACGAAGAGATAACGACTCGGTATCCCGATACGAATTCACCCCTGCCGCAAACAGTGCGGCAGGGGTGAATTATTCCATTCAGCGGCCGCATCGAACGGCCTGTCATCCTCCGGCGACCTAAAACAACTTCTTGCGCGAGGTCGTCACCACGAAATCTTTCAGATAGAAGGGTTCGAAATAGGCCAGATCGGCGAAATTTCCCCCGTCGAAGGCTGTCTGCGCCAGCCGCGCCAACCCGCGCGCCGAGGGGGCGACGTGCACCAGCACGGCGTCCGACAACACATCGGCGCACTTCGCCGCACCGCTGCCGAAGATCACGAAAGGCCCTTTCGCCCGCCATGTGGAAAAACTCCCCGCATCGACCACCTCGGCCGACACCTCCGTGAGCGGCCGCCCCTGCGCGTCGAACAACTGCGTATAAACCTCCATGCGCCGCGCGTCGACCATGGGACACAACACGGCGCGCTCCCAATCCTCGACGGAGAGAATCCCCGCTTCGTAATCCTCGCGCGCCACCTCGCAGAGCGCATCGAGCGAACCGACGGCGACGAGCGGTTTGCGCAAACCGTAGCACAGGCCCTTGGCGAACGACACGCCGATGCGCAGCCCCGTGTAGGAACCGGGCCCCTTGCCGACGGCTACGGCATCCAGATCGTCGGGATCGAGCCGGTTCTCTTTGAGAATTTCATCGACGAAAACGCCGACCTTGCGGGCGTGGTCGCGGCCTTCGTCGCTCTCGCGCAACGAAACCAGTTCGCCGTTTTCGGCGATCCCGACCGAACAGATGTCCGTGCCCGTTTCGATACATAAAATCAATGCCATATCTCTCGCTATAATACTTCGTAATGTTGCAGTGCACGCAGCACACCGTCGTCGTCGACCGTAGCGGTGACATAGTCGGCCGCCCGTTTGGCCGCGTCGACGGCGTTGCCCAACGCCACGCCGACACCCGCATGGCGGATCATCTCCACGTCGTTGCCGCCGTCGCCGAACGCCATCGAACGGCTCCGGTCGATGCCGTAATGCCTCAAAAAGACGTCCATGCCGCTCGCCTTCGTTACGCCGCGCATGTTGATGTCGGCCATGAGCGGACTCCAACGGCTCGACACGCACTCGGGAAATTCGCGCATGATCCGCTCCTCCTGTTCTGGCGACATGAAGACGCACATCTGACGGCAGGGCGTACGCTGCGCCACCTCGCGCAAATCGGCCACCGCAGGATCGAGCGGCATCCCCAACGCACCCAGAAACTCGCGCATCCCGTCGTTCACGCTACTGGCGACCATTCCCTCGTCGGTCAGCATCGAGACGGGAAATCCCTCGCGCATCCCCACATGCAGCATCCTGTCGAGAATCTCCATCGGGATCGGACGCTCGGCCAGCACCTCGCCGTCGGTCGTCAGGCAATGGCCGCCGTTGACCAGAATGTATCCGTCGAAAGTCAGCCCTTCGAGCGGCGGAAGGCTCCGCCGGTCGCGGCCCGTGGCAATAATCACCTTCGCCCCGCGTCCGCGCAGGCGGGCGAGCGCTTCGCGCGCCGATGCGGGCACCTCGTGCGTCTCGAAACTGCGCAGCGTACCGTCAATATCGAAAAAGAAGATTTCGTACATTTATTTAACGTTTATGGGTTTTCATCGCCTTGTCCATTTCACGGCGGGCGTCGTTCTCTTTGAGGTATTCGCGTTTGTCGTACGCCTTGCGGCCGCGCGCAAGCCCGATGACGATCTTCACCAATCCCCCGCTCGTTGAGAAACATCCGAAGCCCCGCTATCGTCAGGCCGCGATCCTGCAACGACCGCTGCAACTTATTCAGTTCCTTTGCGGTTGAGCAGCAGCTTGCGGTCGCGTTTCGGGACATGGTTATTGCAGGTTCCCCAATGGTATTCGGCAATCGTGACATTGCGGATCCACAACTCGCCCTTGTCGAAATAGCAATAGCTGTCCACCATCGACGCCTTGCCCAGCCGCACGGACTTGATCTCGGTACCGACCAGCACGACGCCGGCGACGAACTCTTCGAGAATCTCGTAGTCGAACGTCGCCCGCTTGTTGCGGATATTTATCGTTTTATAATCGCCCATCTATCTCTCTGGCTTTGAAACGTATAAAACTTATCTCTCGACTTCCCGCCCGTCGGCGGCGATTCCGGCACTCGGTTTGCACGTGAACGGGCGTAAGGCTGGGTGAAGGTAACTAATTCTTTTATCTTTGATATGTTTTACACATCTTTCTGTTTATTTTCTGTTTGCACACGGTATGCGTAGCGATACGTGTACGACCCAGCCTTACTTTTTTGACATTCTGCGAATGTAAAAAGTAAAAAGTTATTTTTACATTCCTTCCCTCATGCTCCCTCCCTTTGACAAAGGGAGGGACTTTATAGTCTTTCCTCCTACTTTTTGACATTCTGCAAATGTAAAAAGTAAAAAGTTATTTTTACATTCCTTCCCTCATGCTCCCTCCCTTTACCTTCGCTGCGCTCGGTTTCTGCGGCGGCGCCTCGGCATCCCGCAAGCGGGTGCGCTCGGCTTGCACACAGTCGACAAAGGGGTGGGACTTTTAGAGCCTACGTGCTGCATCGGCAAAACGTCTCCTCTCATACCCCGCTCAGCGGGAAAATACGGCTCTCTGCGCCGTGCGGGCCGAAGTCTCCGCACGCGGAGGCCCGCCACACGGACGTGCTCCGCAGTCTTCGCCCCGTACGAATTCGCATAAAACCGCACTCCGCAAATCCATCACCCTCCGTTCAGTACGGTCGGAGAGCGGCTGCCTGCAACCGCTCGGTACGGCAAGCCGACCGCCCTGCCCGTGGCGTCCGGAATATCCTTCGCCGGCTGCGGAGTAAAACCGCAGCACCGGCCGGGAACTCTATCTTGCAAAAATAGTGACTTTTTCCGGATATCCAATCAAAATCCCCGCACGGACTATCCCATTTTCACAAGCCAATGCCCCGCATGGACGGCCAGCAGCCCCGACGCCACGCTCAACGAGACGTAGAACGCCAGCCCCTGCCAGATCCGACTGGCGGACCAGCAGGAGATTCTCGTGGATAAAGGTCGAAAATGTCGTGAAACTGCCGCAGAACCCCACGATAAAGAGCAACCTGATCTCCTCCGACAGCACCCGGTAGTGCTCCAGCAGACCGTAGCAAACCCCGAGCAGCAGGCATCCGAGGATATTCACGCAAAAAGTTCCCAACGGCAGGGAGAGCCACTGGCTACCCTGCAACAACCGCGACACGCCGTAGCGCAATACGCCACCGGCGAAGCTGCCGCAGCCGATCAACAGCAATGTTTTCATCCGAACCGAAATTTCAGGGCAGGCATCATCAGCGTCCGCGAAGGGGACACGGTTTGGATCGGGCGGATACCATCGCCCGGCGTTATCGACATCGAACGAATCAGAGAATCGTCCGCTGCACCTTGTGCGAGATATTGGTTTTCTCGCAGTTGAGCGTATTGATGAGAGTCGTCGCCTCCAACTCCTCCTCCTCGGTAAGTTGCCCCGAAGCCAAACGCTGCATCTGCTCGTCGATCAGTTTCTTGATCGCATTCGACTTGTAGAGGATCACCGCCTTCGGCACACCCTGCGCGAGAATCTCCTCGACGCTCTCGACATGAACCTCCTTCTGCTTCCAGAGCTTACTCGGCACGTAGTTGTCGTCCGACGTAAGGATGTCGACCGCCGCATTGCAGACCGCGGGATCGGGGTGGTTGATGAACAGATGCGCCGGCACCTCCACCCCTTCGCCCAGTTCGGCGCGCTGCTCGCGGTAGGTATCCAGCATCTTCCGGTAGACCTCGGTCTGGAAATGGAGTTCCTGCGCATCGAGCGTCGACAGGATCACGTCGGCGACATTCATCTGGATGACGTCGCGCCCCTCCTTGAAGTCGAAATTGCGGTGGCCGTATTTGAGCAGGTATTTCAACAGTTCCTTCTCCAACTCCTGCGTGGCGCTGCCGGCCGCGACGCCCTTCGTGAAATCGACCTGCGGCTCCGGCACGGCGGCCTGCTCCTCGCTCCGCTGCCGCATCTGCTGACGGCGGATGAAATCCGAAGCCTCGCGGCCGCCGCCCGTCTGGACGACGCGCTTGCGCGCCACCTCTTCGACGAGCACCCGCTCATCGATGTCCATCAGCCGCGCGCACTCCTTGACATAGACCGAACGCTGGATCGAATCGGGAATCTGCGTAATCGACTGCACCATGTCGCCGATGAGCGCCGCCCGCTTGATCGGGTCGTTCTGAGCGTCCTTCATCAGCAGCTGCGCCTTGAAGGTGATGAAATCGACCTCGTTGGCCTTGATGTACTCCTGCACCTCGGCGGCCGTGTGCGCGCGCGCGAAGGAGTCGGGGTCTTCGGGTTCGGGCAACAGCACGACGCGCACGTTCATCCCCTCGGCCAGGATCATGTCGATTCCGCGGATCGAGGCGTGGATACCCGCCGAATCGCCGTCGTAGATGACGGTGATGTTCTTCGTGAAGCGGTTCAGCAGCCGGATCTGATCGGTCGTGAGCGATGTACCCGACGACGACACGACGTTCTCCACACCGGCCTGATGCATCGAGATCACGTCGGTATACCCCTCGACCATGATCGCATAGTCCTGCTGCTGGATCGCCTTCTTGGCGAAATAGAGGCCGTAAAGCTCGCGCTTCTTGCTGTATATCTCGCTCTCGGGGAGTTCTGGTACTTGCCGACATTCTTGTTCGTTCCCAGAATGCGGCCGCCGAAGGCGACGATCCGCCCCGAAATGTTGTGCACGGGAAAGATCACCCGATCGTGGAAGCGGTCGAACAAATGCCCGTCGCGTTCACGTCTGATCGACAGTCCGGTCGAGAGGAGAAACTCCTCCTTGTATCCGGCAGCCAGGGCGGCGCTCGTCATCGCATCGCCCTTGGCCGAACAATAGCCCAATCCGAACTTCTGGATCGTGGCCTCCGTAAACCCGCGCTTCTGCCGGAAATAGCTCATGCCGACGCTTTGCCCCTCCGACGACTTACGCAGGTAGTCGGCGAAATAGTCATAGGCCCAGCCGTTGAGGGCGAACATCGATTCGCGGTTGTCGTTGCGGCGGATATCCTCCTCGGTGAGCTCCCGCTCCTGCACCTCGATGCCGTAGCGCTTGGCCACGGCTTTGAGCGCTTCGGGGTAAGAGATGCCCTCGTGCTCCATGACGAAGGTAACGGCGTTGCCCGCCTTGCCGCAGCCGAAGCACTTGAAAACACCTTTCGAAGGCGATACGACGAACGAGGGAGTCTTTTCGTTGTGGAAGGGACAGCACGCCTGATAGTTCACACCCTTGCGTTTGAGCGTGACGTAATCGCCGATGATTTCGACGATATCGGCTGCCGCATAGATGCGGTCTACGGTGGCGCGGTCGATGAGTCCCATGCTCGCAAAGTTACGAATAATTCGGCAGGCGGAACAACGTTTGCGGAATTAAATTCGATGCGCTCCGTTTCGGCTTCTGCGACAGCTGTTTCGCCGCCGCACGCAAACCGGCTGCCGCCGGACGGACAATATCGCCGGCGGGTTTCGCGTTGAAAAGGGCATTCCGGAAGCGGAATTATCCGTCGTTGCGGCCTCCGAATTCCGAATTTATCGTACCTTTGCATCTATGGATTTCAAACTCGTCTCGGAATACAAGCCCACGGGCGACCAGCCCGAAGCGATCGCGCAGCTCGTCGATTCGATCCGCCGCGGATCGAAACACAATACGCTGCTGGGCGTGACGGGTTCGGGCAAGACCTTCACGGCCGCCAACGTCATCGCCCAGATCAACAAACCGACTCTCGTATTGAGCCATAACAAGACCCCTTCGCGGCGCAGCTCTACGGAGAGTTCAAGAATTTCTTTCCCGAAAACGCGGTCGAATATTTCGTCTCCTACTACGACTACTACCAGCCGGAGGCCTACCTGCCGGCCACGGATACCTTCATAGAAAAAGACCTGTCGATCAACGACGAGATCGAAAAGATGCGTCTGCAAACCTGCGCGACGCTCCTTTCGGGCCGCCGGGACGTGATCGTCGTCTCGTCCGTTTCGTGCCTCTACGGCAGCGGCAACCCCGAAGACTTCCATGCGACGGCCGTCTCGTTCAAGGTCGGCGACATCGTCAGCTACAAGCAGTTCCTCTACAAACTGGTCGAAGCGCTCTACACCCGCACCGAACGCGACCTGCTGCCCGCGACGTTCCGCGTCAACGGCGACACGGTGGACATCATGGCCGCCTTCGGCGAATTCGGCAGCCAGTGCTACCGCGTGATGTTCTACGACAACGAAATCGAAGCGATATGGATCGTCGATCCCGCGACGGGCGCCCGCATCCAGACGATCGACACGCTGACGATCTACCCCGCACGTCTCTTCGTCACCACGAAGGAGCGTATCAACACTGCCGTGCAGCAGATCTACCTCGATCTGGGCAAGCAGATCGAGTTCTTCGAACGCGAAGGGAGGACGATGGAAGCGCAGCGCATCAAGCAGCGCGTGGAATACGATTTTGGAGATGATCAAGGAGCTGGGCTACTGTCCCGGCATCGAGAACTACTGCGCTACCTCGACGGCCGCGCCGCCGGTACGCGCCCCTTCTGTCTGCTCGACTACTTCCCGAAGGACTACCTGCTGCTCATCGACGAGAGCCACGTGACGCTGCCGCAGGTGCACGGCATGTTCGGCGGCGACCGCGCCCGCAAGGAGAATCTCGTGGAGTACGGGTTCCGCCTGCCGGCGGCGAAGGACAACCGCCCGCTGCGCTTCGAGGAGTTCGAGCAGATGATGGGTACGACGGTCTACATCAGCGCCACGCCCGCCGACTACGAACTCATGAAGAGCGAAGGCGTGGTGGTCGAGCAGCTGATCCGCCCCACGGGGGCTGGTCGATCCGCCGCTCGAAGTGCGCGTCACGGAGAACCAGATCGACGACCTGCTCGAAGAGATCGACAAGCGGGTGCGCGTCGAGGACAAGGTGCTCATCACCACCATCACCAAACGCATGGCCGAGGAGCTGTCGAAATATTTCGACCGCATCGGCGTGCGCAACCGCTACATCCATTCGGACATCGACACGCTGGAACGTATCCAGATCCTCGAAGACCTGCGCGCCGGCATGTTCGACGTGCTGATCGGCGTCAACCTGCTGCGCGAAGGGCTGGACCTGCCGGAGGTGGGGCTCGTCGCCATTCTCGACGCCGACAAGGAGGGGTTCCTGCGCAACGTGCGGTCGATCACCCAGATCGCGGGACGCGCCGCACGCCACGCCAACGGCAATGTGATCCTCTACGCCGACCACTGCACCGACTCGATGCGCTACGCCATCGTCGAGAGCAACCGCCGCCGCGAAAAGCAGGTACGCTACAACCTCGAACACGAGATGCTGCCGCGGCAGGCGCAGCGCAGCGGCACGGGACAGAGCACGCTGCTGGCTTCCCAGGGCGAAAAGATCCAGGAGGCGACGCCGGCCTTCTACCTGCCGGCGGAGGATCGCTACATGCAGGCCGCCGACGTACAGGGAACCTACATGGCAGGTGAAAACCTCGACACGCTGATCGCAAAGGCGAAGGAGGATATGGAACGTGCCGCCAAATCGCTCGATTTCCTCGCCGCGGCGAAGTACCGCGACCGCATGTACGAGCTGCAGAAACTGCGCGAGGAGAACCGCAACCGCTGAAAACCGCAAGCGGGCCTTAATCCGCCCTCTCACAAAGAAGGAGAATAGAAAACGGGAGGATGTCCTTTTCCGGAGATATCCTCCCGTCGCATTCCGAAATGTTATCTACCGAAAATACGGAACAATACCCGAACGAGCAAAACAGCGAAAAAAAACGGCGAACGCCGCATTGTTCCAGCGGTTCCAGCGGCGAACCTGCCGTTTGTCGATCGGCAGCCTCTTCCATCGTCCGCAGGGCAGCCGCAGCAAATAGACGAAGCGCACGATCAAAGCCGTAACGGGAACCATGCACCCCCACGACACCACATCGGCAAGCAGCGAAGAAGCGGGCAGAAGAAACAGCACCGCCACGCACAACGCACCGACCGTTGCGAATCGCAGCACCCATATATCGTTGAAGGCGAGATCGAGTTTTCGCGCCCATTTACCTATATTCTCACTCATAGCACTCCCAATATTTCGCACTGTATGCCGCAACGGTCAAGCCGATATAGATACATTGCGTCTCCTCCTCGGTCAATTCCGGCGAAGGATCGATATTCTCATAATAACAATTGACGATCGCAGACAGCTCCTTCGGAGCATTCCGTAATGGATTATTTTCTCAAAACTCAATCCTCGATCGCCCCGCGAAAGGTGAAATACCGTGCTGCAAGAAAACTGTATGCGGCCGAAAGGAGAGAGGTCGCGAGTTTCGCGGGTGTAGGCCAGATACCGACGACCTCCACGAACAGTTTCATGCATAGATAGTTGAGCAGGATCGCTCCGGCGACCGACAACGCATAGCGCAGCAGTTGCGTGCGCGTGCCGAGCGGCGACGCACGGAACGCCACGTTGCGATTGAGCCAGAAACCGGTGAAAAAGGTAATCGGAAAGACGAGGAACAGCGACGCGATCGGGGCAGACATGTAGACGAAGCCCAGATCGATCATCCGCCCTTCACCGATCAGAAAGTGATAGATCACGAAATACCACACCGCATCCAGCGCCAGATTCATCCCGCCGCAAAAGGCGTAGCGGAACAACTGCCGCGAGACGACCCCTTCCAGCCGACGCCAGTAGAACGCATCGACAGCACGGGTTACCAACGAAGCGGGAGAACTCATTTTTTCGCGTAAATCCACAAGTCGGGCCACGCCGAACGGTGTTCCCGCGCGAAACGCTCGCAGACGCCGCGATCCTGCGCGGCGAAGGGCGAGACCATGTACTTCGCACCGAAAGGATAGACCCCGACAGCCAGCGACGGCGCCTCGCGCAACAACTGCTCGCGGCACCGCGCAGCGTTCTCCTCGGTCGAAAATACACCGAAAACCACGTAACACCACCCCGACTGCATCCGTTCGGAGGCAGGCTGCGGTACGGCGGCCGGTCGTGCGGATGTCGTTGTGGAACTTCCGGTTGATGCCGTGGCGACGGTCGGTTGTGCAGACGCCGCCTGCGGAATTTCGGCAGACGCCGGCGCCGGCCGGCCGGTCAGGGCCTGGCAGCTCCGTCCGGTCCGGCCGCCGATTCTTTCCCGTACTCCGTTCGCCCCCCGTCGCAACGGCAGCGGCCGAAACGCCGTCCTCCGCCGATCCGGAAGAGGCTTTCAGCCTCTCGACGTTCGACTTCTCCGCCTGCGCCGCGAAACGCGATACGGATTTCGGGGCGAACTCGATATAACCGAACACGGCGACAGCCACGACAATCGCAGCAACGGCGATCGCCACCACGGCCCGATTCATACGAGGCTGCAAGGTCACGACCTCCTCGCCGGCCGGATTCAGTTGCGCGGCGAACGCCGGTTCGGGGGTAAACGCACGGTGGCGCAGGATTCCGATCCCTTCGAGCGTCAATACCTCGCCCCTCGCGCGTCTTAGCCAGCCAACGCCCGAAAACGGCCTGCGCCTGCGCTTCGTCGCACCCTGCGGCGCGGCGGATCAATTCCACGAGCGAAACGCCCTCTTCCGACGGGCGGAAATCGATTTCGTTGCGAGGCGCCGCGATCTTCTGCCGCGACAGGCGGTGCGCACCGCGATGCGCCACATAGAGCGTACCTACACCGGGAATTACGACGGAACGGTGATTCAGCAGCTCACCGGCAATGATCTTATTTACCTCTGCGACCATGGTATTCTCTGTTTCGGCGAAAAGGCTATTTCCGCGCAGGTTTCGTTGCGCTTACGGCCGGGCGAAGCGGGCTTCGCCTCGACGGCAGGGCGCGACAACGCCCGCCAGATCATATAAATTCCGAAAAGGGATGAAGGGGATACTCAACAACTGCCCCATGTTGAGCAGCATTCCCTGCTCGAAGGCCTCCTGATCCTCCTTGATGAACTCGATGAAAAGCGTGTCAGGAAGACGCCGATAAGCCCCACGCCGAACAACCCCGGCCGGCGGACACCCGTGTCACGGCGGTAATAGAGCCACCACAACACCCCCGAACGTCGCCATTAGCACAACGCTTGGTACAATTGCGTGGGGGTGCTGCACGGGAACCGCGTCGAGCGGCAGGTCGCGGTAGAGACGCACGAACTTGAAGCCCCACGGCATATCGGTCACACTGCCGACGATCTCCGAATTGAACAGATTGCCGAAACGCACCGCCGCACCGCCGATCGCCACAGGGATCATGATGCGGTCGAGCGACCAGATGTAAGGCAGTTTGTTCCGGTGCGAAAAGAGCCACAACCCGATCAGAAGCCCCACGGCCGCACCGTGGCTCGCCATACCGCCGTTACGGATTTCGGTGATGATCGCCAGCGGATGCGCAAGATAGTGCTGCGGCTCGTAAAAAAGGCAGTGACCCAGCCGCGAACCGATGATCGTAGCCAGCGTGCCGTAAATGAAAATCGACTCCGAAACCGACGAAGGAAGCCCCTCGCGCTTGCAGAAATTATCGAAGAACTTGGCGCCGACGAGAATCGCCAGCGCCCACATCAGCCCATAGTAACGGATATCCAACCCGCCGACGGAGAAGAGCACCGGGTTGAAATTTCCATACGATGTACAACGGATTGAATACCATTTTTTATCGAAATTGGTTTACTTGATTTCGTTCGGGTCCGCCTTTGAGCGTGAAGGAGAAGGTACTGCCCACGCCCACTTCGCTGCGCAGCGTGATATGCTCGCCGTGCGCTTCGACGATATGTTTGACGATCGCCAGCCCCAGCCCCGTGCCGCCGTGTTCGCGCGACCGCCCCTTGTCGGTGCGGTAGAACCGTTCGAAGACACGCGGGATATCCTCCTTGGCGATGCCGACGCCCGAGTCCTCGACCTCGATCAGGATCTTGTCGAGCATGTCGCGGAAACGCACGCGCGTCTGGCCGCCCTCGCGGCCGTAGCAGATCGAGTTGGTCAGCAGGTTGACCATCACCTGCCCTACATAGTGCTTGTCGGCCAAGACCCAGGGGCGACGGCAGATCTTCGGCCCCCTTCACCAGCAGTTTGATGTGCCGCTCGCCGGCCTTCATCTCCAACTGGTCGGCGATCTCCTTCGTGAGCGCCACGACGTCGAACGGCTCCATTTTGAGCCGCGTCATGTCGCTTTCGAGTTTGGAGATCGTGTCGAGGTCGTTGACGATATTGATCAGCCGGTCGATACTCTTTTCCGTGCGTTCGAGATACTTGCGGTTGATGAGTTCGTCTTCCAGTCCGCCGTCGAGCAGCGTCGAAATATAACCCTGAATATTGAAAATCGGGGTTTTCAATTCATGCGCCACATTGCCGAGATACTCCTTTGCGGAACTTCTCCGTCTCTTTCAGGCGGGCGATCTCCATGTCGCTGGTCTCGGCCCATGCCGACAACTCTTCGGAGATGCTCTCCACGTGCTTGTCCTTCAACTCGTCGAGAATCTCCTGCGTATGCACGTTACGCGAAAAAGACGATCGAATAGATCGGTTTTAGCTTGTAAGCCACATATTTACGGATCACAAAAGGGCGAACAGCGCCACGATCAGGAACGTCCCGACCGCCACGCACAAAACGATCCACCACGCCACATGGGCCAATGCCGTCGCCAAAGCGACGATCGCCGCCGCCAGCACCGCAACCAACAGCGAGGAGGCCTCTTTCGTCTTGATGTTCATCGTAACAAAAATTAAAGGTGAGACAAATCCGCACTCCGCCCCGTCGAAGGACGACCGTGCGTCAACGCTTCATGTAATTGCGCATCAGGCGGGCGATGTACTTGCCCACGATGTCGAATTCGAGATTCACCACCGAACCGACCCCGATGCGGCAGAAATTGGTATGCTCATAGGTATAAGGGAATGATCGCCACACGGAAACCGTCGTCGCGCGAATCGCACACCGTGAGACTCACTCCGTTGACGGCCACCGAACCCTTCTCGACCGTACAGTTGTCGCCCTGGGGTTCGTAGCGGAAGGTGAAATACCAGCTGCCTTCGGCATCATCGACGGCCGTACAAACGGCCGTCTGATCCACATGGCCCTGGACGATATGGCCGTCGAGCAGCGCATCGGGCCGCATCGAACGCTCCACATTGACGATATCGCCGACCTGCAACTGGCCCAGATTGCTGCGCAGCAGCGTCTCTTTCATTGCCGTTACGGAGTAGGTATCCTCCGTAATATCCACCACGGTCAGGCATACGCCGTTGTGGGCAATGCTCTGATCGATCTTCAATTCGCGGCAGAAATCGGCGCGCAGGGTGAAATGCTTGTTCTGTCGTTCGCTGCGGACGGCCACCACGGTCGCCGTCTGCTCTATGATTCCGGAAAACATACGATCGTCAATACTTAAATTTAAATGGATTGTTAAAGTTAAGCATAATTTTTCAAACACCCAAACCCGAAGGGACGGAACAACTCCCCCAGCGGGACGAATCGTTTCGGATTCACACCGTCCGGAATCGCAGGACGAACCGACAACTGCCTAACAATTCAAGGTTTTGCGCCATAAGTCCGGCGAGGAAGACAACTATTGCGCCAGAATCGTATGGTAAACTTTTCGATGAACGTTTCATAGTCATTCAAGATGACTCCCGGCTCCATCGGACCGAACTCAACCTCCGACAGCATGACCGAACAATCCTGATTTCGATAATAGCCCATGTATTCATCCTTAGTTCGCAAGGCCCGATTTTCGGGAAGATGCACCACATAGATCAGTGTCTTGTTGGGCGTGTGATAGAAAACATTCGCATCGTCCCTCGAAAGGCAGATGTATTTGGAAGCATTCCGCTTCGTAAAGGTCTCCCACCGTTGGATGGTCTTATGGGTGTCCCTCCGATAATAAGGCAGTTGATCCTGAATGATAAAAATCTGGAAATAAGGATAGCCCGCCGCCCTGATATTCGCGGTTTCGCCGAGTATGTTCTCGAAATAGTTGTTCGAGTTCTGAGAATAGTTCTGCATGACGAACTTGACGGCGACGCCCGCGGCGACCTTATCTTGTTTGAAAATCGTTATATCCACTCTTTTAGGGACATATCTTCCCCGAACGGTGAACTCTTTTCCGAGGCCGAATCCCTGCGAACAGATATGATAGCCTTCGCCCAACCGCCGGGACAGATCGGCTGCGATCGCACCGTGAAGAGGCTTGAGCTTTTCCGGACTCCTCGACGTTTTCACCCGCAGGAACCGGCAGAACGAGTTGGATATCACCTTCAAAAATTCAGCGTTCGTCAACGGGAATGAAATCGGTTGCTCTTTCATGACATGCTATTTTATAATTCAGATACTGCTCCAAATCTTTGGAACCATACGTGTAGTAACCGCCGCTCTTGTAATTCTTCAACATCGCCAGATAGTCGATAAAATCTTTCGATTCAACGGCCGATTTCAACACGTCATAGGGAACTCTGCTCAGAATATAGAGCCCGCTGTACAGACCCGAACCGGCAGGGACGTCGATCAACCGGATGCTCGACACATCCTTAATGATGGAATTGATGGAATATTTCCTTTCGAAAACATCTCGGATGGCCTGCGTTCGTCCGTAGAGATACCAATCCGGATTTTCACGCTCGGTATGCTTTTTCAGCAACTCCTTCTTGTTCCTGTTCAGATAGTCCGCAACATCCGGATGCGAAAAAGACCGCTTCTCGCGAGAGCGGTTTCCCTGCGGCATCGTATGGAAAAAACGCCTTGTACCATTTCCCCGTCGAAGCCTTCAAGACCGGAATCGTGAGCGCGTCGAAGGAGACGTTCGAAATAAAAACCTTGTCCGCGAGTGTGGCAAACCCGTTTTTCACCCGGACGTAACGGGGCACGGAGGCCGTTTTGACGACCCTCAACAACGATAAGTCCTCTTTCGAAGCGACGAAACTATCGCCGATAGACATCTCCCCATAGGTTATCGTATCGACATAGACTTTGTCCGAATCCACTGCCGAATAGGTATAATATTCGACCCCGTCGGCCTGGTGCCGCGCGTCGAACAATGCGATCATCGTATAGGCCGTCACATTCTCGAAAACCTGCTGGTGTCCCAAATCGATCAATCCCGCCAGAGTCCGGTGCTGCATGACATATTTTCTCATGTTCGTCGCAGCCACGCTCGACAACCAGGAACTCGGCGTGATGTAACAGAGTGTACCCGTACCGTTGATCATGCGCAATCCCAATTCGTAGAACGCGAGATAGAGATCCGGCATACCGCCCTCGGCGAATCGGAACGATTTCACTTCATCGTAATCCTCTTCCAGATTATGAACCCGGACATAGGGAGGGTTCCCGACGACAAAATCCATCTGCCCGTCATACCGGGTTACAGAGAGTGCATTGGTGTTTAAGAGATCCCACCGACATTTTCCACGCCGAAATCCTTTGCAATGCCATCCAAATTGGAACGACAATCTGCACAGACGACAGGGTCCAGTTCTATCCCGTGTACAAATCTTTCCAGATCGGCTTTGAGTCCGACGTTATCGTCGTGATTGGCTACATACTCGCTGCAATATCTGGCGACGGCTTCACATAGAAACGCTCCGGCGCCGCAACTATTGTCGATGATATGTTTTTTCAAGGATATTACCGCAGACATAGCCAGCATAATCCAGCATGTTCCTGACCAAAAAGCCGGGCGTAAATACCTGCCCGCTATGTTTGACCGACCGGTCGGCAGCATGGCTTCCTTGAATTCCGAACTCGGCCCGCCCCCGCCCTCTTGTTATTTTGACGCATCGCCTAATTTGCATTTACTTGTTGAATCTACCGCCGGACCGGTCTCCAAGACCACCCATCCCGGACGGCAGTCGTTGCAAAAAAACACCTCGCAATCATCTGTTTCATGGCACGATACATCAATAAGACGACTTTTCGGGGAATTTGGGCCAATATAAAATTGATCACCGCATGTTCCATCGGCGACCTCCTTACGGATTCAAAACCGGTCATAGCGCTATGCGTTTAGCGCTCCCAAGATAAGGAAAAGATTCCGTTTCCACAAGAAGACCCGCCCCTATTAGAGCTGTCCAAAAAATGGTTCCCTGCAATTTTACCCCGTCGCCCGATCCCGAATGCGGTCCCGACGCCAACCGCCGATGCCGACCGGCCGCCGTGCGGGACGACGGCCGCTTTTGGGCGAACCTCGTGCGTCTCAGGCAGGTCGCGACGGACAGTTATTCGCCCGAAGCTATTGGAGATGGTGCTGCAGACGGCCAACCGAGTCCGATCCGTTTGCGAAACCGGAAGGCATGTCGCTCAGTCGACGATAAGATGCGCTTTTACCCGATAAATTTTCTGTATATCCTTGCTTTTGACGACCATTTCGTCGAACCCGGCCTCGCACGAAGCCGTCAGCCGTACCGACTGTGCGCCGGCTTCCAGATGGAGCTGCCGCAGCGTCACGATCTTGCGCGTCACGACGACATACATGCCGCCGGGGATGACCGACTCCACGTCGGACTCCTTCAGAAGAGCCAGCGTTCCGGCAGGCAGCGTATCGCCCATCGCACGACCGTAATAGTAGAGCGCGCAGTCGGCATCGTCGCCCATCGGCAGCACGACGTACCCGTCGGGACTCAACAGCTCCACGCCGCGGATCGACTTTTCGACATCGGCATTGAAAAAGGGTATCTGCGCGCCGCGGTCCTCGCTTCCCGAAACGAACATCTGGCCCCTGCCGGTCAACAGCCACAACAGGTCGATCTGCGGAAAATGCTGGACGATCCGTTCGCCGAGTTTCCGGGAGATGCCGTTGTGCCCCCGTTTGATCTGGTAAAGATTTTCACCGCGGGAGAGTCCGATATAACGGGCAAATAATTCGTCGTCATGTTGGCCCATTTGACGACACTCTCGATTCTTTGCCAATTATTTTGATTTTCGTGCATTATTTCAAATTTTTTTTGCATCTTTGCATCATCATTTGGTCTCGTAGTTCAATGGATAGAATATAAGATTCCGGTTCTTACGATGTGGGTTCGATTCCCGCCGAGACTACTTTTTATCTTATTTTCAGTCACTAACCCCTTTCGATTCATTCTTATATTTTACTACAAATTAATAACAAATTTCTATTCTCAATAAAAAATAGCAAATTTAGGCAACTTGATATTGTAAAAAGGGTTTTATCGATCTTTCCGGTACCGGAAATGAATTCCGACAAAAAATGCACAAATGTTTCCGAAAGGCGGAAACGGGGCGAAAATTAGAAAAGTCCGGCAATGTTTCGACATCGCCGGACTTATTTTTTACCGAAACCTTCTCAATAAGTCAGACGCACGCCCAACTGCAAAGACAAATTGACCGGCGAAACCGTCCGGGCCGTCCGCAACGCGGTTTCCGTCAGGTAATAGGAGACGCCCGGTTCGAAGTAGAGGGCCGTCCGCCGCGTAAAATCGTACTGTACACCCGCGTTGGCGGTCAACGACCATTGCAGCTCCTTTTCGGCGACGGACTCGGAGCCGAATTTCGCATAGAGGCACTTTTCGACCATTCCGCCGGCACCCAGATAGAGCTTCCAGTCGCCGCGCGACAGAAAATCCCAGTTGACACGCAGCGGAATACCCAGCATGTGAAGCGTCTGCGAGAACGACTCGTCATTCTGCGATACCCTGACATCCGAACGCAACAGCGAATAGACCAGACCGCTTTCGAGCGACAATCCGTATCCGAATTCCTTGCGAACGGAGATGCCGAAACTGAGCGGTTGCTTATGCCGGTAAAGATAATCGTCGTAACCGCGTTTCATTCGGAAAATGCCGCTCGAACTGAGCACATGAGAGGGCGAAGCCGAAGCCAACGGCGTCGCCCGCCCCGACGACACCTGCTGCGCCGTCGGCAATCCGGCGGCGAAAAGCCCCACCGACGTCCGCCGCTTCACCCGTTCCGGTTCGAAGGAACGCCGTGCGGCTTCCCCGGGAAGCGTGCGGGCGATCGTCCGCTCCGACGAACGCGAGGCGGCGGCCTTTGCGGCAGGTTGCGCCTCTTTCTCCTCGGCTACCGCTTCTTCCCCGGCCTCAGAGGGTTCCGCATCCGACGGTGCTGCGGCTTCCGTCTCGCTTCGGGACGACCGCACCTCCGCTACCGCATCGCCCGAGAGAGTCCGTACCGACCCCGTCGGCCGCAACGATCGCAGCCGGCCGACTTTCGGCCAAAAGCCTGCCGAACCTTCGCTACCAGCGGCGCCGGGGCTTCGGAGAGTGCCGTCGGCGCCTCGTTCCGCAACGGTTCGTCATCATATAAAAGCTGACCGTCCGCCGTCGTAAGTTCTCCGGCAAAGAACGTTGTTTGTCGATCACCGTCCACAACACCTTGATTTACGACAGTCTCACCTATTAATACGGCAATCGCTACGACGGCGGCGACGGCAGCTATTTTTTTCCAGGCGGGAGTGAAAGTCTGCGCCGCCGGCCGGCAGCGGCCAAGTCGCGCTCCAGCGCCTCCCAGCCTCCTTCCGGCAACGACTCGTCGGCACCTCGCAACTTCTCCCGAACCGTTGCAATCCACCGTTCCTCCCGCTCCATCCTATTCCGTTTCATTTGTCCTTTACATACTCCTTAATGCGCCGCGCCAACAAGGCCTTTGCGCGAAACAGCTGCGACGACGAGGTTTTCTCACTGATTCCCAACCGCTCCGCAATCTCCCTATGGGAGAGCTCCTCGATACAATAGAGGTTGAAAACAGTCCTGTATCCGTCGGGCAGCTCGGCGATCAACCGTTTCAGATCGTCGTAGGGCAACCGCTCCATTTCGTCCGACGTCGGCTCTTCATAGCGTTCGGGCAGCCGGTCGACCGTAGTCGGATAGTGCAACCGCCGCTTCTGACGCAGCGCTTCGAGCGAAACGTTCACCGCGATCCGTTCCATCCACGCCCTCAGGAACCCTCGCCGCGCCATGAAAAACGGTCGATTGCCGCGAACACCTTGATAAAACAGTCATGGAGCAGATCCTCGGCCGTCGCCCGATCCCCGCCATAACGCAGGCAGATACCCAACAAACGTCCTCCGAAACGAGTATACAGCTCGCGGCGGGCATCGTTATCTCCGGCTTTACAACGCTCTGCGAGTATCCGTTCCTCCATGCTCATCGTTCGTCATATAATAAATGGTGTCCTCTCCCGAATACTGCATCCCCATAAAAAAAATATTTTTTTATCTCTTTACGCAGTATTTCGTACTTTCGTGCGTTTATAGAAAGGAACAAATTTAGAAATAAAATAGCTAAACCCATGAAAAAGTTCAAATTATTTCTCCTCGCGGCGGTCGCGGTGCTGCCCGTGCTCCAGTCCTGCAACGACTCCGACGTAGAGGGCGCCGACAGCATGGCGCTCGTGACCATCCTCAATCCGGGCGGATTGAGCGGGACGTTCTATTTCAAGGCGGACAACGGACAGACGCTCTATCCTTCGCAATTCGCCGTACCTACCGGCGGCTACAATCCCAAAGACGGACAGCGCGCCTTCATCTATTACTCGCTGCTCGAAGAGAAGAGTCAACACAGTACGACTACAACATCAAGCTCTACGGCATCAGCGAAATTCTCACCAAGGACGTCGAAAGAGATGAATGAGTCCAACGAAGCCGAATTCGGCGACGAGCCGATCGAATTGGTGAAACTCAGCGGCGAGGACAAATTCGACTGCCTAATCAGCGCCGGATACTTCACCTGCTCCTTCCAGATCAAGGTCACCGGAAGCGAGAAACACAAGATCAGCTTGGTTCGAAGCGCTTCGGCGGACGATACCGAAGACCCCGACTACACGCTGCTCGAACTGCGCCACAAACCCGACGACATGGGATCGGACACTCCCGTAGCGAGATCCAGCATGGCTTCGTTCAAACTCAATCCTACGATCCGGCCGTCACCCAGAAGAAAGGTCTCAAAATCCGCTATAAGGATTTCGACGGGAATCTGCGTACGGCGCTGATCGATTACACGGAATAGACACATCCCATCTCAATTAATAAATGATTCAACCGGAAGGTCTGTCCGCTGCGGCGGACAGGCCTTTTTCCTTTGCGGGAAAAGTCCGCCGCATCGCCGCAAGGCGATGACGGCGTTTTTGAAGCGGCGAATGCGGAGATTTTCCGAAAAAGTAAGTATATTTGTAACACGATTGCATGTTTCGGGGTACCGGCAGCCGCAGCCTGTTATAGTCAGGCCGCAGGCGGGGAAAGAAGGATCCGTAAATGCAGCCGCCGCTGCGAATGGCGGCGACCGGAAAATGAAAAACCGTACCGGAACTACCGGCATACCGGAACATACGATTACCCTTTTGTAACCATGTCTACGATCCGAAACATAGAGAGCGATCTCGAATTCGAAAATAAAATCCGCCCGCAGGAGTTGCAGAATTTCGCCGGACAGGAGAAGATCGTCGAGAACCTGCGCATCTTCATCCAGGCGGCCCTCATGCGCGGCGATTCGCTCGACCACGTATTGCTGCACGGCCCTCCCGGACTGGGGCAAGACCACACTGGCGAACATCATCGCCAACGAGATGCACTCCCAGCTCAAAGTTACCTCCGGCCCCGTTCTGGACAAGCCGGGCGATCTGGCGGGCTTGCTGACGAACCTCAATCCGGGCGACGTGCTCTTCATCGACGAAATCCACCGCCTGAGCCCCATTGTCGAGGAGTATCTCTATTCGGCCATGGAGGACTACAAGATCGACATCGTGCTCGACAAGGGTCCTTCCGCCCGTTCGATCCAGATCGAACTGGCGCCCTTCACGCTCATCGGCGCCACGACGCGCAGCGGCCTGCTGACCTCGCCGCTTCGCGCGCGTTTCGGCATCCAGTGCCATTTGGAGTACTACGACACCGCGGTGCTGTCGGGAATCGTGAAACGTTCGGCACGCATTCTCGACGTTTCGATCGACGACGACGCGGCGATCGAAATCGCCCGCCGTTCGCGCGGCACCCCCCGTATCGTCAACGCCCTGTTGCGCCGCGTGCGCGATTTCGCCATGGTCAGGGCGAGGGGCACATCGACTTGGCGATCACGCGCATGGCACTCACAGCTCTCAACATCGATGCGCGCGGGTTGGACCAGATGGACAACCGCATCCTCCAAACGATCATCGGCAAGTTCAACGGCGGCCCCGTCGGGCTGAATACGATCGCCACCGCCGTGGGCGAAGACGCCGGAACGATCGAGGGAGGTCTACGAACCGTTCCTCATCATGGAGGGATTCCTCAAACGCACCCCCCGCGGCCGCGAAGCCACCGAAACGGCGTTCCGGCACCTGGGGCTCACGCCGCCGACGCTCGGCGACACGCTCTTCTGACGGGATTTCCCGACCGGAGTGCGGCATAAACTGGACCAAACCAACACTGAAACAGATATGCTACACCCTCTCTTCCGTCTCAGACCGGCTTTCGTTCCACGATCGCCGGTCTGGCAGCAGCGTGTATCCCTGCGGCTGCTCTTCCAGAATCTACACCACCCTTAGCGAGGCAGGCGCCCCGCTTCCCGCCGACAGCGTCAGGCTCTTTACGGAAGATCTCCCGCGGCCCGCTTCGTCGCGCAAAATCGGAGAACTGACGATATCGAGTTCCTCGGAAAATGCCGACGAACGCAATCGGGAAGCGGTCGATCTGGCCGTCCGCGCGACCGCCTCCATCGGCGGCAACGCCCTCTCGGTCACGGAACAGAACGAAACCGCGACCTCCAACGGCACGACCTATACCCTGAGCGCCGACCTGCTCCGCATCGACGGCAGGGACACCTCCGCGACGATGCGGTTCGATCCGCCGCTGCGGCTCCGTTCGAAACATCCTGCCAAGGTTATCCGACGGATGAACGACCGACAGCGGAACCGCCTTCCCCGCCACCTGTTCTACGGCAGTGCCGGAGCGGGGTTCGTCATTAGCGATCTCTACACGATCGACGGAGCGCCCTATGACGGAAGCACCGCCGGCATCGCCTACAACGCAGGCTACGACTATTGTTTCGCCCGCGGTTTCACGCTCGGACTCCGCTACGCCTGCTTTCGCATGAAAGCCGAACTCTCCATTCCCCACCCGATAGCGCCAATATCGAGCGTCCTACGGTGCAACATCGGCACCCACTACGCGGCACCCGAAGCGGGATATTCGTTTCGCGTCGGAAACAAGTTCATGTTCTCGGCACTCGCCGGCATCGGCTACGTCAACTACTTCGAGCGGATGGAAGGCACACGGTTCTCGCTCGACGGATTCGGCACGCACGGCATCGTGCGTGCGACGCTCCTCCTTTCGAAACGTCTCGACATCGGCGCCGAAGTCGGCGGTTACAGCTCCTACTTCACCTCTTCCGCGCTTGAAACGGCGGATTTCGACGGACACGCCGGAATAAAATATGTCAGTATCGCAATGGGTCTTCATCTCCATTTTTAAAAAACATCGTTTTATTTTTAATAAATCTATTTTAAAAACTAATATTTTTTATTAACTTGCGGGCGTGATAATTGTTTGACATACCGGTAAAATTTAGCTTATGGACACAAACGAATTGATGAAGGAAGCGCTCGCCTATCACGCCGAAGGAGGCCCCGGCAAAATCGAAATCCGGCCGACGAAACCCGACGCCACCAGTACGATCTCGCTGGCCTACTCGCCCGGCGTGGCGGCGCCGTGTCTGGCCATCGCCGACGATCCGGCCAAGGCGTACGACTATACGATCAAGGGCAATCTGGTGGCGGTCATTACCAACGGAACCGCCGTACTGGGACTGGGCGACATCGGCCCGCTGGCCGCCAAACCGGTCATGGAGGGCAAATGCATGCTTTTCAAGCACTTCTCCGGAATCAACGCCTTCGACATCGAGATCGATACGACCGATCCGGAGGAGTTCATCGCCGCCGTCAAGCGAATCGCCCCCACCTTCGGCGGGATCAATCTCGAAGACATAAAAGCTCCCGAATGTTTCGAGATCGAACGGCGGCTCGTCGAGGAGCTGGACATTCCGGTCATGCACGACGACCAGCACGGAACGGCGATCATCGCCTCGGCAGCGCTCATCAACGCGATGCACCTGAGCGGGAAACGCATCGACGAGGCGCAGATCGTCGTCAACGGCGCCGGTGCGGCCGCCATCGCCTGTGCAAGGATGTTCCTCGCGCTCGGCGCGCGCCGCGACCAGATCACGATGTGCGACAGCCGGGGCGTAGTCACGACCCGCCGCACCGACCTCAACCCCGTCAAGCGCGAATTCGCGACCGACCGGCCGGTCACGACGCTGCGCGAAGCGCTCGTCGGCGCCGACGTCTTCCTGGGCGTTTCGACGGCCGGCGTGCCTCGATGCCGACATGGTGCGGTCGATGGCCGGCAACCCGCTGGTCATGGCGCTGGCGAATCCCGATCCCGAAATCTCCTACGACGAGGCCAAAGCGGCACGCCCCGACGTGATCGTCGCAACGGGCCGTACAGACTACCCCAATCAGGTGAACAACGTGCTGGGATTCCCCTACATCTTCCGCGGCGCACTCGACGTCCGCGCCCGCAAGATCAACGAAGCGATGAAACTCGCCGCTGCGCACTGCGCACTCGCGGAGCTGGCACGCGAGGAGGTTCCTGCGGAGCTGGCTGCCGCCTTCGGCGTCGACCGGCCTCGAATTCGGCCCCGACTATCTGATCCCGAAACTGACGGACCCGCGCCTGCTCGGCCGCGTCGCCCCCGCCGTAGCCCGCGCGGCAGTCGAATCGGGCGTGGCGCAGCGCCGTCCCGACATCGAATAAACGCAAAGACGGGAAGTCTTCCTTCCGGAGAACTTTCCGTCTTTGTTTTCTTAATTCCTACTCGGCCGACAACCGCTGCCAGACCAGCCGTGAAATCTCGGCGATCAGCGCCGCGGTCTCCCGTCCGAAAGCGCCGTTTCGGCGACATAGACGCAGATCGCATACCCGCTGCCGTCGGACAACTCGACATACCCCAGATCGTTGTCGGCGATCTTCACTCCCTGCATATCCCGATCCGACGAACCGGTCTTGTGCCCGATCGTCGTCCCGTCGGGAAGTCCTGCCCGCAGTTTATTCATCCCCGTGGTCGTCGTGCACAACGTCTGCCAGAGAAAATCGCGGTATTCGGATGCGAACAGACTGTCGTGCCGAAACCGATCCAACAGCAGCGCCATCGCCTCCGGCGTCGCACGGTTGCGGCGCTGGGCATCCGGCGCCCCGCTCATCTCCCGCTCCGTCATCCGGAAATCGAGTCCTTCGGCGGGCAGCCCCTCCACGTAACGCTGCAACGCCCCGATGCCGCCGATCTCGCGGATCAGACGGTCGCAGGCGCAGTTGTCGCTTTTCGGCCACCATGTAACGCAGCAGTTCCCGAACGAGAAACGTCCGCCCGCCGGATGCGCCTCGCGCAACGGCTACCACGTATCGGGCCACAGATCGTCGCCCGTCACTTCCAACTGCGCCGAAAGCGGCAGCCCCAGCGAGTCTAACCGCGCCGCTACGGCCAGCGCCAGCGGAAATTTGAAGGTGCTCATCGCCGGCATCGGACGGTCGCCGCCGACCGAGGCGATCACCCTGCCCTCGCGCACGACGGCGATACCCACCTCGGCGTCGACACCGCGCACGGCCCGGCATAGATCGCGTTCCAACCCGCGCGGCGTAACGAACCACAGCGTTCCCGCCGCACCTGCGAAAAAGCAAAAGAAGAAGAAATCGTTTCATCGAGCCGTCGCGGGATCAAACCGACCGGACGAGCCGCGACAATTCGTCGAAGGTCATCGTCCGCACCTCGCAGGCGCCGACTGCGGTCGGCAGCACCAGACGGATCGTATCGCCCTCGCTCTTTTTGTCCTTGGTCACGGCCGCGAGCAGCCGTTCGGCCGGCACCGGCGGTTCGGTCGCGAAGCCCAACGCCGCAAGCAGCCGCACGATGCGGTCGCACGCGGCCGGGGCCAGCAGCCCCAGCTTCACGGACAGCCGTGCGGCGATCGCCATGCCGACGGCCACCGCCTCGCCGTGGATCATCTCGCGCGAGCATTTCTCGACGGCATGGCCGAACGTATGGCCCAGATTGAGTTTGCGCCGCTCGCCGTGTTCGCGTTCGTCGCGGCTCACGACCGCGGCTTTGAGCCGCACGGGAGTGCACCACGACCTTATCCATGACCTCCGGATCGGCGCACAGGCCGTCGAGTCCCGCCCGCTCGATCAGCCCGAAGAGCGGTTCGTCGCCGATGATCCCCGCCTTGACCGCCTCGGCCAGTCCTGCGCGAATCTCCCGCAGGGGAAGCGTCGCGAAGAGCGACGTGTCGCAGACGACGAATTGCGGCTGGGCGAAAACGCCCGCCATGTTCTTGTACCCGTCCAGATTGACGCCGTTCTTGCCGCCGACGCTCGCATCGACACACCCCAGCAGCGTCGTCGAGACGAACCCGAACGGAACGCCGCGCATGTAGACCGATGCCACGAAGCCCGTGACGTCGGTCACGATGCCCCCTCCGACCCCCAGCAGGAAGGTCGTGCGGTCGGCGCCGCGGCGGATCAGCTCGCGGCAGACCGCCTCGACGGTCTGCAACGTCTTGTGCTCCTCGCCCGGCTCCATGCAGATCGGGTCGCAGCCCTCGAACAGTTCGGGACGGCAACGGGCGACATTGCGGTCCGTCAGCACGACCACCCGCCCCTGCGGCAGCAGGCGCGGCAGCTCCTCGACGGCGCGCCCCACCACGACGCGGCTGCGTCCGGCCACTTGCAACGAATAACTCATCATCGAACAGATTTACCTGAATGAATACCTGAGCAAATGTAACACATTTTCCTGAGATTTTTATTACCTTTGCCCCCGTAAATATCCCGAGTAACATATGCAAAAACTACGCAATATTGCGATTATCGCCCATGTAGACCACGGAAAGACTACATTGGTCGATAAGATGATCCTTGCAGGAAATCTCCTGCGCGACAACGCCCAGCAGAACGGCGAACTGATTATGGACAACAACGACCTGGAACGCGAGCGCGGCATCACGATCCTCTCGAAAAACGTTTCGGTCATCTATAAGGATTACAAAATCAATATCATCGACACGCCGGGACACGCCGACTTCGGCGGCGAAGTCGAGCGCGTGCTCAACATGTGCGACGGCGTGCTTGCTGCTCGTCGACGCTTTCGAAGGCACCATGCCCCAGACACGCTTCGTGTTGCAGAAGGCCCTCGCGCTGGGCAAGAAACCCATCGTGGTCATCAACAAAGTAGACAAGCCCAACTGCCGTCCCTGAAGAAGTATACGAAATGGTATTCGACCTCATGTGCGACCTGAACGCCACGGAAGACCAACTTGACTTCCCCGTCATCTACGGCTCTGCCAAAAACAACTGGATGGGCGAGGACTGGAAAACCCACCGAGGCAACATCTTCTACCTGCTCGACCAAATTAGAGACACATTCCGGCACCCGTACAGTTAGAAGGCACGCCCCAGATGCTCATCACTTCATTGGACTATTCCAACTATACCGGGCGTATCGCTGTGGGACGCGTACACCGGGGCACCCTGAAAGAGGGCATGAACATCACCATCTGCCACCGTGACGGAAGCCGTGAAAAGACCAAAATCAAAGAACTGCATACGTTTACCGGCATGGGCAAAAAAAGCCACCGAAGTGTCATCGGGCGACATCTGTGCCATCGTAGGTTTGGAGAATTTTGAAATCGGTGACACCATCTGTGACTACGAAAACCCGGAACCGCTACCCCCATCACCATCGACGAACCGACGATGAGCATGCTCTTCACCATCAACGACTCGCCGTTCTTCGGCAAAAGGAAGGCAAGTTCTGCACTAGCCGCCACATCAACGAACGGTTGGAAAGAACTGGAGAAGAACCTCGCCCTGCGCGTTTCCAGCCGGACACACCGACCGTTGGTTGTAGCCGGACGCGGCGTGCTCCATCTCTCTGTGCTCATCGAGACCATGCGCCGCGAAGGCTACGAATTGCAAGTAGGGCCAGCCGAAGTGATCTACAAGGAGATCGACGGAGTGAAATGCGAACCGATCGAAGAGATGAGCGTCGACTGCCCCGACGAATCGGCCGGCACGGTGATCGAACTGGCGACCAAGCGCAAAGGCACGCTCACGAACATGGAGTCGGCCAACGGCCGCACGCGGCTCGAATTTTCGACCCCTCGCGCGGGATCATCGGCCTGCGGTCGAACATGCTCACCGCCACGGCCGGCGAAGCGATCATGACGCACCGGTCTCAAAGATTTCGAACCCTGGACGGGCGAGATCGAAATCGCACCAACGGCTCGCTCATCGCCATCGGAGACGGGTACGGCCTATCGCCTACTCGATCGACAAGTTGCAGGATCGCGGCCGCTTCTTCATCGTCCCCCATGGATCAGGTCTACGAGGAGAGGTCATCGGCGAGAGCACGCGCGCGGGAGACATCACGGTCAACGTCACCAAAGCCAAACAGCTGACCAACATGCGCGCTTCGGGTTCGGACGACAAGGCGTCGATCGCTCCGCCCAAGATCTTCTCGCTGGAAGAAGCGCTCGAATACATCAAGGAGGACGAATACGTCGAAGTGACGCCCCATGCCATGCGTCTGCGCAAGATTCTGCTGCACGAGGTCGACCGCAAACGCGCGTCGAAATAATCCGGAGAGGCGATGGATCACGTCACACTGTCGCTTGCCGTCGGCGCCGTCGTCGCAGGCGCATTGGTCGCCATTCGATGATCTTCCAGCGGTCGTCGGCACGGTCGTGCTTCTCGGCCTCTTCGTCTACCTCTTCGCGGCAGTCCTCGTCTTCCACGGCCGTCTGCCCTACCTGCCGTGGTGGGCGCAGGGAATGGCCGTCGTCATGATGCTGACCGTTCCCCTGCTCTTCGCCTTCTCGGGCAAAAGGAGCGCAAGGCGATCCCCGTCGTGGTGTTCAATGCACTGCTCTTCGGTTTCCTGATCTCGGCGGCAGAGCGTTATCTCTGAAACGACCGAAATCGAACGGGCGGAACTTTTTTCGGAAGGTTCCGCCCGTTCGATTTGCCGGACAGCCGCCTATTCCGGCCGCCGCAGCGTCGCTAGGAGAGAATATGCCACGTGAGTCCGACAGCGAGCAGCAGCAACCCCGCCTGCGCCCACCACCACGCACGCACGACTCGAAGATGCAGTAGAGCAGCGTCGCCCAGATCAACGTGACGGAGATGATCTTCGCACGCAGCGGAATGGCGCGGTACTCCCTGAAATTGCGGACGTAGGCGCCCAGGCAGGGATGTGCCAGCAACCGGTCGTACAACCGCGGCGAAGAGCGGCAGAAGGCCCACGCCGCCAGCAACAGAAACGGCGTGGTGGGCAGCAGCGGCACGAAAATCCCGACGACACCCAGCACGAGCATCGCCCACCCGAACAGGATGTAGCCCGCCCGCGAGAGGCGGAAGCCGCCCGCAGGTTTGGCAGGGCGTGGAACACGCGGAGGAACAGTCGGAGATTTCACGCAGTAAAAATAACGCTTTTATCGATTCGTTCGTATCTTTGCCGGGAACGAACTGCCGTCCGGATTCGCGAAAGCGCGCCTCGGCAAATCCGCAAACAAGTTTGCTTTTGCGCTCGGCTTGCACACTTTGCGGAGGACAAGCCTCCCGCTTAGAGATAGGCAGCGCCTCGGCAAAATCCCAAATAAATTTGGTTCTGCCTTCGGCTTGCACGACTTTGCGGAGGACGAGCCTCCGCTTAGATAGGCGGCGCCTCGGCAAATCCGCAAACAAGTTTGCTTTTTTACCCTCGGCTTGCACGACTTTGCGGAGGACGAGCCTCCGCTTAGATAGGCGGCGTCTCGGCAAAACCCAAACTCCGTTTGCTTTTGCCCTCGGCTTGCGCACTTTGCGGAAGACGAGCTTCCGCTCAGATAGGCGGCGCCTCGGCAAAACCCAAATAAATTTGGTTCTGCCCTCGGCTTGCACTATCTTTGTATCCGGAAACATGCCAAAACGAACCCGTCACGAAATTAATCTTGCTGTATGGAGAAAAAAATAGGAATCGCCTGCGACCATGCGGGCTATGAAATGAAGGAGTTCCTGATCGGTTATCTGGGAGCCAAGGGGGTACGATGTCTACGACTTCGGCACCGACTCGCCCGAAGCGGTGGACTACGCGGATTTCGCGCATCCGCTGGCCGAAGCGATCGAAAAGGGCGAATTCGAGCGCGGCATCGCCCTCTGCGGTTCGGGCGAGGGAATGGCCATCACGCTCAACAAGCATCAGCGCATCCGCGCCGGTCTGGTGTGGCGCAAGGAGATCGCCGAACTTGTCAAAAAACACAACAACGCCAACGTCATCGTTCTGCCGGCACGCTTCATCACCAACGACGAAGCGGTGGAGTTCATCGAGACCTACCTCACTACCGAGTTCGAGGGCGGCCGTCACGAACGCCGCATCGCCAAGATTCCCGTCAAGGGCCGCGAATAGATCGGCCCGCCCGGCATCGAGCTTGCTTCACTACGGCACTCGCTGCGAAACGGATGCGGCCGCAAGGCCCCTACAACCGCTCCCTGTGGAGAAATACCCCGTCGAAAGGCGGGGTATAGTTTTGCGCCCGCACGGGATCGTCGAACAATCCGAAAAGAGCCGAGCCGCTGCCCGACATCGCGGCATAAACGGCGCCCGCCTTCAACAAACTCTCTTTGAGCACCGCCAACCGCGGATGTGCGGCGAAGACGTGCGGTTCGAAATCGTTCTTCACTCGCCCCTGCCAGGCGGTCACGGGCAGCCGCATCGACTCTTCGAGCGACTCGGCCGGTACCGCAGGCCGCACGCCTGCATACGCCTCGCGCGTGGAAACCGCCTCATCGGGCTTCACGATCAGCAGCGTATATCCTCCGAAAGCCGGCTTCACGGGCCGCATCACCCGCCGCGGCCCGTGCAGAGCTGAGGAGCGTTGCGCACGAAAAAGGCCGTATCGCTGCCCAGTGCCGCCGCGCAGTCGATCAGCTCCGCCTCCGCAAGCCGCAGGCCGAACAATGCGTCGACCCCCTGCACGACCGCCGTCGCATCGGCCGAGCCGCCGCCCAGCCCGGCCCCGTAGGGCACACGCTTGTCGAGCACGATTCGTACGGGCCCCGCACCGTAGCGTTCGTGCATCAGCCGCCAGGCCCGCAGGCAGATATTGTCCTCCGGCGGACAATCGACCGGCAACCCCAGCTGCACGAGTTCGGTTTCGATCGCAGGCTCGATCTCCAACCGGTCGTACAACTCCCTCACAGGCACCATTACCGTCGACACGTCGTGGAATCCGTCGGCCCGACGGCGAAGCACGTCCAGCCCGATATTGATCTTGCAGTTGGCTCGTAATTTCATACGTTGCGATTTTGTCGGCAAAATTACGATAAATTCCCGACACCGGAACCCGCACCCCCGAAATTCATCCCGTCTGTCGCGTTTTCTAGGCTCCTCTCCCGCACCCGTGACAGAACTCTATACAGCCATACTCGCGGACGGCATGTTAACCCAAAGAACGAATCTTTCAAAATCGGATTTAGCAGGCCTTTGATCCACCCAGTCGCACCGTGAAAAGCATGAAGAATCCCGAACCTTCTCTTTGGACGTTTCCTGCGAACAGCAGTTTTCCACCTCTTGATGCCAAAAGGTGGCACCCGAAGCCCGCGCGGCGCCACGGGCACCGCAATACCTCAACAGGATGTAAGAGGTTTCGCAGGCCGCAAATCTGCACGGCCGCGCCGCAAGAAAAAAGCGATCGATTCCCACGCTTCGCTGTGTACCGTTCGACATGGCGAAATCTGATTTTTTAACTCTCAATTTTTCTTTTTAATTGCGGAGCTTCGTATCTTTGCCCTATGAAATTCCGTACCGAAATCGAAATCCTCCCCTACGACCGGCAACTCTCCTACGACGACCGCCTGCTGGCGCTCGGCTCGTGCTTCGCCACGGAGATCGGACGCCGGATGGCCGAAGCCAAATTCCGCATCGCGGTCAATCCTTCGGGCGTGCTGTTCAACCCGTTGTCGATCGTGCGCACCCTGCGGCGCTACCGCGACGGACGCCCCGTTGCGAAGGAGGAGTTGCAGCACGCCGACGGAAGGTGGTTCCACTACGATTTCCACGGTTCGCTGGCGGGCGACACGGCGGACGAAGCACTGACGCGCATCGACGCCGCCGTCGCCGAAGGCGCCCGCGCACTGCACGAAGCGTCGGCCGTCCTGCTGACGCTGGGTACGGCATGGGTCTACGAACGCACGGATACGGGCGACGTAGTAGCCAACTGCCACCGGCAACCCGCCGAACGGTTCCGCCGTCGCAGACTTTCGGTCGAAGAGGTGGTCTCGGCGATCGAATCGGTTCTGCCGGACGAATCGAGCGGCAAACGAATCCTGCTCACCGTCAGCCCCGTCCGTCATCTGGGCGACGGACTGGCGGGCAACGCCGTAAGCAAGGCCGTGCTGCGGCTCGCGGCCGAGGAGCTGAGCGAACGCCATGCGCAGGTGGCCTACTTCCCCGCCTACGAAATTCTCTGCGACGACCTGCGCGACTACCGCTTCTACGCCGACGACCTGACGCATCCCTCGCCGCAGGCGGTCGCCTACGTCTGGGAACGTTTCTGCGAGGCGCTGCTCACGCCCGACGCACGGGCGCTGCTGCCCCGCATCGCCGAGATAACGGCCGCAGCACGGCACCGGCCGCTGCACTCTGCGTCGGAGGCCTACCGCGCCTTCTGCCGCCGCCAGCTGGAAGCCATCGAACGGCTGCCGGGAGTGGATTTCACCGAAGAAACGGCATTTTTTTTCGCAGCCGAATCGAAATTAATTCCTAAATTTGCCGTTCAATAGATGCTATGATGAAACTCCGCTATTTCCTCCCCTTTCTCGCCCTGTCCGCGACACTCCGCACGACGGCGGCCGAACCGCCGCGGCTGGTCGTACAGATCGTCGTCAGTTCGATGCGCGCCGAAGACCTGAACCGCTACGCCGGCAACTTCTCCGACGAGGGTTTCCTGCGGCTCGTACGCGGCGGCACCTTCTATCCCGAGAGCCATTACGACTACCTGCATACCTCGACCCCCGTTTCGCTCGCCACGCTCACCACGGGAGCCAACCCTTCGGTACACGGCATCGTCGCCGAGCGGTGGATCGATTACGTGAACAACAACGTCGTGGAACTCATCAAGGACCGCTCCGCGATGGGCATCGACTGCGACGCCGGCATCGGCGACTGTTCGCCCCGCAATCTGGTGGCCCCGACGCTGGGCGAAAGCCTCCAACAGAGCTCGCCCAAGAGCCTCGTCGCCACCGTGGCGCTCGACCCCGCATCGGCCGTCGTGGCAGGCGGGTACACGCGCAACGTATTCTGGATGGACGCCCCGCGCGCCAACTGGATCACCTCGTCGTTCTATGCCGAAACGCTGCCCGTGTGGGCCCGAAAAATACAACCTCAGCCGCGAGATTCTGGGATACATTCCCTTCGCGTGGGAACTGAAATACCCCCGCGAGCGCTACCGCAACTCGCAGAGCACGGTCATCGACCTCAACAAACCCGAACACCTGCGCCGCAAACGCCACCGTCTGACGTCGGTCGAGCCCGAAAAGCCTGCACCGAACGTCCCCTCCGGCATCGAACGGATGCTCTACACGCCCTCGGGCAACGCAGTCACGCTGGCCTTCGCCAAGCAGCTGCTCACGCAGATGCGGCTGGGCAAGGACACCGCACCCGATCTGCTGAACATCTGCCTGGATGCCCCGCGCCGCATCGCCGAGAGCTACGGCCCCGAATCGATCGAGGTGGAAGACATGTATACCTACCGGCTCGACGAGGAGCTGGCGCAGTTCCTGAACTACCTCTACGCGCAGATCGCGCCCGAAGAGGTGGTCGTGGTACTCACCTCCGACCACGGCACCAGTCCGTCGTACGACGCCGGCATCGTCGAACGCGACCGCTTCAACGCCGCTCAGTTCCAGGTGATCGTCAACAGTTTCCTCTGCGCTCAGCACGGACCCGGGGAGTGGGTCGTCGACTACGAAGACAACAATCTCTACCTCAACCATACGCTCATCTACAACAAGGGGCTCGACCTGGCAGCCATCCAGAACGAGGCGGCGACCTTCGCCATGCAGTTCCGCGGCGTGTCGCACGCGCTGTCGTCGACTGCCATGCGGTCGAGCTACTTCGGCAGCGGCTACGGCGAGAAGATGCAGAACAGCTTCTATCCCCGCCGTTCGGGCGACGTGGTGGTCAACCTCATGCCCGGTTGCATCGAGGAGCGGCCGGACGTGCGGTCGAAATCGGGATCGATGTACGGCTACGACACTACCGTGCCGCTCGTCCTCTACGGCGGCGGCATCCCCGCCCGCAGAGTGGGACGCAGCGTCGACATGACCTCCGTCGCCCCGACGCTGGCCTACCTGCTCGACATTCCGGAGCCGGCCGCTTCGGAGGGCAACGGTTTTGGAAGAATTCAGAAAAATAGAAGATTCAACCAATGGATAAGATTCAGGACGAAATCATCGGCGAGTTCTCGGTCTTCGACGACTGGCTCGACAAATACGACTATCTGATCGAACTGAGCGACGCGCTGCCTCCGATCGACGCGGCGCACCGCACCGACCGCTACCTCATCAACGGCTGTCAGTCGCGGGTCTGGATCGACGCACGGCTCGAGGGGGCAAGGTCTACTATACGGCCGACAGCGATGCCATCATCACCAAGGGCATCATCGCGCTGCTCATCCGCGTACTCAACGGCCGCACGCCGCAGGAGATTCTCGCAACCGACCTCTACTTCATCGACGCGATCGGGTTGAAGGAGAACCCTCGCCCCACACGGTCGAACGGGCTGCTGGCCATGCTCAACCAGATGCGGCTCTACGCGCTGGCGTTCGAAAAGGAGTCGGAAATGAAGCGCTGAGCCTCGGACGACGGCCGGTTTTCCGTTCTTCACCCATAAACACTGCAAAGCAATGACTCCCGAAGAGATACTCAAAGTCGAAAAGGACATCGTCCTTACGCTCAAAACCATTTACGACCCCGAAATCCCCGTCAACATCTACGACCTGGGGCTGATCTACGAAATCGACTATACGCCCGACGGCGCAGCCAACATCCGCATGACGCTCACGGCGCCCAACTGCCCGATGGCCGAACAACTCGTCGAGGACGTCAATCGGCAGGTAGCCAAGGTCGACGGGGTCAGGGAGGTCAACGTCATCCTCACGTTCGACCCCGTATGGGACAAAAGCATGATGTCCGAAGAGGCGCTGCTCGAACTCAACCTGCTGTAAGGCCATGACGGACGAGGAGCTGCGACGTGCCGAACACCGGCTGCTGGCCGGAGCCGCGACTTACGCCTGCGGCGGGTATATCGCGCGCCTCGACGCACTGCACCGCAACGACCTCTACACGCGGCTGGCCTACGACCGGCTCGAACGCAAGTACGACGTCGTGCGCGAACTCTTCGCCGAGAGCGACAGCAACTGGAACCAGACCTTCTACGTCCTGCTGTTCCGCACGATCGGCGACGTGACCAACCGCGACGCATTCCTCACGCTGGCGCGGCGTGTAAGCTACCGCATGGTGCTGCGCGAACGAGCCTCGCTGCATGCCGTCGAGGCGATGCTCATCGGTGCTTCGGGATTGCTGGACAACTACCGCGACGACGCCTACACCCGTTCGCTGAAACAGGATTTCGACTACTTCTCCCGCAAATACGAAATCGCACCGATGACGGGCGCCGAATGGAATCTCCGCGACATCCGGCCGGCCAACCACCCGCTGCTGCGCATCGCCCAGCTGGCGGCGTTCCTCGCATCGAACGATTTCCTGATCGACCGCCTCGTCGAATGCCGCACGGCCGAGGAGGTGCGCCGCCTTTTTTCGGCCGAAGCTTCCGACTACTGGTACACCCACTACATTCCGGCGACACCCACCCGCGAGTTGCCCAAGCGCATCGGGAGGATGAAGTCCGACCTGTTGGGCATCAACCTCGTCTCCCTGATCCAGTACGCCTACGGTGCCTACAACGGCAACGAGCGGCTGCGCGAGCGGGCCTTCGCGCTGCTCGAAGCCATTCCCGCCGAGGAGAACCGCTTCATGCGCCGCTGGCGTCTCTACGATCTGCATCCGGCCAACGCCTTCCAGTCGCAGGCATTGCTGCAACTGGCCACCGAATACTGCGACCGGCGCCGCTGCGCGGAGTGTCCGGTGGGTCGCCGCCGGCTGGCAGCGCTCAGACAGTCCGTCCCCGCCGACGAATCCCTCAGCCGACATTGACGTTATGACCCTACGAATCGAAAACAAAAGTTGCATCGCCTGCGGAAAATGCGTGCAGGTATGTCCCGCGGGAATCGTGGTACGCAGCACGGACGGAAAAGGAATCGAAGCCGTACGGACCGACCGCTGTATCGGTTGCGGGCACTGCGTCGACGTGTGTCCCACCGGTTCGGTGATCCACAGCGACTTTCCGCCGCAGCGCGTACACACCGTCGATACCGGCCGTCTACCCGCACCGGAGCAGGTTTTGGAGCTGATCCGCTCGCGGCGCTCGAACCGCGCGCTGACGCCGCACCCCATACCCGACGAAGCCCTGCAACGGATCGTCGAAGCGGCACGCTACGCCCCCACGGCCTCGAACTCCCGGCAGGTCTCCTTCACGCTCGTCACCGAGCCCGAACAACTGCGCCGCATCGCCGACTTCACCGTCGGCGTCTTCGCCTCGACGGCACGCAAACTGCTGCATCCGGTGGTACGGACGTTGCTCAAACCTTTGCGTCCCGACCTCTACCGTTATGCCGCGCGCTTCGCCGAGATCGAACGCGAACACGAAGCCGGCAATGACCCGATCTTACGCAGGGCGACTGCCCTGCTCATCATCCATACGCCCGCTTCCAACCGATTCGGATGCGAGGATGCGAATCTGGCCTACCAGAACGCATCGCTGATGGCCGAGTCGCTGGGCGTGAGCCAGATTTACATGGGATTCGTCCTCACGGCCGCCCGCATGGGCAGGAAAAATGCGTTCGCACGGATCGCCGGCATAACGGGCCGCCGCAGGCGATCATGGCGCTGGGCATACCCGCGTTCCGCTATCCTCGCTATACCGAACGACCGGAACGGACGGATGGCCTCGGGTGACGATGATACAGCCTTCCGCAAACGGGGAGATGCCCGGAAACGCGAACGACAATTACCAAGCAGCCCCCTTTCCTGCCGACAGTCAGAGAATGCAACTTCCCGAAAAGGCACAGTTCCGGCGATCTGAATCCGGACGTCCATGCCCGTCCGATCTGGTCACAAGGCATATAATCCCAAAGTGCGAAAAAAGTATTTGACCGCAGATATTGATTTTTCGAAACCTTTTTTAGACATTTGTATCAAGCAACAGCCCGAATTCGGGATTGTTTTTGCATTTTCAGAATTTTATACTATGTTTGTAGTATAAACACGGAAAGTGTTAGCTGCCCGGAAAGCGAATCGGCAAAATTCATTTCAGTACAGGCAGGAAAACACTCCCTTTTATGCCATAATGTCATACGCGATGTCTTCGCGTCGTTTATGGCGTGGGTTGTTGCTTATTTCTCGTACATGGGTTTTGCCGAACCTGCTTTCCGGAAATAAGCTATCAGCGCCACGCTTTTCTTTTTTATGCACCCTTTCCGAGGCGCGGGGAAGCAATACACCTCATTGATATGGGTGATCTGAGCGGTATCTTTACCTTCCTGGCCATTCTGGCCGTTATCATCGTCATTTGCAGAGCGCTGGCATCCGCGTTTCCCGTCATCAAGCTGATAGCAAGCATTCTCTGTCCCATTGTGGCCATCATCGTATGGGCCACGAACGGTTTCTGGTGGGGTCTTGCCGCTCTCGTAGGGGCATTTTTTGTCGCCGGAATATTTTCAACATAGGCACGGATGAAGAGGATCCCAAAACATTCAAGAAAAAGCAGCTACCGTCCCTCCAGAATTTAAGGTGCATGAACTGCGGAAGTACAAATACCTACAAATTGGACAAAAGCGAAACGGAAGAGCTGTGCAATCTGCAATATCGGGTGAATCATTACGGAGGCACGATGAAGGATGCCTATAAATGCACCGATTGCGGATACCACATGTGGTACGACCGGGATGGAAACCTTTTTCGACCCATCCCAAGGATGATTAGAATCTGGTACAACCGAATCCCGACCGTTTCAGCGACGGAGGCCACCAAATCGCTCTCCGGATTAATACTTTTGGGAATCGCTTCTGCGACAAGGACTCTACACATCAACAACCTTTAAACTCAAACCATTATGGCAAATGACAACAATGATCTCATCGGTTTTCTGATGAAGACCGTATTCCAGCTTTTCGGATGGATTTTCCTGGGAATTTTCAAACTGCTCTGGATCATTCTGTCCGCAATTTTTAAGGGAATCGCATCCCTGTTCCGTAAATCGGACCAACCGGAAACGGGTGCCTAAGAACCGAAAAAACGAGAGCGCAAAATGATCAAAGAACCCGAAGCCATGCGCATTGTATCGCTGATGCTCACTTGGCAATGCAACCTCAACTGCACCTATTGCTTCGAAGCATTCAAGCGGAACGACCGGACGATGACCGCAGAGACGGCCCGAAAAAATCCTTTCGTCGGAGTTCGACGCCTTCCGCACGAGCAGAGAACGGGAAAACGGCGGCTATCTGAAAATCGAATTCTTCGGCGGGGAACCTCTCCTTCGGTTTGATGTAATCCGTGAGGTTACCGAATGGATCGAAACTTTGGATTTGCCGTTTAAGACCCTGTTGTCCGTCACATCGAACGGTACGCTGCTCGATGCCGAAAAACAGGCATGGTTTACAGCCCGCAAGGAACGCATTCGTATCGTCCTGTCGGTAGACGGTACGCAACATATCCAACAGGCGAACCGCGGAAAGGCAGCCGCAGCCGCCCCGCTCGACTTCGCCCGCCGCATGTGGCCCGACCTTCCTTCAAAGCGACGATCTCACGGACGGCACTGCCGACGCTGGGTAGCGATCCTGATCACCCTGCTGGAACAAGGACACTGCATCGCACCCAACCTCGCAGTCGGCGAAGCATGGCAGGAGGGAGACGAGAAGATCTACAAACGTGAATTGACGAAACTCGCCGAGTGGCATTTAGCACATCCGGAAAGGGAGCCCATGCGCATTTTCATGCAGCACTACATCGCACTGCTGGAACCGTGGTCACAGAAAACACCCCAGAAAAACTGCGGCACGGGAACGACAATGGCCGCCTACGATGTCGATGGCACGGCATATCCCTGTCACATGTTCGTCCCAATCACCCACGGCAAAAGCGACGCGATACGCGAACTCGCCCAAATAGATTTCCGTAACGACAGTGCATTCATGGACGACGAATGCTCCACATGCAAGATTCTCCGCATCTGCAAGACTTTGCTACGGATTCAACTACAAGGATCGCGGAAGCGTCCGCAAACGCGACCGCCGCGTCTGCCGGATGATGCTCGCCGAAGCACAGGTGGTATCGGCCTTCCAAATCCACTACCTGCTGGAACTCAAAAAACGACGGACACTCAACCCGTTCGAACTGACCGCTTTGCAGGGAGCCGTCCGCTGCCAAGAACTCTACGCCGACTTCGATTTCGAAGTACAATAGAAACCTTTTGTTTAACCTTTAAATTTTTCGACCATGAACGTCAGTGAAACCTTGTTGATGGAAGCAAGGACGACCGTGGAGGAGAACCGCAACGCACTGATTACCGACGAGCGGATCGTCGGCATCGGTTGCTTCGGATGCGGTCTCGGCTGTTCGGATACTGTAGGCGGTTGATCCTGATCTACATGCATTGTATCGGCCTTCGGAGACTTGTTTCCGAAGGCTTTTTGTATGCCGAAAAGCCATTTTTCATCGAAGGCATACGTTTTTTTGGCAAAAAAAGTTATCTTTGTAAGATTTAATAAGCATAACTGAATTTACAACGAGGCATTTATGGATATTGTAACCGGTATAATCAAACTCCTGTTCGGTTCGAAGGCGGACAAAGACCGCAAGGCCATCGAACCCTATGTCAACAAAATCAAGGAGGTCTACCCCTCCATCGCCGCACTTTCGAACGACGAACTCCGCGGCCGGAGCCAGGCGCTGATGAAGCAGATTGCCGATTTCATCGCCCCCCGACGAGGAGCGCATCGTCACCCTGAAAGCGCAGCTGGAACGCGCCGAAACCGCACTCGAAGAGAAAGAGAAGATTTCGAAGGAGATCGACGAGATCACCAAACGCATCGACGAGAAGATCGAACAAAAAGCTCGACGAAATCCTGCCCGAAGCGTTCGCCATCATGAAAGATACGGCGCGCCGTTTCGCCGAGAACGAAACGGTCACGGTCACGGCCAACGATTTCGACCGGCAGCTGGCCGCCTCGAAGGATTTCGTCACGATCGACGGCGACAAGGCCGTCTACGCCACCCACTGGCTCGCGGGCGGCAACGACGTCAAATGGGACATGGTGCACTACGACGTGCAGCTCTTCGGCGGCGTGGTGCTCCACAAGGGCAAGATCGCCGAGATGGCCACGGGCGAAGGAAAGACCCTCGTAGCGACGCTCCCCGTATTCCTCAACGCACTGGCACGCAAGGGCGTGCACATGGTGACGGTCAACAACTACCTGGCCAAGCGCGACTCCGAATGGATGGGCCCGATGTACGAATTCCACGGACTGTCGGTGGCCTGCATCGACGATACGCAGCCCAATTCCGCCGCCCGGCGGCAAGCCTACATGGCCGACATCACCTTCGGCACGAACAACGAATACGGCTTCGACTATCTGCGCGACAACATGGCCTCGTCGCCCAAAGACCTCGTACAGCGCAAGCACCACTTCGCCATCGTCGACGAGGTCGACTCGGTGCTCATCGACGACGCCCGCACGCCGCTGATCATCTCCGGTCCCGTCCCCAAGGGCGACGACCAGCTCTACGAGCAGTACCGCCCCGCCATCGAGAATCTCTACAATCTCCAAAAGAATCTGGTGACGGGACTCGTGGCCGAGGCCAAGCAGCTGATGGCCGACGGCAAGACGGAAGAGGGCGGCATCAAGCTGTACCGCGCCCACAAAGGTCTGCCCAAGTACAAGCCGCTCATCAAGTTCCTCTCGGAGCAGGGCATCAAGGCGCAGATGCAGAAGACCGAGAACATCTACATGCAGGACAACAACCGCCGTATGCCCGAAATCACCGACGACCTCTTCTTCGTCATCGACGAGAAGCTCAACTCGGTGGAGCTGACCGACAAGGGACACGAGGCGCTGTCGAAATACTTCAATGAAGACGGATTCTTCGTGATGCCCGACATCGGTGCCGAAGTGGCCGAGATCGAAAAGGGCGAAGGGACAGTCGAGGAGAAGGCGCAGAAGCGCGACGCGCTCATCAACGACTACGCCGTCAAATCGGGCGTGTGCACACGGTGCACCAGCTGCTCAAAGCCTACGCCATGTTCGAGAAGGACATCGAATACGTCGTGATGGACAACAAGGTGAAGATCGTCGACGAGCAGACGGGCCGTATTCTCGACGGCCGCCCTATTCGGACGGCCTGCACCAGGCCATCGAAGCCAAGGAGCGCGTGAAGGTCGAAGCGGCGACGCAGACCTTCGCCACGATCACCTTGCAGAACTACTTCCGCATGTATCATAAGTTGGCCGGTATGACCGGTACGGCCGAGACGGAGGCTTCGGAGTTCTGGAGCATCTACAAGCTCGACGTCGTGGTCATCCCGACCAACAAACCGATCCTGCGCGACGACCGCGAAGATCTGATCTACAAGACCAAGCGCGAAATACAACGCCGTGATCGACGAAATCGTGCGGCTGGTCGAAGCGGGCCGTCCGGTACTCGTCGGTACGACGTCGGTCGAGATTTCGGAGTTGCTGAGCCGTATGCTCAAACTGCGCGGGATCAAACACAACGTCCTGAACGCCAAAGCAGCACCAGCTGGAAGCGCAGATCGTGGCCGAAGCCGGCCGTACGGGACAGGTGACCATCGCCACCAATATGGCGGGCCGCGGTACCGACATCAAGCTGTCGCCCGAAGTGAAGGCGGCCGGCGGTCTTGCGATTATCGGCACCGAGCGCCACGAAAGCCGTCGCGTCGACCGCCAGCTGCGCGGCCGCGCCGGCCGACAGGGCGATCCGGGTTCGTCGCAGTTCTTCGTCTCGCTCGAAGACGACCTGATGCGTCTGTTCGGCTCGGGCCGTATCGCCACATGGATGGACCGCATGGGCCTCAAAGAGGGTGAGGTGATTCAGGCCGGCATGATGACCAAGGCGATCGAACGCGCGCAGAAGAAGGTCGAGGAGAACAACTTCGGCATCCGCAAGCGGCTGCTCGAATACGACGACGTGATGAACTCGCAGCGCGAGGTGATCTACACGCGCCGCCGCCACGCCCTCTACGGCGAACGCATCGAAATCGACCTGAACAACATCATGTACGACTTCGCCGAAGCGTTCCTGCAAGCGCACGAAGGCGCCGAGTTCGAAGATCTCACCTACGAAATGATCCACGAAGCGGCCATCCAACCCACGTTCGATGCCGAGACCTTCGCCAAGGGGCCAAGCACGACGAACAGGTGGAGCTGATCGTCGCCGATCTGAAAGTCGCCTACGCACGCCGTGCCAAGCTCATCGCCGATACGGTGCGCCCCGTCATGGAACGCATCTACGAAGACCGCAAGGATCAGCTCGACAGCAACATCTACTTCCCGATCACGGACGGGCACCTGGGCTACAACGTTCCGGTCAACCCTGCTGCGCTGCAAAGGAGACGGACGGCGCCGAAATCTTCCGCGTCTTCTCGAAGGTGGTGATGTTCACCACCATCGACGACGCATGGCGCGAGCACCTGCGCGAAATGGACGACCTGCGCCAGAGCGTTCAGAACGCCACCTACGAGCAGAAGGACCCGCTGCTGATCTACAAGTTCGAATCGTTCGGACTCTTCTCGAAGATGCTCGAAAAGATCAACCGCAACGTACTCTCCACGCTCAACAAGGCCTACATTCCCGTCCGCGAGCAGAACGCCGAAGCCGTGCAGCGCGAACGTCAGGAACGCGCCAAGGTCGACGTCAACAAATTGCAGGCCTCGCGGATGCAGGCCGCTGCGCAGGCCGGTCAGGGCGAACGCGGCCCCACGGCTCCGATCCACGTCGAAAAGAAGGTCGGCCGCAACGACCCCTGCCCCTGCGGATCGGGCAAGAAATTCAAGAACTGCCACGGAAAAGGACTTTAAACCGCACCGATTGCAAAGAGGTTAAAGACGGGAAACGCCTTTAACCTCTTCGTTTCGAAACGAACCGACATTTATGGGATACAAGGAAGAGAAACAGCGCCAGCTCGACCGCCGCTACCTGCGTATGGCGCGCATCTGGGCGGAGAACTCCTACTGCGTCCGCCGCAAGGTGGGAGCGCTGATCGTCAAGGACAAGATGATCATCTCGGACGGTTACAACGGCACTCCCTCCGGGTTCGAAAACATCTGCGAGGACGAAACCGGCAAGACCAAATCCCTACGTGCTCCACGCCGAAGCCAACGCCATCACGAAGGTGGCCAAAAGCGCCAACAACTGCGACGGCTCGACGCTCTACATCACCGCCGCACCCTGCATCGAGTGTTCGAAACTCATCATTCAGGCCGGCATACGGCGCGTGGTCTACTGCGACGAATACCGTTCGGAGGAGGGGCTCGACCTGCTGCGCAAGGTGGGAATCGAGTGCGTGCAGATCGACGACATCGGAGCCTGACACCGGCAAACCGACGCATGAAACGGATCGTCATCATGGGCGCCACCTCGGGCATCGGGCTCGAAACGGCCAAACGCTGCATCGCCGCCGGCTGGCGCGTCGGGGCGGCCGGACGGCGCTCGGAGGAGTTGGAACGGTTGCGCGGACTCGCCCCGCAGCAGGTCGAGACCGAAGCGATCGACGTCACGGACGATGCGGCTCCCGCAGCGCTCGAACGGCTCATCGAGCGGCTCGGCGGCATGGATGTCTACTTCCACGTGGCTGGCGTCGGCAGCCAGAACCCGCAGCTCGATCCTACGGTCGAACTCCACACCGTCCGCACCAACGTCGAAGGATTCACCCGCATGACGACGGCGGCCTACGGCTATTTCGCCGCACACGGCGGCGGCCGCATCGCTGTCGTAAGTTCAATCGCCGGTACGCGGGGACTGGGCGTGGCCGCGGCATACTCCGCTTGAAGCGGTTCCAGAATACCTACATCGATTCACTGGCCCAGCTGGCACGGGATGCAGGGGATCGAAGATCCGCTTCACGGACATCCGTCCGGGATTCGTCGCCACCGCTCTGCTCCGAAATGCGGATTACCCGATGCTCATGCGCCCCGAGAAGGTCGCCGAGACGCTGTTCCGTGCCTTGGAACGCGGCAAACGCCGCATAGTGATCGACCACCGCTACGCGCCCTGCTGGTGCGGCTCTGGCGACTGATCCCGCAGGGAGTGTGGGAGCGGCTGCCGATCCGCAGCAGGGATTGAACCGCGATACGAAATCCGTTTGTACCGTCGCTTTCCGTCCGCAGCCAGCAACGGTTCGGAGTGCCGCTGACACGAGGAGCGGCCTCTCTGTATGCCGGGTGGTCGACATTCAACCACCCCTCATCTTTGAATAAAAAATACGGGTGCCGTTCAAAGGAACGGCACCCGTCAGTACATGAAACGAATACGGCATCATCCCCTGCCGCAACCGTTTCAGAACGGCAGATCGTCGGGATCCTCCGCCGGCGGAACGACCGGAGCGGCGGCGGGCTGCACGGGCTGTGCCGCGGGTTGCGCATACCCGCCCGCCTGCGATGCGGGCGCGGCATATCCGCCCTGAGCCCCGCCCTGCGGCTGATAACCGCCCTGTCCGGCAGATTGTCCGCCGGCAGGATTGTCGGATCGCTTGCCGAGCAGTTTCATGTCCGACGCGATGATCTCGGTCGTATAGCGTTTCTGGTTCTCCTTGTCCATCCATTCGCGCGTGCGCAGGCTGCCCTCGATATAGAGCTGGCTGCCCTTGCGCACGAAACGATCCACCACATCCGCAAGGCCGCGCCACAAAATGACCGTATGCCATTCGGTATGCTCAGTCGATTCGTTGGTCTGACGATTGAAAATCCGTTCGGTCGTCGCCAGACGCACCCGGGCGACCTTCACGCCGCTCTCGATCGCGCGCACCTCGGGATCGATCCCGACGTTGCCCACCAATATCCTTATTAATCATGATCTCGATTATTTACTTAATATAAATTTATACCTCTTTTTGAGCAGTTCCATAAAAAGCCGCGCCATCTTTACGCCCGCCTTCTTTCCCTGGCGCTGTACATCCTCATGGTCGCCGATCTCGTCGCTCAGGCCGCAGTTGGTAATCACCGAAACGCCGAAGACGGGCAGCGACATGTGGCGTGCGACGATCACTTCGGGTACGGTCGACATACCGGCGGCATCGCCGCCGATCGCCTTGAAATAGCGGTATTCAGCCTGAGTCTCGAACGTAGGGCCCGTGCCGCCGACGTAGACGCCGTACTGCAACTTGATCCCCTCGCGTTCGGCGATAGCCGTCGCCTTGGCACGCAGTTCGCGGTCGTAACAGTTGTGCATGTCC
>VOFI01001489.1_pt1 | contig 51386 bp, 36 predicted proteins | sample 5384131 | NCBI WGS metagenome assembly VOFI01 (sample SAMN12384728, study PRJNA508395) | human gut metagenome | isolation source: healthy gut H | host: Homo sapiens
GTCTGCTTTCGGAGGCGGTATCAAAGCGGGAGGTCCCAATTATTGTACCTGTTTTGTAGAAATCACAGACAAGCCGGACAGCCAGACTGATTACATAGACAGTTATTTCGACGCTTGTGAGGAAGAATTTATGGACCCGAGGGATGTTAATAAGCTATACGGAGAACAGAATGTCTTCCGTTACTTACCTTTGAAAAGCATGATTCTACGTCTTTTTCCGGAAGACACAGATAGAGAGGTCAATATGATCTCATACCTCGGAACTATGTAGAACACCTCTCACTATCAGCTTCGACCCCTCGGATGACCGTACTGCCGCACTTACTCAATATGGCTGGCCGCTTCGAAAGGAATCACTGGAGGACTTCCTGAAAGTGATGCCGGACTATGAAAGAGTACGTACAGATATCCCCAAATGTATGTATGAACGTGCCGCGGAAACCAATATGTATATTGTGGCAGCGCCTCCTATGAAACAGGGACGCATCGAACTTATTCGCTACTTCAAGGAACAAAGCATTTCTTTCGAATATCACCGGTATGGTAGTATTTCCGAAGTGCCGCCTTACGAATAATTAATACTAAAATCCCCTTATTCTGTGACTTTACTTTCCATACTAAAAGTAAGCCGGAATAAGGGGAAAAGACAGAAAGTATACCAAGTTTCCTTTATTAGCTCAAAAAATGATTATCTTTGCAGACTAAAAATGAACAACTTGGTAACAAACACTCTTTTTTATCCGGGTATTGCCTCCAAATCATTGTTCATATATATGTATCCTATTGATAATAATAGAAATAATAGATTAATATGGCATTGCAATGTGGTATTGTTGGACTACCGAACGTGGGTAAGTCGACACTTTTCAACTGTTTGTCGAATGCGAAAGCACAGGCGGCAAATTTCCCTTTCTGTACTATTGAACCCAATGTAGGTGTAATCACTGTTCCTGACGAACGTCTGAATGCGCTGGCAGAATTGGTGCATCCCCAACGGATTGTTCCTACAACCGTAGAAATCGTAGATATCGCCGGACTGGTAAAAGGTGCAAGTAAAGGTGAAGGACTGGGAAACAAGTTCCTTGCCAATATCCGTGAAACAGACGCTATTATCCATGTACTCCGTTGCTTCGATGACGACAATGTGACACACGTAGACGGAAGCGTAAATCCCGTCCGCGACAAAGAAATCATTGACTACGAACTTCAATTGAAAGACCTGGAAACCATCGAAAGCCGTATCCAGAAAGTACAGAAACAAGCACAGACGGGTGGCGACAAAGCTGCCAAGCTGGCTTACGATGTACTCGTTCAATATAAAGAAGCGTTGGAACAAGGCAAATCTGCACGTACAGTGACTTTTGAAACAAAAGACGAACAAAAGATTGCTCACGAACTGTTCTTATTGACCAGCAAACCGGTAATGTATGTCTGCAATGTAGACGAAGCAAGCGCAGTAAACGGCAACAAATACGTAGATATGGTACGTGAAGCCGTAAAAGACGAGAATGCTCAAATACTGGTTGTTGCAGCCAAGACAGAAGCGGACATCGCCGAACTGGAAACGTACGAAGACCGTCAGATGTTCCTTGCCGAAGTAGGCTTGGAAGAATCGGGCGTAGCACGTCTTATCAAATCAGCTTATAAACTCCTGAACCTCGAAACTTACTTCACAGCCGGCGTACAGGAAGTGCGTGCCTGGACTTACGAGAAAGGTTGGAAAGCTCCGCAATGTGCCGGCGTCATCCATACCGATTTTGAGAAAGGATTCATCCGTGCGGAAGTGATAAAATACGATGATTATATCCGGTACGGTTCGGAAGCAGCAGTGAAAGAAGCCGGAAAACTGGGCGTAGAAGGCAAAGAATACGTCGTGCAGGACGGTGACATCATGCACTTCCGTTTCAACGTATAATCGCGATAACCTTGCATTTGTAATCAGCAAATTGTAATTATTATGAAGTATCTCATTGCAGGAACCGGAGGCGTTGGAGGTAGTATAGCAGGATTTCTGTCGCTTGCCGGAAAAGACGTTACTTGTATTGCCCGCGGAGCTCATTTGCAGGCAATACAGACAAACGGCTTGAAATTGAAATCGGACTTGAAGGGAGAGCACACGCTTGCTATCCCGGCAACAACAGCAGAAGAATTCAATGGAAAGGCAGACGTAATCTTTGTCTGCGTCAAGGGATATTCTGTCGACTCGATTACCGAACTGATAAAGAGGGCGGCACATGACAAGACAATCGTCATTCCTATTCTGAATGTTTACGGAACAGGACCGCGTATCCAACGTCTCGTTCCGGGAGTGACGGTACTCGACGGTTGCATCTATATTGTCGGATTCGTATCCGGTACAGGAGAGATCACTCAAATGGGAAAAATTTTCCGCCTGGTGTACGGAGCCCACAAAGGGACACAGGTTGCCCCGGGAATACTGGAAGCCATTCAGAAAGACCTTCAGGAAAGTGGCATTAAGGCTGAAATATCTCCGGATATCAATCGGGATACATTCGTCAAATGGTCGTTCATCTCGGCAATGGCTGTCACCGGAGCTTACTATGACGTGCCCATGGGCGAAGTACAGAAACCGGGAAAGGTACGCGATACCTTCATCGGCCTTTCCACGGAGAGTGCCGAACTGGGACGTAAACTGGGAGTCGAATTTCCCGAAGACCCGATAAGCTATAATCTGAAAGTCATCGACAAACTCGACCCGGAAAGTACCGCTTCCATGCAGAAAGACCTGGCACGGGGACATGATTCGGAGATACAAGGATTGTTATTCGACATGATTACCGCTGCGGAAGAACAAGGGATTGATATTCCTACTTACCGGATGGTAGCCGAAAAATTCACTAAACACTAATTCACCAAACCGTAAACCGTTATCCAATATGAATACCTTATTATTATCTATCAACTGGAATCCGAATCCCGAACTATTTAACCTGTTCGGCCTTTCTATCCGTTACTACGGATTATTGTGGGCAGTAGGAATTTTTCTGGCTTACGTCATTGTTCACTACCAGTACCGGGATAAAAAAATAGATGAGAAGAAATTTGACCCCCTCTTCTTCTATTGTTTTTTCGGTATTCTGATTGGAGCACGTCTGGGGCATTGCCTGTTCTACGACCCGGGACAGTATCTGACAAGCGGTAAAGGGTTTGTAGAGATGCTGTTACCTATTAAATTCCTGCCTGCCGGCGGTTGGAAATTCACCGGATATGAAGGACTTGCCAGCCACGGGGGGACACTTGGACTGATTATTGCTCTGTGGCTCTATTGCCGCAAAACAAAACTTCATTATATGGACGTGCTGGATATGATTGCCGTAGCTACTCCAATCACCGCCTGCTTCATCCGTCTTGCCAACCTGATGAACTCCGAAATCATCGGCAACCGTCTGATGTACCCTGGGCATTCATTTTCGAACGGGTAGATATGCAACCCCGTCATCCGGGACAGCTCTACGAAGCGATCGCTTATCTTATCCTGTTCTTCATCATGATTTACCTGTATAAGAATTACAGCAAGAAACTGCATCGCGGCTTCTTCTTCGGGCTCTGCCTGACCTACATATTTGTCTTCCGTTTCTTCATCGAATTTTTGAAGGAGAACCAAGAGGATTTCGAGAACAACATGATGTTCAACATGGGACAATGGCTAAGTATTCCATTCGTTATAGTCGGCATCTACTTCATGTTTTTCTACGACCAAGAAAAAAAGTAGCCTGAACCTGATATATAAAAAATCGACTGGCATACTAGAAAGGCGTTTCCTCCAATCACTTAAAGGAAACGCCTTTTATACTTACAAATCGTTTTCCAGACCTCAGAAAACGTTCTATATACTATTTGTGAACACGTTAATAATCCGCTATTTCCCCCTGACTATCTTCTTAATATCATTCAACTTATTCAGCGCTTCAATAGGAGTAAGATTATTCACATCCAAGATTCAATATCTCATCGCGAATCTGACAGAGAATCGGATCGTCCAACTGGAAGAAGCTTAACTGCATACCTCCACGATTCTCGCTTACTTCTGCCAACGGCTTGCCTGCTATTCCCTGCTGGCGATTATCAGATTCAAGCTGCTTCAGAATCTCATTCGCACGCTTCACAATGCTTTTCGGCATACCGGCCATCTTTGCCACATGGATACCGAAAGAGTGTTCACTACCGCCACGTTCCAGTTTACGAAGGAAGATTACTTTGTTATCAACTTCTTTCACCGATACATTATAATTCTTGATACGCTTGAAAGATTTCTCCATCTCATTCAATTCATGATAATGCGTAGCAAATAATGTACGTGCTTTGGCTTTCGGATGTTCGTGGATATATTCCACAATCGCCCAGGCAATAGAGATGCCATCATACGTAGAGGTACCACGCCCCAACTCGTCAAATAGTACCAGGCTTCGGGAAGAAACATTATTCAGAATATCCGCCGCTTCGTTCATCTCCACCATAAAAGTAGATTCACCTACGGAGATGTTATCACTTGCTCCCACACGAGTGAATATTTTATCCACCAGCCCGATATGGGCACTCTCCGCAGGAACAAACGAACCGATTTGAGCCAACAGCGTAATCAATGCCGTCTGACGCAAAAGCGCTGACTTACCCGCCATGTTGGGACCGGTGATAATGATGATCTGCTGCGTACTGCTGTCCAACATCACATCATTGGCAATATACTTCTCACCTATCGGAAGCTGTTTTTCAATTACCGGGTGACGTCCCTGACGAATATCCAATACGTCATTATCCTCAATAACCGGACGGATATAATTATTCTCACGTGCCACATTAGCGAAAGACAACAGACAGTCCAAACGGGCAATCTGATTCGCGTTAATCTGTATCTGCGGAATAAACTCCGTCAATGCCTGTACCAAATTCGTATATAGCTGAGTCTCCAACACAAGAATCTTATCTTCGGCTCCCAGAATTCTTTCTCTTCGTATTCTTTCAGTTCCTGCGTGATATAACGTTCCGCATTGACCAGCGTCTGCTTACGAATCCACTCTTTAGGAACCTTGTCTTTATGGACATTACGAACCTCGATATAATAACCGAATACATTATTATAAGCCACTTTCAAACTCGGAATACCCGTTTCTTCGCTTTCCCGCTGCTGTATCTGAAGCAGATAGTCTTTTCCCGAATACGAAATCCGGCGCAATTCGTCCAAATCCGCATTCACACCGTCTTTAATCACTCCGCCCTTATTTATCAACAAAGGAGGATCATTATTAATTTCCCGGGCAATCCGGTCACGAATAGAAACACAAAGATTCAACCGCTCACCTATCCGGTTCAGACTTGCATTATCCGCTTCAAGACAAGCCTGTTTGATCGGTTCGATAGCCTGCAAAGCCACTTTCAGCTGAACCACTTCACGCGGTGACACACGTCCCACAGCCACTTTGGAGATGATACGCTCCAAATCACCGACAAGATGCAACTGTTCTTCGATCAACTCCTTAAAGTCCGGTTGACGGAAGAAATACTCCACCACATTCAGACGCTCATTGATCGGTTTCTCGTCCTTCAATGGAAAAACTATCCAACGCTTCAACAGACGTGCTCCCATTGGGCTGATCGTCCTGTCAATCACATTGAGCAGACTGCTTCCTCCATCGTTCATGCTGCCAATCAATTCGAGGCTGCGCACCGTGAATTTATCCAGCCGGACATATTTATCCTCCTCAATACGAGCCAATGAAGTAATATGCCCGATTTGCGTATGCTGCGTCATCGTCAGATATTGCAGGATAGCACCGGAAGCAATGATACCGTTTTTCAAATGCTCCACTCCGAATCCTTTCAGATTCTTTGTTTCAAAATGCTTCAGAAGTTTTTCGCGGGCAGTAGTTTCCGTAAACACCCAGTCGTCCAGTTCGAATGTGAAGAACTTACTACCGAAATTACCTTCAAACATCAGGCGCTTGCCACGTTCAAAAAGAATTTCTTTCGGGCCGAAGTTATTCAACAGTTTGTCTATATAATCAAAAGGTCCTTCTGCAGTAAGGAATTCACCGGTAGAAATATCGAGAAAAGCAACTCCACAGGAAGCCTTTCCGAAATGAACGGCAGCCAGGAAGTTATTTTCTTTATAGTTTAAAACATTATCATTGATAGAAACACCAGGAGTAACCAATTCGGTAATACCACGCTTCACCAGCTTCTTCGTCATTTTGGGGTCTTCGAGCTGGTCACAGATAGCGACACGTTTTCCAGCGCGAACCAGTTTCGGAAGGTAGGTATCAAGGGCATGATGAGGAAAACCTGCCATCTCGATAGTTTTTCCTTTCCCATTGGCACGTTTTGTCAGTGTGATCCCTAAAATTTCGGCTGCAACGATGGCATCCGTAGAGAATATGTTTCATAAAAGTCACCGCAACGAAACAGCATCACTGCATCCGGATGTTTTGCCTTCAAATCCAGAAACTGTTTCATCATCGGGGTGAGGACGATCTCTTCTTCGTTCACGGGTGTCTCCTTTTCTTTTTTATTGAGTGCATAATGTGATTATCCTTGCAAAGATAACGGTTTTTCGGCAGAGAATCAACGGAATGCTCCGATTCAATTATCAAAATTAGTGTTGCATACCTTTAAAAAAGAACGGCGTTTTTCTTAACAAGTAGGGGAAAACTATTAAAACGTGTTATAAAACATGCTATTTTTCTTGGATAATTTGCTAATTTCCCAAGAGTCCGTATCTTTGCAATGTGTTTTTCATAGTATTAGATTTAAGGTTAACAAAGGTTGGAGCAAGGCGTTGCTCCTTTTTTTATGTCCATAAGCCGGGTTTTACCACCCGGCATGTTCATTTTTGTTTTCGTGCGCATCTGCATCACGTTTCTTTTCACTCTGATAATCCCATTCGATCTCGTCAACGTATTCTTTTCCATTATATACCGCAACAGCCTTGATTTTGTTTTTTCCTTTTTCAAGTGTCACCTGGTCGAAGATATAATGTACATCAGTATATCCCTTACGAATGCCTGTCAGTTCTTTACCGTTCAAGTAAACTTTGGGAGTTCCGATATTTGAATAAACAGTGACGGAAGTCTGCTTCCGTTCGCGGTCCGTGTTACGTCGTTGCGTCAGATAGAGTACGGGAGACTTGCTCCAGTTCGCTTTATACCAGTAATAAGAGTCCTTTCTTTATTTTACGGTCGAAGGTAATCAGCCCTTTCAGGTTCCGGGCAGGCACACCGCCACGAGTCCACATAGGTACGGCAAAATCAAACATATTCCAGAGATAAGAAGCAATGATATAAGGATGTTTCGAAATAACACTCCATTGATATTCATGCGTCTTAGTCTGGAATGTTTCCGGATAGTAAGGCTTTCCCCAGTTCAACGCATCGCCCAGATACTCCGTCTGATGGTCAAGGTTGGCGTCGGCTCCATATTCGGTCAACATCAATTTCTGCCAGGGATAGTCTTTTTCGAGTCCTTCCACCCACGGTTTGATGTCCTGCACTTTCTTTTCGTACCAGCCGAAATAACGGTTCATGCCTTGTATATCTGTATTCTGATTCACCGGATGATTGGCGTGACCGTAACCGTTCACGGCAACCGTGTAGCGGTCAGGATCTTCCGTCTTCGCCAGATCGTGAAGAGATTGAGTCAATGACGCTGTGTATTCGTGAGGCTGATAAACCTCATTGTGTAACCCCCACACATAAATGGAGGGATGATTGAAACTCTGACGAATCAGTTCGCGGAGTTGTGTCTGCGCATTATCCGATTCGTAGCCTGTCACCCGGTTGACAAAGGGGATTTCCGCCCAGATAATCAAGCCCAATGTATCACAACGCGAATAAAGATATTCCGACTGCTGATAATGAGCAAAACGCACGGTTGTGGCACCGACATCCATAATTTGAGCCAGGTCAAAATCATGTTCACGGTTGGTCAGCGCACTCCCCAGGCCCCACCAGTCCTGATGACGGGTAACACCATACATCGGATATTTCTCTCCATTAAGATAGAAACCTTTTCCGGCAACAATTTCGTAATGACGAACACCCAAAGGCTGCGTGACCTCGTCAATCACCTCACCATTTGCCAACAGACGGGAGACTACTTTGTAAAGATAAGGGTCCTCCCTACCTTGCCAGAGATGAGGATTCTTTAGTTTGAATGTTGATACATAGCTTTGCGTTCCTTGCGGAGTCAACTCAAGCGGCAGACGTTGGGAAACCACCTTTTTCCCTTCCTGCGTATAAATACTGTTCTCCAGAACAAGCTGCGCAGGAGCCAGACTACCATTATCCAGCTTTACTTTAACAGTTATATCCGCCGAACGTCTTGATACATTCTTCTGAGTGATGTACACACCGGGAGAGGCGCAATCGGTCACTGTGATATTATTCTGCTCCGTAGTAATCAACCATACGGGACGGTAAATACCGCCATACACCCCAAACAAACTGTGATTGACAGGAATCACATCGGGACGGGCCGTATTGTCAGCCTTCACGATAATCTCGTTCTCAGCCCCCAGTTTCAAGGCAGTGCCTATCTCGAAAGCGAAGGCACTATACCCGCCTTTATGCGTTCCCACCAACTTTCCGTTGACATAGACTTCTGTGCAAGCCCCTACTCCTTCAAAACGCAAGAATACACGTTTACCCGCCAACTCATTTCCGAAAAACTGTTTCTTTCTGTAATAACCTACACCTTCGTAGAATGCATCAGCTTTCACTTGCATATCTTTCGCATTCCAGGTATGGGGAATTGTCACTTCCTCCCACTTGCCGTCCCATTGTGCGGAAGCACGCATAGGGTCCGTAGAAAACGGCCCTTTCTTAAATTGCCAGCCGGTATTGAAAGAAATGACATCACGTGCGGACGTATCATTCATAACTGCTCCCAATAACAGGAGCAGAAATACAATCATATTTTTTACCATTAGATTATGAGTTCTTGTTTATCTGGCCATTTTATAAATCTCACATCCGCCCATTAAAAAAGCACCCACGCCATATACTTCAGTCATATTCCGCGTCACCTTCTTCGGATCGGCCCCGATAGGCTGTACATAACCTAATTTACCGTCTGCATCGACAGCAGAAACCTGTGCATTCCAGCCTTTTACCAGTATAGGAAGGAAAGTATCCTTGTCCAGCAGTCCCTCGTTGATTCCGTAAGCCAAAGCATAGACAATAAACGTGGTACAGCTTGTTTCGGGTGACGGGTAAGAAGCCGGATCGAGCAGACTTGCATGCCAGAATCCGTCCGCATTCTGCAATTTAGCGACACGGGTACAGAGCTTCACGAACAGTTCTTCGTAAAACTTCCGGTTCTTGTCCTTTGCAGGCAGTTCTTTCAATATCTCCGCCAGCCCGCCGAGCACCCAGCCGTTGCCGCGTCCCCAGAAAACCTTCCGGCCGTTGGCCTCGCGTTGATCAAAATACCGCCAGTCGCGATAGAAAAGATTCTCTTCCTTGTCGAAAAGGTGGTCATACGTAGCTTTGTATTCGCGGTTCATGAATTTGATATACTTTTTATCACCCGTCAGGACGTATAATTTAGTGTAGACCGGAGGAGCCATAAAGAGGGCGTCACACCAAGTCCAGCGTTCCAGTGTCTCAGGTTTGCGATAATCCAGCTTGAAATCGTCCGTCGGCGGGTTCTTCATCACCCAATCCGTGCGGGCAATGGTAGGATTGAGCATATATTTGTTCTTATATTTCCGGTAAAGGTCGATAAAGAGTTGTGAAACAGCGATGTCGTCGGCATGATACATCCGCTTGTCCGGCTGCCAGCCGTTACGGCTTCCGATACGGGTGAGCCATTTAAAATAATCCTTGTTACCGTCTTCACGTTCCGCCAATTCCGCCCAGTCGAGCATACCGACATATAGTACGGCGTTTGTCCAGCTCAGGTCACCATGTTCGGCGCCCTTGTTGGGGTTGGCTATTTGCCAGTCGGCAACTTTCTTCATCGTTTCTTTTATTTCCGCTTTACGGAAAGGAATGTTTTGTGCTTGCACGGTGAGGGTAGACAGCAGCACTGCTACGACCCCGATTTTTGTTCTTAGATTCATTCGTTTATCGTTTAAAAAATTATGAAAGTTCGGTAGTTTTTTGGTTCCAATACCCGACAAAGTACAAATATACGCCAAATATCGGATATAATTGAGGGATTTATTGGAAATATATATCCACCATGGTGGATATATAGATTCAACATATTGGGCATATATGCCCAGCGTGGTGGATATATATGCCCAATAAACAGGAAGTTAATGGTACGTTATACCATTAAGAAAACGTTACTTGCTGAAGTCAATGTCCAACGGCTCGATATTGTTTTCCGAACCGGCATATCCCGGTGTCTGATTGATATGTCCCTGCACATTTGTCGAAATAGCATTCAATGCAATCGGCCACAATACATTGTGGGGAGCAATGGTATATTCATTTCCAATCGGCGTTTTCACCCCTTTGTTATAGAAATCCGTTACATCCATAATGTGGTCGTAGAAGAAGTTTTTCTCGGAGAAATTATCCATACGGTAGGTACGTCCCTTATCGTCCGCCTTGCCGGTTTTAGCATAGATAAATGCGATACGGGTCAACTCCGTCTTACGCGGTTCTTCGTAATACAGTTCGCGGGCACGTTCGTCCAGAATCGTACGGATAGTCATCTGGTCAGCATCAAGTTCATCGGCTCCCGCTCTGCGGCGTACCTTGTTCACGTCATCGGCAGCTTTCTGGAGGCTGGTTGCATCCCCCTTCCAAATGTATGCCTCAGCACGTAACAGATACGTTTCGGCAATACGGAAAATATACCAGTCGGCCCAACCACCGCGCCACCATTTATCTTTCTGGTCGGCAACGTTGGTCTTATAATGCGGCCACCCCACCCAGTCACGAATGGTATCGTTTACCAGGATGTTTCCTTTATCGTCTTTAAAGCGAACCGGTTGTCCGTACCATTCCGTACCTTTGAGTTCAGGATTATTGTAGGTCAGGTCGGTCATTTCTATCCAGTTGCCCGGAGCATGACGAAGATCTGTGTCATCCAGTGTCCAGATCATGTGCGTATGATACCAGGTAGAACGTGCTGTACATACTCCACGACCATATTGCTCAAGATAGGGATTTTTCTTTGCATCGTTATCGGTAAATCCGTTTTTGCCGTCGGGAGTTTTAATCTCGCCGTCTTTTGCAAACCAGGGAAGCACCTGCCGTTTGATTTCCAGTCCGGCTGCCGAACGAATATCCTCACCGGCATCATAACGGTCGAGCACCATGTAAAGTACTTCTTTGTTTTCAGGCAAGGATTTATTCTCAGACTGATGCAAGTCCCAAATCACATTCTTGGTAGCGTCATTCTTGTCAACACCGAAACGCTCTGTCATTAGATAGTGCACTCCGTCATTAATGACGTTATTGGCTGATTCGATTGCATCGTCAAATTCGCCCAATGCAAGATTGATCTTTGTCAGTAAGTGATAAGCCGCAGCCTGAGTCACCATACCGATATAAACGTTGTTTTTCAGATAAGGAGCCGTACGGTCCAAATCGTTTTTCAGATACCGCAAGATTGCTTCACGCTTCGTTGAATAAAAATCATAACGTGGCCCAGTGATTTCTTCTGTGATGAACGGTATATCCCCATACTGATTCACCAGACGGTAATAACGATAAGCACGATGGAAACATGCCAATCCTTCAATTTCCTTACGTTGGTCTTCATTGTCAAACTCTGCCGTTTCCGAACGGGTCAGCAATGTATTGGCGTCTTTAATACCTTTATACAGATAGGTCCAATAGTTATTAATCTGACTTGCATTTCCTGTCAGAGAAGCACTGGGAGTAATCTGTCGAACAAGATCCTGTGGAGAGTTTGCCGCGTCAGTACGTCCGTTGACACTTATATCCGAAAAGAAATATTCGGAAAGGATACAAGGGTCCATAGAGCCTCCTGTGGGATAAAAATCAAAGTAACGGACGTCACGGTTCAACATATCCGTTCCGGTCTTCAGGCCGTTGTAATCCGTAAAAGAAATCTCCGGCGTATAGAATGAAAGTGGCTTCGGGTCCAACCAATCCGAACAACTACTTGCTAATACAGCTACTCCAATCATGCAGGCAATGCCTGTTTTCTTATTATTTAGTTTCATCAGTCTGTAGATATTATAAAGTCAAGTTAATACCAAAATAAATTACTCTCGGGGTATTTGCATCACTGTTTTCCGGGTCGTAACCGGGCCAACCGGAGATATAACCTGCATTCTTCATCGTAGCATTGACGTTCAGGTTCTGAATCCGCAGCGGCTCTATCAGCTTCTTCGGGAAAGTATATCCGATTGAGATATTATCAAAACGCAGGAAAGAAGCGTTCTTGTAAATGGCATACGAAACGCCGGCCGGCTTCTTGTTGGCCAGACGCGGATATTCATTGTTACGGTTTTCCGGCGTCCAGTAGTCACGTTTAATCTGGTTCGTCACGTTCAGCAAAGCATTGTCGTTGGTAAAACGTCCCAATGTCTTTTTATGTCCGATATAGGAGTACATATTGAACGAGATATTGAAGTTCTTGAACAACGTGAAATCATTACGCATACTCCAACGCAGACGCGGCATCGTAGTTCCCTGGAATTCCTTATCCGTATTGTCATATTTGTAGTTCATATCTTTATCCAGCAGATGAACGTCACCCGGCTGCTGACCGTATTTGGCAGCTTCTTCACGTTCTTCTTCCTGCCAGATTCCCACTACCTTGTAATCCCAGATTTCATCAATATCGTGTCCGATGAAACGCTTGTTCTTGATATCGTCCGCTTCACGCTGGCCGATAACGTTACCGTCCGCATCTTTCACATCTTCCATGATTCCGTACAGGTGAGTTATCTTGTTCTTGTTATAAGCCAGGCTGAAAGAAGTACGCCATGTAAGCTTATCCATTCTGATGTTGGTAGAGTTCAGTGAAAGCTCGACACCGGTATTCTGGACCTCACCGATATTAGACATCACGGAGCTGTAACCGATCAGGCTGGGCAACTCACGGCTGACAAGCAGGTCGGTCGTAATCTTCTTATATACATCCAGGTTCGCGCTCAGTCTGCCTTTCAGGAAAGTCAGGTCCGTACCGATATTCCATGAAGTCGTTGATTCCCATTTCAGGTTGGGGTTAGCCATAGTAGAAGCATAGAAAGTGTTGGCGGTCACCAGACTGCCGGTTGCCGGATCCACATAAATGTATTTGCGCGGGGCCAACTGCATGAATGCAGCATAAGTACCTACGGCACGGTTACCGTTCTTACCCCATGAGAGACGCAGTTTACCATATTCGAACCAATCCGGACGGTGCAGGAATTTCTCTTCAGAGAACACCCAACCCAATGCGATAGCCGGAAAAGTGGCACGCGGGTTGGCAAGACCGAAAGCCGAATATCCGTCACGACGTACAGTGGCGGTAATCAGGTAACGCTGGTCGTATACATAGTGCAGACGTCCCATAAAGGCGTCTCCTGTACGGTAGACATCATCACTGGATACGTTAGGGCTGGTACCGAAACCGATACCTCCATAACCCAGTTCGTCGGTAGGCAGGAAGTTTTCATTCGTCATTTCATCATGCCAACGCTGGAACTTCTCCCAGTTGGCAAGGAAAGTAAAGTCAAAAGCGTGCTTGCCGAATGTCTTGTTCCACTTCAGCATATTATCCCATTGCCAATAGAAATCCTTCGTATGCGTACGTTCCACACGGCCGTTCTGCGAACCGGAGTCGGGAGAAGCGGCTGCCTTATGGAAAAGATAGTTTGTCCATTCAAAACGCGGAGAATAAGTAGTCTGGATAGAAAAGCCCAAAGGGAGGGTGATTTTCAGATAAAGAGCTGCATTCAAGTTCTCGATGTCATTGCGTTTATTCTGGAAAGCCGGAGCAAGCAACGGGTTGCTCTGGTTATTGTTACCGGTAGGGTATTGTTTCAAAGTCACTCCATCGTCTTCGTAAAGGCTTCCGAAAGGTGAAAGAGTAGTGTAATTGCCGGATGAACTACTGATATATCCCTCATCACGTGAAGTAAACTGTGCGTTCACACCGTAAGTAAGGAAGCTCTGTATCTTATTCTCCAGGTTGATACGTGCACGGATAGCACTGTATCCTCCGCCACGCACGTTACTCTCGTTTTTCAGGTAGTTGATAGATGAATAATAAGACATTTCGTCTTTCTTTCCTGCCACGCTGACCGTGTAATCCTGACGTAACGCTACATCCTGATAAATGACATCGCGCCAGTCTACAAGACGTCCGGCCAAATAGTTGTTGACCTCCGTATTGGTAAATTCGAGACGTGTCAGCCAGATACTTGTCGGGTCGCCTTTATCGTTTCCCATCCAGTTTGCCAAGTCCGCATTGGACATGTGTGCCGGATTGTCGAAATATCCGGTAGCTGCTTTTGAAGGATTCTTGCTAACTTCCACATCCCGGCGGAAATTGATGAAATCCTCTCCTTCGTATACTTCCGGCAAAGAGTTCACCATTGAAAGTCCCCATGTACCACTGAAATTGATAATCGGTTTCGTTGAACTTGTTCCTTTCTTGGTAGTAATCAGCACAACGCCATTGGCTGCCTTCGCACCATAAACGGCTGTGGAACTGGCGTCTTTCAATACGTCTATCTGCTCAATGTCGTTAGGATTGATGTCGGTCATCTGTCCCGAATAGATTACTCCGTCCAATACAATCAGAGGCTCAAGGGAAGATTTATCCGTACTCGTTGCACGCAGGTTGTTTTTACCACGCACCATCATGCTGGTGTTACCCTTCGTGTCGGTTTCGATACCTACCGAAAGTCCGGCCACACCCGTGCGGAGCATATCCTGAACAGTTTTCGGTTGTTCTTTTTCAAGGTCGCTGGCTTTCAAGGATGCCACGGCTCCGGTCAGGTCTTTCTTCTTCATTACACCGTAACCTACCACTACGACCTCCTCCAGTGTCTTGGAGTCTTCCTTCATTTTGATGATAGACTTCTGCCCGGCTTTCACCGTCTGAGTCGTATAACCGATATACGAGATCTGAAGCGAAGATCCGAAAGGCGCTTCCAGTTTGTAGTTACCGTCAATATCGGTAATCACACCGGTCGTTGTGCCGGCTACCAAAACATTAGCTCCGATAATGGGCTCTCCGTTCTCGTCTACAACTTTACCGATGATTGTAGTCGCCTTGCCCGTTTGTGCCGGAGTACTCTTTTTTTGGGGAACAAGGCAATCTGTGTGCTGGTCACTTCAAATGACAGGTCAATGCCTTTCAGCATTTCTCCTACCGCTTTGGATACAGGAACCTGTTTCACGTTCAGGCTGACTTCCTGTTTCACATTTACTTGTGTTGCGTCATAAAAGAAGGTATAGCCGCTGGTTTTCTCAATGCGTGCCATAGCTTCGGACAATGGAATTTTCGAGAAGCTTATCGTTATCATCTTCTCTTTTACTTGTGCAGAAAGTACAACGCTAAAAAATAATAGCGTTAAAAGTGCAAAATGCTTTTTTAAATTCATATTTTTGCGATATTAAAAGTTAACTGTAAGGAGGCTGCATTAAAATGGGTCAGATTTTAATGTTCACTCACTTTCTTCGGTTAATAAAAAACTTGATTTGGTAGGGGGGAAAGCCGGAAGCGGAACTTCCCCCTTATTTATTCTATATCTTCATTATATCATAGGCTCGCCTTTCTCTCTTACTTATTTGTCAAAAAAATCATTTTACCGATATTGAACTCGGATATTTGCATTGTGTGTTACCACTTATTGTTTCTGCTTCGGTAAAATTGTCAACATATTCTCATCATTAAATTCATAGTTGATAGGATGAATGCGCGACATGATTCGCATGATTTCTTCCAACGGTTCGTGCCGCAAGGTGAATGTGTATCTGTACTGTTCCTGCAATTCCGGAGACAAATTTATCTTCACATTATACCATTTGGACAGAAGAGGGCAAATCTCATCCAACGGCCTGTTTTTAAATACAATCTGATTGCTTGCCCACGAGACAGCCAACTCGATATCTCCTTTTTCTATTTGAAGCCGTCCGTTACGCTTGTTGAAAGTACCGACTTCTCCCGGATGCAGAAAACGGGTTTCCGCTTTCGTCTCCAACGACACCGAACCTTCTTTCAGGCTGACAAATGTATTTTCCGAACCGGGAAAGGATTCTACATTGAATTTTGTACCGTGTACGGTGATTTTCATTCCTTCGGTTTCAACGACGAAAGGATGATCTTTATCGTGGGCCACATCAAAGTAAGCCTCTCCATTCAACCGGACATTTCTGTTTTTCGAATAATAATTCGTATTATAAGTAAGCGAAGTAGCCGAATGAATCCATACATTCGACCCGTCCGGCAGAGCTACTTCCGATTTACCTCCCCAATTGGAATAGGTTTGTTGCGCCATTTCCGGCTGACCGATCTTTATACCTATATATAAAGAAACGGAAAGGAAGACAGCCACAACTACGCAGGCAGCCGCAACATAGCGTTGAAAACGGGGGAAAGCCCACAAACGAACAGGTTGTTCCTTATCTTTGAGATTCACTTCAACTTTATCTTCAGACCTTTCCATATCTTCAGCTTGTCTCCGTTCAGCCTCCTCACACTCCTCCATACGCTGCATCAACTCTTTCCAGTAGAAATCTACGTCCGGCGTATAATTGATAACTTTAGCACGCACCTTTTCCCAAACTCCCCGAAGTTCTTCATACACCTTCCGGTTCTCATCGATAGACACCCACTCCTCCAAGTGCTTTTTATCAGCATCGGAGATGTCTTGTTTCAGGTCGGAAATGATTAACTCCCAAGGTATTTCTTTTTTCATGCTTCGCTGTCGTTTTTAACTGTTACCGATACTAAGACACAAAAAACGAATCATACCCTTATTCAGAAAAGCATTTTTTTAGTTTCTACTAAAAAAATATTCTTTAACTTTGCAACGTCTCACTAACCTAATTACAAACACTATGGACGATATGTTCCTTTTGCAATTGATAAAGAATGGTGATAAGCAGGCGTTCAAGTACGTCTTCGATACTTATTTCACTGTTCTTTGCCGCTTTATGTATTTGTATTTAGGAGATACACAAGAAGCGGAAGATATAGCAAGTGACATCTTTGCGTCCGTATGGGAAAACAGAAAAAAACTTGAAATCAGGCTTACTTTCAAAGCTTATCTTTTTCAGGCTGCCAAAAACAGGTGTCTGAACGCTATACGGGACAGAAAGGCTACTGTCTCACTGGACGACATCAACGGACAGGACACTCCGCAAGTAAGCATCACCGATTCACTGGAAACAGAAGAACTGAATAATTTAATTCAGGAGGCTATCCTGTCACTTCCCGAAAAATGTCGTGAGGTATTTCTGCAAAGCCGCACGAAGAATCTGACAAACCAGGAAATCGCGGAGTCAATGGATATATCTGTCAAGACAGTAGAGGCACAAATCACGAAAGCGCTGAAACAAATCCGGAAGTTCTTGGGTACACAATATCAATATTTGTTCTAAGTTTCCCGGCAGATAAAAGATGGAATGATCCTACTTCTTTTCCGCCAGATAAACCCCTAATATGATGCAAGCCGCCCCCATTAACGTAATCCATGTGATTTGTTCGTGAAGAATGATTACGGAAGCCACCATCGTCACCAACGGATTCAAATAGATATAATTGGAGGCCCGCATCGTTCCCAGCTGTTTCAAAACCACATTCCAAAGAATATAGCAGATCAAAGAAGCCAGGACTGCCAGGAACAAGAGATTGGACAATACGAGCGGTTGCAGAAGCACATCAAAATCCGGTTGCAGCGGATGAAGAAGAAAGGCGGGAAGTATGGTCAATACTCCATAAAAAAATATCTTGCGGGTGATAAATACCGTGGGATAACGTCCCGTCATCCGCTTTATCACCAGACTATAAAATGCCCATGACAGAGCCGCAAGCAAAGTGAGCAAATCACCCACAGGAGAAAGCTTCAACACCACACTTCCGTTAAAGACGACCAGCCCTACGCCAATCAGGGCCAACAGCGAACCATAGATCAGCCCTTTCGTAGCCTTCTCACTCTTATAAAAGAGCAGGGAAAGAATCGTAGTCAGCAGAGGAGCCGTGCAAATGATGAAAGCAACATTGGAGGCTTGGGTAATCCCCAAAGCTGTATTTTCTGTGAAGAAATAAAGCGATCCGCCGAATACGCCTCCCGCCACCAACCAAAGCTCATCTTTCAAATTATCGGCAAACAAGTGTTTTGGAGAAATCGCCCAAATACCTATATAGGCTATCAAAAAGCGATAAAAGAAAATTTCCTGAGGAGTGAGTCCGTGATTAATCAATACTTTCGTTGCAATAAAGGTCAGCCCCCAGATAGCAACCGTCAGTATGGCAATCAGATGATAGTATCCGTGCGTCAGTTTCATACTTATACTTTTAATAATGCCGCAAAGATACAGGGAATCACGAAAATATATACCGACTCTTATGAATATATTTCAGACAGAATCTCGACTAAACAAAACTATAAATAGTCACTTCCTGCCGAAGCACCCGGTCACTGTCAAATAAAATACCAACAAACGCAAAGGGTTCATTGTATAAACAAATCTTACCAAATAAGGGAAAAACTAAAAATCGGCAAATCCTCACGATATTTCTTCTTTACACTTTATCACCGATATTGCATAAACCCGCTTCGAGTTTTTAATAAATAATGAAATAGTTTATTATAAACGGTTTCCAAGTTTATTAAAAACTATTTTTAGGCACTTTCAGTTACTCAAATCAAATTATTGCAACAAAAATGGGCAAGAACCTTCACAGTTTCTTGCCCATTCGTTATCCTCATATGCAATTTTGCACATTCACCTATTGAACCTATGTAATAATACTTATATATTTCATGATTACTTTTCTGTTTTTAATTTCTCCAAATATACGAAATAAAAACGAGAAAGTCAATAGGTAAAGCGTGGTTATCTGAAAATAAACACGTAAATTTGTGCCTCAAATTAGAAATAACAATATAAATCACTATAAATAAAAACTTTATCACTATGGAGTACAATTTCAGGGAGATTGAAAAGAAGTGGCAAGCAAGGTGGGTGGAAGAGAAAACCTACCAAGTTACGGAAGACGAATCGAAGCAGAAATTTTATGTATTAAACATGTTCCCCTATCCTTCAGGAGCCGGACTACACGTAGGACACCCGCTGGGATATATCGCTTCGGACATTTACGCCCGTTACAAACGACTGCAAGGCTTCAATGTACTCAATCCGATGGGATACGACGCTTACGGCTTGCCCGCCGAGCAATATGCTATCCAGACCGGACAGCATCCGGCCATCACTACCATCAACAATATCGACCGCTACCGCGAGCAACTCGACAAAATAGGTTTCTCTTTCGACTGGAACCGTGAAATCCGTACTTGCGACCCGGAATATTACCATTGGACACAATGGGCTTTCCTAAAAATGTTCAACAGTTATTATTGCAACGACGAGCAGAAAGCACGCCCTATCGAAGAACTGGAAAAAGCCTTTGCTGTCTACGGAAACGAAGGACTCAATGCCGCTTGCAGCGAAGATATCAGTTTCACTGCCGAAGAGTGGAACGCCAAAAGCGAAAAGGAAAAGCAGGAAATCCTGATGAACTACCGCATCGCTTATCTGGGCGAAACAATGGTAAACTGGTGCGCTGAATTAGGAACGGTATTGGCTAATGACGAAGTAGTAGACGGAGTCAGCGAACGTGGCGGTTTTCCTGTTATCCAGAAGAAAATGCGCCAATGGTGTCTGCGTGTATCCGCTTACGCACAACGCTTGCTTGATGGATTGGACACGATCGAATGGACAGATTCTCTGAAAGAAACCCAAAGAAACTGGATCGGACGTTCGGAAGGTGCCGAAGTGCAATTCAAAGTAAAAGACAGTGATCTCGAATTCACTATTTTCACCACTCGTGCAGATACCATGTTCGGTGTTACCTTTATGGTATTGGCTCCGGAAAGTGAATTGGTGGCACAATTAACGACTCCTGAACAAAAAGCAGAAGTAGACGCTTACCTCGACCGTACCAAAAAACGTACGGAACGCGAACGTATTGCCGACCGTAGTGTTACCGGTGTATTCAGTGGTTCGTATGCTATCAATCCGTTCACAGGTGAAGCAGTGCCTGTATGGATCAGCGATTATGTACTGGCCGGATACGGAACAGGAGCTATTATGGCCGTACCTGCTCATGATAGCCGCGACTATGCATTTGCCAAACATTTCGGATTGGAAATCCGTCCGTTGGTAGAAGGTTGTGATGTTAGCGAAGAAAGTTTCGATGCAAAAGAAGGCATTGTTTGCAACTCTCCGCGTCTCGGATGTCACTCCTTACTGTGATCTTTCTCTGAACGGACTGACCATCAAAGAAGCGATAGAAAACAACCAAGAAATATGTAAAAGAGCACAATCTGGGTCGTGTGAAAGTGAACTACCGTCTGCGTGACGCTATTTTCTCTCGCCAACGTTACTGGGGTGAACCGTTCCCTGTTTACTACAAAGACGGAATGCCTTATGTAATCGAAGAAAGCTGTCTGCCGCTGGAACTTCCGGAAGTAGCCAAGTTCCTCCCTACCGAAACAGGCGAACCTCCATTGGGACACGCCAAGAAATGGGCGTGGGACACAGCGAACAAATGCGTGGTAGAAAACGAAAAGATTGATAATGTAACCGTTTTCCCACTGGAACTGAACACCATGCCGGGATTCGCCGGTTCTTCGGCTTATTATCTCCGCTACATGGACCCGCATAATCATAAAGCATTGGTTGATCCGAAAATTGACCAGTACTGGAAAAATGTAGACCTATATGTAGGTGGTACCGAACATGCAACGGGCACTTGATTTATTCTCGTTTTTGGAATAAATTCCTGTATGACATGGGTGTGTCTGTAATGGAAGAACCATTCCAAAAGTTAGTAAACCAAGGAATGATTCAAGGTCGCAGCAACTTTGTATATCGTATCAAAGACACCAATACTTTCGTTTCACTGAACCTGAAAGATCAGTACGAAGTTACCCCTATTCACGTAGACGTAAATATCGTATCTAATGATATTTTGGATTTGGAAGCATTCAAAGCATGGCGTCCTGAATATAAAACAGCCGAGTTTATCCTCGAAGACGGAAAATATGTCTGCGGATGGGCAGTTGAAAAGATGAGTAAATCAATGTTCAATGTAGTCAATCCGGATATGATTGTTGAGAAATACGGTGCAGATACACTCCGTATGTATGAAATGTTCCTCGGCCCGGTAGAACAATCTAAACCGTGGGATACCAACGGAATCGACGGTGTACACCGTTTTATCCGTAAATTCTGGTCGCTGTTCTACAGCCGCACGGACGAATATCTGGTGACAGACGAACCTGCAACGAAAGAAGAATTGAAGAGCCTTCATAAATTGATCAAGAAGGTGACAGGTGATATTGAACAGTTCTCTTACAATACATCTATCAGCGCATTCATGATTTGCGTAAACGAACTCTTCAACCTGAAATGCAGCAAAAAAGAGATTCTGGAACAGCTCGTTATCACTCTCGCTCCTTTCGCTCCACATGTCTGCGAAGAGTTGTGGGATGTATTGGGACACGAAACTTCCGTATGCGACGCCCAATGGCCTGCATACAACGAAGAATATCTGAAAGAAGATACAATCAACTATACCATCTCTTTCAACGGAAAGGCACGTTTCAATATGGAATTTGCTGCAGATGAAACTTCGGACGCCATCCAGGCAGCCGTATTGGCTGACGAACGTTCACAGAAATGGATCGAAGGAAAGACTCCGAAAAAGATCATCGTCGTTCCGAAGAAGATTGTAAACGTTGTTATTTAAACAGGCATTAAGTAATAAGTATTAAGTATCACCACGGCTATGATTCAAATATATATCCGCAAGGTGAATACTTAATACTTGATACCTGATACTTTGACACCTAATACTTAAAATCAATGCATAAACTAGCAAAAGCGGGAATAATGAGAGAAGTGAAAGATTATGCTTACATCACTCTCGGACTAATCAGCTATTCTTTGGGCTGGGCGGCATTCTTACTGCCCTATCAGATAACGACCGGAGGAACTACCGGTATCAGTGCTATCATCTACTACTCAACCGGATTCCCTATCCAATGGTCATATTTCATTATCAACGCCGTTCTGATGACATTTGCTATCCGGATATTAGGCCCGCGATTCAGTATAAAAACGACATATGCTATCTTTATGCTGACTTTCCTGCTCTGGTTGTTCCAACTACTGGTCAACAATTATGTGGAAGTACCGGACATGACAGCCGACGGTAAACCGCTACTGCTCGGTCCCGGACAGGATTTCATGGCCTGTATCATCGGTGCCGCCATGTGTGGCGTAGGTCTGGGCATTGTGTTCAACTATAACGGAAGTACGGGAGGAACAGATATTATCGCCGCCATAGTTAACAAATATAAAGATGTGACACTCGGAAGAATGATTATGATTTGCGATGTATTCATCATCAGTTCCTGTTACTTTATATTCCATGACTGGCGTCGTGTTATCTTTGGTTTTGTCACACTGTTCATCATTGGCGTCGTGCTCGACTGGATTATCAACAGTGCACGCCAATCGGTCCAATTCTTCATTTTCTCCAAGAAGTATGACGAAATAGCCGACCGTATCATCAAAGATGCCGATCGCGGAGTAACCGTGCTCGATGGCACAGGCTGGTACAGTAAAGCCAATGTAAAAGTACTGGTAGTACTTGCCAAGAAACGCCAGTCACTCGACATCTTCCGTCTGGTGAAACGTATCGACCCGAATGCTTTTATCTCCCAAAGTTCAGTTATCGGAGTATATGGCGAAGGATTCGAAAAACTGAAAGTAAAATAACCGGTTCCAAGCTTTGATTGGCCCGATAAGTATTGAACAACCCCGTTAAAAACAAAATAAGATGATGAAACGCAAACTGGTATTTGCTACCAACAACGCTCATAAACTGGAAGAAGTAGCCGCTATCTTAGGAGACCAAATAGAACTGCTGAGCCTCAACGATATCGGTTGCCATACGGATATTCCCGAAACAGCCGAGACGCTGGAGGGAAACGCCCTGTTGAAATCGTCGTTTATCTTTAAAAACTACGGCCTGGATTGCTTTGCCGATGATACCGGACTGGAAGTAGAAGCCTTGGACGGGGCCCCCGGAGCCTATTCCGCCCGCTATGCAGGCGGCGAAGGACACGACGCCCAAGCCAATATGCTCAAACTGCTTCACGAACTGGAAGGCAAAGAAAATCGCAAAGCACAATTCCGTACTGCCATTTCGTTGATATTGGACGGAAAGGAATATCTTTTTGAAGGAGTGATAAAGGGCGAGATAATCAGAGAAAAACGGGGCGATTCGGGTTTTGGTTATGATCCCGTGTTCAAACCGGAAGGCTATGAACGGACGTTCGCCGAACTGGGAAATGATGTCAAGAATAAAATCAGCCACCGTGCACTGGCTGTGCAAAAACTATGTGAATTTCTACAAAGCTAATTGTATATATCCTTTTAAAACATAAAACACAATGAAGAAAATTACTTTATTTACCTTCCTTACAATCCTATTATGTACTTCATGTGTAACGAAAAAGAAGTTCATGCTTGCAGAGCTGGCAGCTACCGCAAGCAAAGATAGTTTGCAAGGACTATTGACCGACTGCCGTAACACGGGCAACCAAATGTCGGTACAAATCAAAAACCTCATGCGTGATACAACAAAAATGGGAAACAGTATCCGCCAGTATCAAAGTATGCTGAATGTGAACATGACCGAACAGGAAAAACTGAACGCCCTGTTGAACCAGAAGAAAAACGAGTTGAACGAAAGAGAGTGTACTATCAACGAGTTGCAGCAGATGATCAATGCACAGAATGAGAAAGTCCGGAAACTGTTGAGTAGCGTAAAAGATGCGTTATTAGGCTTCAGCAGCGATGAACTGACCGTTCGCGAAAAAGACGGAAAAGTATATGTGGCAATGTCGGATAAATTATTATTCCAATCAGGAAGCGCCCGTCTGGATAAACGTGGTGAAGAAGCTCTTGGCAAATTGGCCGAAGTACTGAACAAACAGACGGATATTGATGTGTTTATTGAAGGACATACGGACAATAAGCCTATCAACACTGTACAATTCAAGGATAACTGGGATTTGAGTGTGATCCGTGCTACCTCCGTCGTACGTATTCTGATTAAAAACTATAACGTGAATCCTTTGCAGATACAGCCTAGCGGCCGCGGCGAATATATGCCTGTCGATGACAACGAAACGGCAGAAGGCAGAAGTAAGAACCGCCGTACGGAGATTATCATGGCTCCGAAGTTAGACAAACTGTTCCAGATGCTTCAAAGCACGGAAGAGTAAAATTAAAAATTCTTATATCGAAAAAGAGGCTGACCTAACGTTAGCCTCTTTTTCGATATTTAGTGTTTCAAGCCATTAAACTATCTATTTTTTAGAAGGATGTGTCATTACCCGCGTTGAACGGATAATGACGGGGGAAACATCACTTCTTTAATGACTGGTGTCCATCAATTGGAAAAGCTTTTCCCGCCCACGCCTTTTGAGATGTCCATTCCTCGGCCGGATCACTCCAAAAAGGATGATCGGCAGGAAGACCCAAAGGCAAGAAAACGAGTGAAGTCATATACAAGCTACCATTATTAGTATAATAGTTGGCCAAATCCGGCTGATGTCCCGCAAAACCAAGTGCCAGGAATCCTTTATCATCAAAATTTCCATCTACTGAAAACATATTTCTCATCACTGCACTTAATGCACTCCGGACTTGTCCGTTAGTCAGTCCTTCAGGAAGGCCATATTTCCAGGCAGCCAATGCCAACGATTGGAATGCTCCCATACGATAGACTACGGAACGCCCGAAAGCCGGGAAGGTACCTTCCGGAGAAATAAGACGTTCGATGAAGGTATTAAAACGCTGCATACGACTGATTGCCAGCTTATAACTGATTGGGGTAGGAAAACGGTTCTTGCTGCACGTTTCCAGTATCTCGACATACATGGGATGAATAACGAAAGAATTATAATAATCCAACGAAAATTCCGCTCCGTCGGAATACCATCCGTCACTAAGATACCATTCATTTATTTTATTAAGGCCGGTAGTCAAGGCATAACCGTCAGGTTCTTCACCGACGGAAAGCAAGAAAGCCTCTACCATGTCACGAAACAGTAACCAGTTATTATAGGCAGGACGGATGACACGCACCTTCTTAAAACATTCAATATAACGTTCTTTTGTCGTATCATCCAACTGTCCCCAAGTGGCCTTAGGAGCACGGATGAAACTTTCCGCAAGATAAGCGGCATCTACCAAAAGCTGCTGATGTCCTTTCCACAGCAAATAATCCGGACTCTGCGGGTCAACAGCATTTTGATAAGCCTTCAAAGCCCACTCACGTATTTGCTTGCGTTGCTTTCCTTCTGCCGTATCATCATCAGGCAGCTCCAGCCAGGGAGAAATGCCTGCCATGAGCCGACCGAATGCTTCCATATAAGCCACCCGCTTGTCTCTTCCGTCCCACGTAGGACTCAACTCCAGTTGCATATTCTTTTGCAACTCGCCTTTACTCATATTCTCCAAAACGGGTTGCGCTATTTTATAACATAAGTCAACCCACTGTGTTCTGTCGTTCACCGGTTGATTCTTTTTTCTTATCAGCGGCATTTACACTCAGGAAACAAAAAGAAATAAGAGCTAATAAAACAATTCTCATTTTCATAATCATTCTTTTTAAATGGCAGTTTTTTCAATATCCGTTTTACGTTTCAAAGCTTCCAGATAATAATAATCCGCATAGTTCAACGGAACATCCACTTCGCTGTTATGAGGAATACTACCTACACTGTGCATCAGGATAAACCGTCCGTTTTCTCCCAATTTGGCAGTATAGCTCTCTGATGCAAGCGACTCCATTATTTTGTCGGCATACGCCCGGTAAGAAGCAGCGTCCGGCAGGTCATAAGTACTCATCTCATATAAGGCGGATGCTATGACAGAAGCCGAAGAAGCATCTCGCGGGGCAGCAGGAACATCAGGCGCGTCCATATCCCAATATGGAACAAGGTCCTCCGGCATATTCTTAAGATTTTTCATAAATTCGAAAGTCTTGATTGCCTGGTCAAGGTAAGTACGATTCTTTGTTTCTCTATAACATACGGTATATCCATAGATCGCCCATGCTTGTCCTCTAGACCAAACAGATTCATCGGAATAGCCTTGAGCAGTCTGGCGATGACGTACGGTTCCGTCCTCAATACTGTAATCAATAACGTGATAACAGCTTCCGTCCGGGCGGAATTGCTCTTTCAACGTACGGTCTGCGTGCATCACCGCTACGTTATAGAAAGTAGAATCACCGGAAAGTTTGGTTGCTTCAAACAACAATTCAAGATTCATCATGTTGTCTATAATCACAGGACATTCCCAGCCCCGTTCCGACTGCCAGCTATTTCCTTTCACATCCCAGCTTTGAATCACTTGAGGCTTTTCACGAAAACGGGTACAAAGAGATTTTGCTGCTCGGATCATTACCTCCTTATAACCGGGTTTATCAATCAGGCGCAAGCCATTGCCAAAGCTGCAATTAATGATAAAACCAATATCGTGATGCCAAGTAAGATTTTGTGCTTCGCTAATAGCCTCGGTATATTTCTGGGCAAGCGGAAGCAAAGCAGTGTCGCCTGTCAGTTCATACAAATACCATACACTGCCGGGGAAAAAGCCGCTCCGCCAGTCAGCGTATCCGCAATAATAGACACCACCCTTATTATTGAGCGTCACCGGATTCAGAAATCTGCCGCTACTTTCAATAGTATCAATTTCCAATCCAATTTGAGCGTGTGCGTTTTCAATAGCTTTTTCAACCCATGTTTGTTTCTCGACAGCTCTTTGGGTGCAAGATGTGGCTACCACAAGAGCAGTACATCCTGCAAGAATAGAGTTTTTCAATTTCATGATATAGATTCTTTATTATAAATGAATAATTTCCTTTTCTGAATGACCGAATACATATAATTGTATAAAATAATGAGAACACAAATATAAGTATTTTTTCTATCATCTAATTAAGATATTAATGTATGGCAAAATAGCACCATTTATTTTTATCTTATCTGACTAAATTGTCCTCAATAGTTGCATCTATTTTCCAAATCATCCAAATCAACGGGGAAAATATTGATTAATACAGATATAATTTTCATCTTTGCCTGCGACATAATAATCATACAACATCATGAAGAACATTAAAATACGCTTTTTTATTTTATGCCTTTGTCTGTCAGTAACAGGATATACATCCGCATCCGCCCGAACAGAAAAAGTAAAAACGGATATAGACTGGCCTGCTTTCATGCAAAAACAAGATTTGATCTGGGAAATACTGCCCGAATACTGGTATGAATCGGCTTATATGGGCAACGGTATGTTGGGACTTATGATTTATAAGGAACCGGGACAGAACTATATCCGGTTTGAAACCGGCAACTGCTCGGTACACGACCACAAAGCGGGATCGGACTTATTTGCCATTCCCCGACTGCTCACCGGGCACTTCGCCTTACATCCTGAAGGTACAATCGTAAATGGAACGATGCATCTTGACATCTGGAATGCCGAAACAAAAGCAGAGATAACCACCACAAAAGGAATCATCCGTCTGCACGCCTATGTACACGCCAATGATATGGTAATGCTGGTTCAGACTAACGCCACCGATGGAGAGAAAAACTTCCGTTGGGAATGGATACCTGCCTCCGCCCAAAGCCCGCGATATCTTTATGCAAAAGGAGAAGGAAAATGGATAAAGGTGCCTGAAGACTACTCTCTTAACCCGGCACCGGAGGTAAAACCGGAAGTATCCGTTCAGAAATTGCGGGCAGGAGGTGAAACAGCCGTTGCATGGAAAGAAACCCGAACTAAAAAAAATGAACGCACATACTGGATTACCGTAACTCATTCGTATCCCGAAGCCACGGCCGAAAAGGATGCCGCTCAAATTTTGGATAAGGCATTAGCAACAGGAACCGGAAAATTACAGAAACAACACCGTACCTGGTGGAATCATTACTATCCGAGCAGTTTCCTTACGTTACCGGATGGTATGAAAGAGAATTTCTATTGGATACAGATGTATAAGCTTGCCAGTGCCACGCGCGGTGACCGTGCACTAATAGACAACACCGGCCCATGGCTGACCGTCACTCCATGGCCCAATGCATGGTGGAACTTGAACGTACAACTGACCTATTGGGCACTCAATGCATCCAATCATCTCGATTTGGCAGCCTCTCTGGAGAATGCTATTTACAACAATATAGAAAACCTTAAGAAAAACGTACCGGAAGCCTATCGCAAAGACGCATTGGCAATAGGACGCTCGTCGAATCTGGTATGCGAATCCGGCGAAATCGGAATCCCCGGTGTGGACAAAGCAGCGGAAGTCGGGCTTTTGCCTTGGGCATGCCATAGCTTATGGTTGATTTATCGCCACAAAATGGATGACGAGCTATTACGCAACAAACTCTTTCCTGTACTTAAACAAGCTATCAACTACTACCTGCACTTTACCTACAAAGGAAAAGACGGCAAGATACATCTGCCCCAAACATATTCTCCGGAATATGGCAGTGCGGAAGATTGTAACTTCGACCTGGCATTATTATTTTGGGGTTGCCGGACATTACTTGAGATTACCGGCCGGCTGAACATAGACGATCCGCTTATCCCGCGTTGGAGAACGACTTTGGAGGAACTTACACCGTTCCCCACAGACCCGGCCAACGGGCTTATGATAGGACGGGATGTTCCTTATGCTTTCTCGCACCGCCACTATTCGCATCTATTGGCTGCCTATCCTCTATATCTTATCAATAAGGAAAATCCCGAAGAATACGACCTCATAGAGAAATCACTCCTCTATTGGCAAGGCAAATCCGGGGCACATCAGGGATATTCATGTACGGGAGCATCCTCTATATCATCCGCTTTGGGTAAAGGCAATGAAGCGCTTACATACCTTGACAAGTTGTTTACTAAATTCTTATCTGTCAATACACTTTATCGTGAATCGGGCCCGGTCATAGAAACACCATTATCTGCCGCCCAGTCTATCCATGATATGTTGCTTCAAAGTTGGGGAGGAAAGCTGCGCATCTTCCCTGCCGTTCCCGACAGTTGGAAAGACATTGCTTATAAAGACTTCCGTGCTGAAGGTGCTTTTCTTATCACTGCCAGCCGGAAAAACGGTAAGACTGAGTTTATCACTATCAAAAGCCTTGCAGGCGAACCTTGCATTGTAGTGACTGACATATCTTCACCTGTCTTCAAAGGAAAACGCCAATTTGCGGCCACAGCTTTATCCGAATCTATGTACAAAATAGATTTACAGAAAGGCGAAGAAGTAATCATTTACTCCAAAGGTACTCAGCCGGACTTCACCATTCGTCCTGTGAATAATAGCAGAACGAATTGTTTCGGAAAAAAGAAACAGTCCTGAATCAGTCTGCCTGTTTCTTTTCTTTCCGGTAATTCTGAGGTGTACATCCGAACTGGTTTTTGAAGCAACGGCTGAAATATACGGGCGCATTGAACCCACTACGGTCACTAACCTCTGCAATGGGAAGATCAGGGTATTGCTTCAATAAAGTGGCTGCGTGCTTCAGGCGGTAATTTAGCAAGAAGTTATTGGGTGTCATGCCGGTTAATGCTTTGAACTTAGTATAAAGCAATGACCGACCGACACCTACTTCTTTACAAAGAGCCGGAATATCAAATTCCGTATCGTCAATATGTTGCTCAATCACCTGTGAAGCCCGTTTCAACAGATCTTTGTCCAAAGGATTTATGCTGGCCAAATCAATCTCGGACATCGGTTTCTTATCAAATTGATGTTGCATCAGCAAGCGGCTGCGTATCAGGTTATTGGCACGTGCCAGTAACAACTGTGCATGAAAGGGTTTCGTGATATAATCATCGGCACCACGGCTGAGTCCCTCAATGTTCTGCTCGGTAGAGTTGAGTGCAGTCAACAGAATTACAGGTATATGACATAAATCTATATTATTCTTAATCTGCAGACACATTTCTGTCCCGGTCATCTCAGGCATCATGACGTCACTGATAACTAAATCAGGAGAGTTCTCATAAATCTGACTGAGTCCTTCTTTCCCGTCATGGGCACAAATGATCTTATAGAAAGGCTCGAAAAGCTCTTTCAGCACTTGGAGCAACTCATCATTGTCTTCCACAAGAAGCACCGTATGAGTCTTGTTTTCCGTATCTTTAGTCTCAATAAGTTCTATGGGCGAATTCCCCTCATCTACAAATACAGGCATTGAATCGGGGATAATATCACTTTCAGAATCCTGAGTATAAAATTGTACATTCTTATCGTTCAGGAATACATCTTTCCGGCGGGGCAGCCGCACTGTAAATGTACTACCTTCACCAACAACACTTTTCACTGTTATCTCTCCATGATGTTTTTCCACAATTGTTCTGGTCAATGCCAATCCGATACCGGTTCCGCTAAACAGGCTTCCTTTCTTTTCTTGATTGTCAGCCTGAAAGAATCGTGCAAATATTTTATCTTTATCTTGTTCAGAAATACCGATACCGGTATCCGTTATATTAATTTTTATATCACTATTCGTTATCTCTCCCGACAGAATAATATTCCCTTTGTCGGAGGTATACTTAAAGGCATTGGACAAAAGATTGAAGAATACTTTCTCCATTAATTGCGGTTCAAACCAACATAAGACAGACAATTCCGGTAATTTGAATTCATAATTTATATTCCTTTGCTGTGCATAATCGACAAAAGAAAGATAGATTTCCTTCAAAAATACAATTATATCCTGTTGCTTTATTTGTATCGTTCCATAGTTCTGTTCCAATTTCCTGAATTCAAGCAACTCAGAGATCAACTTATTCATTTGTTGCGCATTTTTCCTAATCTTCGTTATCTGATTGTATATAGAAGGGTTCAATGAATATTTTTGTAATAGGATATCAATATGACTGATAATCAGAGTTAGAGGCGTTCGGAACTCATGGCTCACATTTGTAAAGAAAACTAGTTTTTCCTGGTTAAGCTGCTTTATCTGTTGTTTCTCAAAACGTTCCTTTTCCAAAGAAAGAGCCAATGTGCGTTTTGCTATTTTACTATATACATAATAGAAAACGCACGCAATGAAAGCTGTCACATAGATTATCCATGCCCACCACGTATCATACCACGGAGAGGCAATGACAAGCTGCATCGTTATTTCCTCCAAACTTTGCCCGCTCTTTTCATTTATCGAAGCCACATGCAACGTATATTTTCCCGGATCCAGATTAGTGTAATACAATTCCGTCTGTTTAGTCTTAATCCAATTCTTGTCCAAACCTTCAAGCTTATATTGAAACCACTTTTCCGATAATTGTTGTCCGTAATCGGACAAAGCAAAATGAATAATCAGATTATTCTGATCATAATTAAGTTTAAGTTCACGAGTGTACGGGAGCGACTGAGACAATATCCCTGTATCATCTCCCGGAATAATCGTCTTATTATCGACCCAAAGTTCTGAAAAGTAAAAGTTAGAATTCTCATTAGCAGTACCGGTTTTGTTAAACTCATTTTCTGAGAATACGGTTACTCCTTTTGTATCTCCAATGTAAATACTTCCCTCTCCGGATACCAAAATTCCACATCCGTTGATAATATGAGTCGAGGGAAAGTTTCTCATCAAATCAATCGTTGTGAAAGTGCCCTCGGAAGGAACAAAGCAGGTGACTCCCCTTATCACCGGTTATCAGAATCTTTCCATCCTGGGTCCGGCAAAGATTATAGCAGAAATCACCCGGCAACTGATTGTTTCGGGAAGTATAATGAGCCATGTTACGCGTCTGCCTATCATAAAAAAAGAGCCCCATTCCTAACGTACCGATATAGACACCATCGGAGGTGGCAAGCACACGGGTAGGAGTTGCTTTACTATCTCCTTCTGCCAATGGAACATAGACTATAGACTCGGGATGTTCTACATGAGTACACAAAACATTTTTCCAACCCACCATATACAAATTACCTTCCGCATCAATATCGAAATGCTCATAAAATGCAAAAGGAATGTTGATCCTATGGAATTTCTGTGTCTGAGTATCCAACCGAAAAAAGCCATTATGGGCAGATATATATATTTGATCTTTCCATATCTTCACATGATAAACAATTTCATCAGGCATATCGGAAGAGTGACTCTCTTCTTTCCAATAATTATAAAAACGACCTGTATTCAAGTCATAACGTGACAAACCACCCAAATAGGTTCCTATATACAGACAATTCTTCTTTTCATCATAACAAATACTTTTCACATTATTATGAGAAATAGAGTTTTTTCCACCGGCTGTAAACTGCTGAAGAGTATTCCATTTCTTATCTACACAAGTGATGCCGCCCCCATCTGTACTAAGCCATAAATGCTCATTCTTATCAATAACAATTTCTCCGATATAAGAATAATATGAGTTTATCTTTCTCCCATAGTCATAATGTACAAAAGTATCATGTTGAGGGTTGAAATAATTAACTCCTCCATAGTAACTACCTACCCAGATAGTTCCGGCAACATCTTTATACAATGCAAAGATAGAGGGATGATTCAGCCCGCCCACATATTGGGGAATTTGAATGAGAGAATACTGTTTGTTACCAATACTGTAGCGATGAAGTCCGTCAAAAGTACCGAACCATATATTTCCCTCGTTATCTTCTACAAAATCACGAATCTGTTCGCTACTGATACCTTCCGAAGTTCCCGGCAAATAAGGAACTTTCGACAATTGTTGTTTGTCGTTCATCCGATATAATCCATGCATGCGGGTACCAATCCATAGCTCTTTTTGAGAACTTTCAAATATGCGATAAATCTCCACCCCTTCCAATAGTTGCTTTTTTGCTGATATGTACGGCGATCAATCAGATAAACTCCGTTATATGTCCCGATACCAATCTGATCGTCCATCATGGTCAGGCAACAAATACGTGAAGTGATATTCGTTTTTAATACAAAAGTTGGTTCTTTATCTGCTTTCAAACAAAATAAAGAATCATGTTTCATATACCACACTTGTCCTTCGGACGAAGTAAGCGCGGTGATAATACTTTCATTCGTGAGTCGGGAGAATTTCTCTGTTTGTATGTCATATTTGATTAAATTCTTATCAATTAAGAAATATAGATTATCCAAGCTGTCACCAACGATAAACGAAACTTCATTGCCCAACCAGACCGGTGGTTCTTCACCTACAGATTTTATCCAGCCTTTGAATATTCTTACACGGTTTCCATCATATTGGCTTATTCCTTCCTTTGTTCCAAACCACATTCTGCCCAACCTATCCTGATAAATAGCCATTACAGAGGGCTGTGTTAAACCTTCCGACAAACCAATATGTTTGAAATATTCAGCATATAATGGCAAAACAAAGAAAAAAGAAATAAACAACAGTAATAAATGACGCAACTTCATATTATTTTTTATTTGGTGTTGTTCTGTTAATCACAAATTAATCGCTTAAATATACTAACAATTTGCAATATTCGAAAAAATACTGGACATAAACAACATTTTTATAAGCGAATCAATCTATAATCCTGCCTTTACGATTCTAACAAAGGTTTTCTTCACTTATGTCAGATATAATAAAAAAGGTTGCAAATTTTATAGAAATTCACAACCTTTACTCTCAATTTTATAAGTATCAGAAATATTCTACTTTTAGCACATAAACAGGAAAAGAGTCTTTAGTAGAACGATGTATATTACTTATTTTTAACCCGTCATCATCCAATTCCCAGTCTACCTTCTTATGATTCTCCAATAATGTAACTTTCCTGATTTTATCCTTTTCCGAAGAAAAGGAACGCAATGTATAAGAAGCTTTAGTAACATGACGTACGATAATATATACACTTTTACCTCTCATGGTGAAGCGGACATCAGGTACAATATCTTTAGGAGTTCCATCATATACTGCATCGTGAAAAGGTTTCTGTTCAGTATCTTCTACTCTATTTACCGTAAAATCTTCTCCAAAGATACGCCAGGGAGTTGTTCCATAAATAGCCTCGCCATTACTCTTCAGCCACTTATGAAAAGTTTTCAATATTATATCCGTTTGCTCCGGAAAACATCCTACTTGGTCTGGTCCCACATTCAACAATAAATTTCCACCTTTACTGACAATGTCTACAAAATTTCTGATTAATATATCCGGCTTTTTATAAACAGTATCATAACGATTGTACCCCCAGTTCTTACCCATCGTCAGGCAAGCCTCCCAAGGTTTGTTATTTATGCTGTTAGAAAGTTTCTGTTCGATAATTGAATAGTCTCCTAATCCGTTCCCAATGCGACTATTGATTAAACACCCCGGTTGCAACGAATGAATTAATTCACGTAATTCCTTACTCTGTTGCCTGGTAACCAGTTCAGGCGTATCGAACCAGATAACTGCTATTTCACCGTAATTCGTAAGTAATTCTTTTAATTGTGGTTTTACTTTGCGTTCAATATAAGCCGGTAACTGTTTGCTATCTTCATCCGGATAATCCCAAGTATTGCTGCGGCCTGCTTTTACAGGCCAGTTAGTAGGAACATCCGGATCTTCCCAATCACGTCCTAATGAATAATAAAGTCCCAGCTTGATTCCCTCTTTTTTGCAAGCTTCCGCCAGTTCTTTTAAAGGATCTTTGGCAAAAGGAGTACACTTCACTATGTTATAATCACTGCAAGCTGAATTATACATGGCAAATCCGTCATGATGTTTAGTCGTATATACCAAATATTTCATTCCTGCGTGCTTGGCAGCCCGTACCCATTTCTTCGCATCAAATTTTACCGGATTAAAATCTTTGGCTATTGTTGCATATTCTTTTAACGGAATACGCTCATAAAGCATAAAGTGTTCGCCACCTTCGGTTGGATGGCCTTTCCATTCACCGGCTGTCTGAGAATATAATCCCCAATGTATAAACAAACCGAATTTTGCATCTTTGAACCAATGCAAATTGTCTTCGGTAGTAGCCATAGAATAATTGGATATAACTGTCAAAAGAACAATTACTATAAAAATTCTTTTCATACAAAACTTATTTTATACAACCATTAATGCCAACGTAAAGAACTTAATCCCAATTTCAAAGAAACATCCGGATTACGTTTATAATAATCTAATACCTCTTTAAGTTCCTTATCTATTTCGTACAATTCATCGATCACATATAAAGTTCCCGAAGGATTGTAAGCTTTATTGTAATCCGAACGTTTCTTATCGGGTTCATATTCTGTACCTACAAATTCAAGGTGAGTATATTTCTTGGAATCCAACAGAAAAGGTTTCCAGAAAACCACACTATTCCGGATAGAAGCTCCCCAATGTACATCCTTCTTATAGAAAGCTTCAGCAGCTTCATAACCTTCATACATCGCCTTCAAATGACAAAGACGAGCGAAGAACAATAAATCATAAGCATGATAAGCAAAAGCATCACGACCGAGTAAATCCGTAGTCGTTCCGTTAGGAAACAGGTTACCCTTCACCCAATCGTCATATGAGGAACGGAATTTATCGACTATAGCCTCATCTTCCAATACCGTGCCGAACAGATAAAATTGATATAACAGACAAGTACCCCAGTTATTGACCCTCAAGTCATTATCTTTAATAAATACCTCCGCCCTCTTACGTAGCCAGGTATCAATCAATTCCCGGTCAGACTGGCCGATTACTTTACGAATCAACGAATAACCTTCGACAGCAATATTATATGATTCTTCATGAATATTTCTTTTCGACAAGGCAACATTGATTTCAGACCATGCTTTCAGATATTCAACCGCTTTATTCAGATACGTCCTATCCTGTGTAAAAGCATACGCGAGACATAATTGATGAATAGCTTTCATTTCATTACTAATGTCTATCTTATCCGGATTTTCATCAATAGATTTAACCGGAGTCGTTTTCCGGTTACTCTCTACAATATTTTTAGCGGGAGTTTCTATCTGTTTGATATACCAATTCATCGGAAAAGCGGTATTATCAGCCTTCTCCAATGCTGTTTTCACTTTATCATAGTTTTCACGTGTGAGCACGACATTCGGAAACATTTTATCCACGTCCGAGGTTTGAGCCTTTACACAAGACATCCCCCATAATAACATACATATTAGAAAACATTTTCCTTTCATCCTTTTCCTCTCCTTCCGTTCTTATAAAATTTCAATATCATCTATGTAACATTTATACTTATTTCCCTCGGCCAAAGTGACTCCCGAACTATATGTCGGCAGAATGACTATGCCTGCTATACCATTCTTCAACTGTGTAGCGGCAGCACTGTATTCTCTTTTACTAAAAGCAAACGTATATGTTTTCCATGCTCCTTCTTCTTTGAAATCAACCAACGAATTGGTTAATATAACTCCTTCTTCCTGCTCGTAATCATTCACCGAATTAAACCTTCCTATCAGTTTAACTCCTAATTGTTGAGATACTGCTTTGGAAGTACCCTTCCACGTTTCTTTTCCTATCACATTGGCAGGTTGATAAATTCGGAAACGGATTCCTCTTAGTTCATCAATATCTACTGTTTCGGAAAAACGGAATTTCAAACCGTAATTCCGGGCTTCCATCGAAATATATTCCAGCACTTTGGAGGAAGTGTTTTCTTCACTCTGAACCGGATTATCTATCACTATATGGGAATATGCCCAACGCGGATAATAATCGTCTATCTTACTACTGCCTGAATTGCCATAACGAAAGAAATAGGGGGTTGTATCATACGTTTCAAAGTCGGCGAATAAAGTTCCTTTATCGGGAAGAGGATCTTCTTTATCATCTTTCCCTTCGTTAGAATCAACTGCAGGATCATCGCTTGAACAGGATATAAAAAGTCCCCATAATATAATGAAAAATACATTGTAGCTATATTTCATAATTTACCTTAGATTTTAGTTAATGCCGGAAATTCATGTTTTAAATATAATGAGGGTGCCTTTCCTCGAATGAACTGACACCCTCATCGGTATATACTCGTTATCTCATTCCAAATTTACCACCCTGTGTTCTGTACCAGTTTATGGTTTTTGAAAAGTTCGGTATTCGAAATCGGATAGAAATACATTTTATCCTGAATATTGTAAGTGGCATGCAAAGCTTTCGTATATTGAATAGTACCGTCAGTTTGCTTAACTACTTTCACTTTATAAATATTCTGCATATCATCTAATTCTTTCCAGCGACGAAGATCCCAGAAACGTTGTCCCTCGAATGCAAATTCTACACGGCGTTCGTTTTTCAATCGTTTCAAAAAGGCATCTTTACTCATGTCGGCAGGATACGCCGGCATTTTCACATCTCCACGATTACGTACTTGGTTGACTGCATCGCGTGCACTCAGGCTATAAGAACCTGTGTAGTCAGGATCACCATAAGCATTTACCATTGCTTCTGCATAGTTCAACAGAATTTCTGCATAACGAAACAAGATCCAGTTATGCTGCTGGCTGGTAGTAGTTTCACCCGGTTCAAAAGTGACACTGTTATTCACATATTTTCTCAAGTAATATCCGGTAGTCGTGGCATTTTTTATAGGCTGACCGTTCTTACCTCCTTCAAACACTTCTACCGGGGTCGTTTTAGGCCATGCCATACCATTATATACTACGGTCATTCCCAGACGCGGGTCACGATTCGCATACGGGTCTTTAACCATTTCTGCATTACTCCAGTCAAAAGCTGTACCATCTGTCATTTCATAAGCACTTACCAAGTTTTCTGTCGGACAAGTGGTAGTAGAGCCTTTAGTAACTCCCATCGGGAAGTTTGCAGACTCAAAACTTGTACTTGCTCCCGTGGGACGGCACATGATGACTTCTTTACTTTGGTTATTGGTAGCACCGTACAAATTAGAATATTTCGGGTCCAGACTATATCCTAAAGTACCGGCCTGACTGATAAGATCGTATGCTGCCTGAGCGGCATTTTTCCATTTCTGCGTATCATCGGCAGAATACAAAGGGCTGGCAAGATACAGAGATGCACGAGACTTCAATGCAAGAGCCATACCTTTAGTAGCACGTTGCAAGTTACCTTCTCCACCAGGCATATTATTATAATTAACAGGCAATTTGTCGTTAGCCAGATCAGTACATTCACTGATGATGAAGTTCAGGATAGTAACTGCATCCGAAGGTTCTGCTTCGTTGGCTTCTTCCTGTGTCAGTGTCTTCGTTATCAGAGGTATATTCTGATAACGTTTCACCAACTCAAAGTAATAGAATGCACGCAGAAAGCGAACTTCATGCTCATAATTCAGGTAACTTTTATAATCATCGGCAAAACCGTCGGAATATTTCCATTCATCGAACGTCAGTCCGACACAGTTCTCAAGATAGAAGTTAGCATCATGAATAGCGTTGTAGTAAGTACCGAATACGTCATTGACCGTATAATTGGCTGACCACGTACCATTGACAAAACGTTGGATAGCAGATGATTCGTAAACATGGATAGCATCATCCGTAGCTGCGTCTTGCATAGCTCCCGATGTATTACAGAAGTCATGCGGCAAATAACTATATACCTGTGTAGCCAGTTGTTTCACACGGTCCATGTTATCCAGAATTTGTTGCTTTGAATAATAATCTGTTTCGCTGCAATCCATAAAATCACAAGCTGTGTACAGAGGAGCGGATGTAACCGCAAGCAACAAGGCAATATGTTTGATTTTAAAATACTTCATGTTCATTTTACTTTTTAGAATGATAAGTTAACACCAAAAAGTATACTGAGTCATGGTCGGATGATTTGTTCCGATATTTTCAGGATCTAATACTTTAATCTTATCTACACAGAAAAGGTCGTGACCGCGCGCAAAGACTTTGGCACCTTTGATGAATTTGCTCTTCTTCATCATTTCCTGTGAGAAATTATAATAAAGTTCCAATGTACGCAATTTCATATAAGACGCATCAGCCACCCACAAGGAGTTAGTCGTATAGTTATTGGCGGAACCTTCTGAAGTCAGACGCGGATATTTAGCATTCGGAGTATCCGGAGTCCAACGATTGTTATAATATTCGGTGGAAATAGTACTGTTACTAATCAAAGGCCAATACACACTTGAAGTGTTCAAAAGACGGCTCTGATTTCCCGTTCCTTGGAACAAAGCATAGATACCGAAACCTTTATATTCCAGATTCAAGTCGAATGAGTAATAGATTTCCGGCATAGCACTGTATCCTAAAGCTACCTGGTCATAAGCGTCAATAACTCCGTCATTGTTCTGGTCTTTATACTTCAAATCACCCGGACGAACATCTGAAAGGTTTTGTTTAACACCGCGGTTGTCAATTTCTTCCTGACTCTGGTAAATACCTTCCACTTCATAACCGAAGAACTGTCCCAAACGCTTGCCTGTACGTTTCAAGTAGTCATGAGGGCGATATTCTTCGTTCTGGTTAATAATCTTGTTACGGTTGAAAGTCAGCATACCGCCAATTTGATAATTAAAATCACCGATTTTATCCGCCCAGCGTACGCTTGTTTCTACTCCATAACTATTCACAACTCCATTATTGATATTGGGAGCTGTCAAACCAAATATAGAAGACACGGCATTATCTCCGCTTACTAAAATATCCGTGCGGTGATCGTAAAAACCGTCAATAGTAACAGATAACTTGTTGAAAGCTATGAAATCGAATCCTACATTCAATTTGTGAGACTTCTCATAGGTCATGTCAGTGATACCCAGTTGAGTAATTTTCATACCACTGATGCTTGCCGGATTTTTTCCGAAATAATAACTTCCCCCTGTACCATACACATCAAGATAAAGGTCAGTACCATAATCAGCACGTCCGGAAATACCGTAGGAAGCACGAAGTTTCAACAGGTTTAACCAGTCGCTTTTCAAGGCAGCTTCTTCCGACATAATCCATGCGGCACCTACCGACGGAAAGATTCCCCATCTATGTCCCGGTTCCAGAATGCTGGCGGCAGAACCGGATAAAGATGCGTCCAGTACATAACGATGGTCATATACATAATGGGCCTGTGCCACTACATCCATAAATGCCTTCGAGTTGTTCTGACCTTTGGCATTTGTTTTATCCATATTGTATTGCAGAGTTGCAACCAGACTATGCTTATTCCAGTCCTTAGCATAGTTGGCATAGGCCCCAAAATTGAAATGATTGACCGAAGATCCTACACTCTTACTGAATGAAAGAGTACCTTCATTACGTAAAGTATTATAAGTAGTTTCTCCGGTTTCCCAATTCATCGTTGCTTGTTCATATCCGAAGTTCATGGTATTGTTGTCCCAATAAGAAGCACTGTTGTCCAAACCTACCTGAAAGCCTACTGATAATCCTTTCACAAGAGCACTCAAATCTTGATTCAATTTCATATCAGCATACATATTACGGGTTTGAGAGCGAGCATAGCCTCTACCGGAAATACTTGCAATCGGATTGTTGGAATATACAGTTGTACCACCCCATACATTGCGAGACGTTTTTACAGGAAATGCTCCAGAAGGAACTTGATACAATGCACTGAAAATGTTCGATGTCGTTTCTCCCGGACGGTTATGTTCGGAGAAATTTCCAAACAGGTTCAGCTGTACGGTAGTTGTAGGACTGACAGTAATATCCAAATTGGTACGAATATTCAGTTTTGAGTATTTGAACTGAGTGGAGTAACCGTCATTATCACTTGTCGGTTCCAATATACCATTATCATTCAAATAATTCAACTGAGTGAAATAACGTACAAATTCTCCACCACCTCTTGCCGAGAAGGTTACATTGTTTCCATAGCTATGATCTCGTAATGCTTCGTCCCACCAATCTACATTCGGATATACATCCGGATTACTTTGAGTTCTGAAAGCTTCCAGTTCTTTAGCCGAATAACGTGCCGACAATCCATCGTTGGTCAATCCTTCATTCAAAGCTTTGGCATAAGTATATCCATCAACAAATTCCGGCAGACGTTGTGGGGTAGCCATATTGAATTGATAAGAGAAATTAATCTCCGGCTTACCCATCCTTCCACGTTTCGTTTTCACCAAGATAACACCATTGGCACCTTTCATTCCGTAAAGAGCCGTAGAAGCTGCATCTTTTAAAACAGTGACAGACTCTATTTCATCAGCACTTATTTGATCCAGTGAACGTTCAAAACCGTCTACCAACACTAATGGAGCAGTAGAACTGCTGGTTCCATATCCGCGTACTCTCAATGTTGCAGCGTCATCCCAGGCATTACCGGAATTTTGCAACACTTGCAATCCGGGAATCAAGCCATAAAGCATATTAGAGTTATTGATGCTTTTCTTATGCGAAAGTTCCTCCTCACTTGCTACTGCAGTTGCCGTAGTCGATTCTTTCAGATTGAAAGAAATGCCGCGTCCATACTCTATAGCCACTTTACTTTTGCGTGCAAACAAGCTGTCCTGTTCCTGAGCTACAATAGCTACCGGAGAACACAACATACACGCTACTAATAACTTGATACTTTTTCTCATGAGTATATTGTTATTTCTATTTTCTGTTAATATCATTAATTAATTATTCCCAACCCGGATTCTGAACAAGGCCATATCCTTTATTGATTTCTACTGAAGGAAAGGCACTCAAGCACCATCTAGGTTCGAAACCGCTAGTCCACCATACACGCGGATATTTGGTCAATTCATATGGAACAAATTTATATTCGCCTGTATCTTTATGTTTATATACATGCAAACCATGTAACTGCTTCTCAAAAACATTATAAAGCTTCCAACGAATCAAATCAAAGAAACGAACTTCTTCGTAACCGAACTCACAAGCACGTTCACGCAATAAAGCTTCACGAAATTCTTTTTGCCCCAATCCTTTTTTAAGTCCAGGCAAGTTTACACGAGCACGTACTTTATCAACAGCATCGTATGCTTGCGCATTGGGAGAACCATTATACTCATTCAACGCTTCTGCATAACTAAGATAAATTTCTGCTAAGCGCAGGAACGGCCATTGTATAGGACGGTTTTTCCATTCCGTATTCCGATCCAAACCCCATTTACGGCATGCCAGTCCCGTACCCAAACTCAATACATGCGTGCTTCCACCTTGTGCCCAGTCTGCTCCCTGTGGATAATTTACAGGATCACTAGCCAATGCTTCTGTCAATGCAGCTGTTCTACCATTGTATTTGTCTCCATCCAAAATAAATGTTTCATATAAACGAGGATCACGATTCAAAAATGGATTCTTAGCTTGTTCAGGATTATCCCAACTAAAATCAGTACCATCGCTCATCTGGAACATATCAAAGTATTCTTTAGTAGGACAATAACCTCCCCAACGAATAGAATTGCTTAATATCGAATTAGCGTTGGCATTTAATATATTTCTTCTAACAGAAATTAAAGTTTCTGTTGTCCCACGATCATAATATGCACTAGTATATGCCCCACGAACATCAGATGTACCATTATCACCAACTTCTACTAACTTATAATAACCATTTTGATTCAATGCAGTGAAAAACTCTTCACAAGCATTAATAGCATCTTTCCAACGTTCTTTATTATATCCACCAAACCAAGTCATCAAACTAGATGAAGCTTCTCCATCACAGTAGGGAGCATTATCATTGAATAATGGACTGGCTACAAACAGTAAAACACGTGCCTTAAGGGCCATAGCTCCAGCTTTTGTCATGCGACCATCCCAGTTTGCCAAATCATTATCTGATATTCTCCATGGAAAATCAGGACAGTTAATAGCATCGTTAAGCAAACCTATGATAAAATCTACCGTAGCTTGTAAAGTGGCCCTCCCTGGTAGATTCACATCTTCAGGGTCAATAGCGTGATCTACAATAGGCAAAGCACCAAAGTGACGCAACATATGAGAATAATAAATAGCAACTATCATTTTAGCTTCCGCTTTCAGGCGAGATTTTTCAGTTGCATCCATATCAGGTACACGATCAACATTTTCATAAAGAAGCCAAGCGTGACGGATACCTGTCCACATATGCGAATCAGCATCGTTAAAACGACATTTAGTTCTCTGTCCCGTAGGATATGAACTTTTTCTATCTTCTATAGAAGCATTATAATTACCCGGATAATAAACTTTAGCTAATCCAGAATAACCTACGTTATCATAGTTCAAATCTGTCAAACCTTCAAGAGTCCCCAACCACATTTGCGTCCAATAACCTGAAGTTTCCATTCCATAAGGAAGATATTGATAACTCTTCCACAAGATACGACGGGCGTATTCTGAAGTGGAAAAAATAGTATCAATCGTTACATCTGAACTAGGTGGCTTTTGCAAGAACTTGTCTCCGAAAGCCAAGTCTTCGCAGGAAACCCCGACAAACAAAGTACCCATCAAAAGGGTTGTATATAATAATTTTCTTAATGACCTCATGATTCTACATTATTAAATTAGAAACCAACTTTTAATCCTACATTTACGACTTTGATAAGCGGATAGGCTGTTCCATCCGGATTAGCTTCCGGATCACTTACTTTCAATTTGTCGAAAGTCAGCAGATTGTAACCTGAAACAAAGAGCCGAAGTGAACCAATGTGCGCCTTTTTCATTAATGAAGAAGGAAATGAATAACCAAGCTCTATATTTTTCAAGCGTACGTAAGATGCATCTCTCAACCACAAATCAGAATCCTGATAATTGTGTGATTTACTCTTAAAGGAAAGCGCAGGTGCTTTAGCAGAATTTCCTTTCTCTGGTGTCCAGGCATCTTCAATCATGTATTTCATGACAGCTGAATTATTACTTTCACCAAACGGTACCCGATACATAGAACTCAAAAGACGAGAAGTTTTGAATGCGGCAGACCAAGTCATACTAAAATCAAATCCTTTCCAAGAGACGCCTAAATTCATACCAGCTGTATAAAGAGGATATTTCGGATAACCGATATCTCTTACATCTTTTTCATCAATTTTTCCATCTTTATTCAAATCTTTGTATTTTACATCACCAGCTAAAGGTACATAACCAGAACCTTGATCAGGAATCCCTCCTTCAATATTTCCTTTCAGATTCTCATAATTGGCAGCTTCTTCTTCTGTAAAATATCCATCAAAAACATAGCCAAATTGCTGACCGACAGGTTTTCCTTCAGTTTGCATCCATTCATAGGGGTATGTAATCTCATCGATAAATACAACCTTATTCTTAGCGTAGGAAAGATTAGCTCCGATGTTATAACGCACCTCATTGATACGATCTTCCCACTTTAGATTGATTTCATAACCCTTATTATCAACTTTACCAATATTTGCAATAGGCAAGCTAACTGCCAAGTAATCGGGAGTTACAGTTCGTGCCTTTAATATATTTTTACGATGTTCAACAAAATAGTCAAAGTTTAAACTCAATCGATCTTTGAGAAACTTCATATCAACACCATAGTTTTGCTTAGCCGCTGTTTCCCATGTGACATTAGGATTCCCTTTCTTAGATTCTACCGCTCCGGCAATATTAGTTGAAGTATTTATACCAAAATTATAACTTCCTGAGCTAATCAAATATTTATCAGGTAAATATAGAAAACGGGAATAATCACTAACACGATCATTTCCTACAATACCATAAGAACCACGAATTTTAAAGTAATTAATTACCTTCTTTATTGGCTGAAAGAAATTCTCTTCTGAAATAATCCATCCCAATGATCCAGCAGGGAAAAGACCAAATCGTTGTCCCTCTGCAAAGTTTTCAGAACCATTATAACCTAAACTTAAATCTAGCAAATATTTAGTTTTATAATCATAAGTTGCACGTCCTACCAAACCAACATAACTTCTTGGAATACCAATAAATTCTGATGGACTACTACCTTCATAAGGATAATAAGTCATAGATTGATTATACATAGCTAGTGCAGACACGTGATGATTTCCAAAATCACGCTTATAGTTTACAGCAGCCTCTAAATACCAGTTTCTTGTTTGACCTGTACTTTCAGAATATCCCAGCTTTTGGTAATCCTGACTCTTTTTTATATATCAGCTCATTATTTGTATTATAAATCGCTTCATATTTATTGGCACGCCCCCTTCCCGACGCTTTGTGATAGTTACACCACTGTTGTATGCTCCTTTCACATGTACCTTTAACCCTTTAGTTAAAAAATCCAATTTTTGATCTAACTGAAAATCAAAGTTTAATGTGTTTTGAGTACGGTTATTATATCCTTTCCCATAATAAGTATTTAATGCATCATAATAATTACCAATAGAAAAAAGATCAGTATCCGATACTACCCATTTACCATCTACAATACCTGCACCAGCAAAAGGAACAGCGGTATAAATATCCCGAAATAAGTATTTTAACTGCGTGTAAGTACCATTATTGTAATTTGGTTCTTGTTTATCATTAAGATAACCTCCTAAATTAATCTGCATAGAGGTTGTCGAAGTTACATTAATATCCATATTAATACGGTAGTTATAACGATTATACTTAAATCCTTTATCATTACCGTTTTCTTCAAATGTTTTAAAGAGTCCATCTTGAGTAAACACTCCTAATGAAGCAAAATACTTAACTCTTTCCGAACCTCCTGATATATTAAAATTATGTTGTGTTTGTAAAGCTGATTTCTTAATCAACATATCTGTCCAATCAGTATTTGGATACACAAGAGGATCACTATTGGTACGGAATTTCTCAATTATATCAGAAGAAAAAGCTAGTTGATCCTCTGAGACACCATCATGTAGTTGAGCATTATTATAAGCATTTGCATAACCATAGCTATCTGCAAATTCCGGTACTCTTGAAGGCATTTGCCAAGCATAAGTAGTTGAAAAATTTACTTTTGCTTTTCCCGATGTACCACGTTTGGTTGTAACCAGAATGACACCATTTGCACCTCGTACACCAAATACGGCAGTAGCAGAAGCATCTTTCAATACTGTTATACTTTCGACTTCATTCGGATCTAATTGAAAGAAGGAACGTTCTACACCGTCCACCAACATCAAAGGCTGAGATAAGTCAGTACTTAAAGAACCGACACCACGCACATACAAAGTTGCATCATCGGCACCAGGCTGTCCACTAGATTGCACACTGGCCAAACCTGTGACCTTACCGGTCAAAGCATTAGCCATACTTGCAACTGGAGATTTTAATAGTTCTTCATTATTAATAGAAGAAAGAGCACCAGTCACAGTTACTTTCTTTTGAGAACCGTAAGCGATAATTTGTACCTCCTCAAGTTCCTGAACATTCTCATTCAATTTAATTTTCAGACTTCTTTCTCCTTTATAATGGATTTCTTTATTTTCATATCCAATATAAGAAACCACAATAGTAGCTCCTACCGGAACTTTAAGCTTGAAATTACCGTCTGTATCAGTAATAACTCCTGCACTCATGCCTTTTACTGTAACAGTTGCCCCAATCACAGGACCAAAATTATCAGTAACAGTACCAGTAACTTCAATTACCTTCTTTTGTTGTGCTATATCTTGGCCCGTCGAAAAGGAAATAGTTTCCATTTCCGTTGAAAAAGCCGCTTGCCCTACAGACAATGTGGCTGCCAATAGCCATATTCTACAAGGTATTTTCATAGAACTGACTCGTCTTTTCATACACTTTTAATTTTTTAGTAGTTAATAATAAATAAAGGTTAATAACAGAATACTTGTCATGTTAAATACTTAGATAGAATCTTACTATTTGATGGTAAACGAATTGTTGAATGTCTTTTCATACGTAATAGATTTTATTGTTGTTTAACTTTTCGCTTCAAAGGACGCGTTTTATTTTAAATTATATCTGCTAGAATTTTCCTTTATAACTGCACAAATTGTATACGGACGATTTATATTATACCCGGACAATTTATATACATCGAACAACATCCGATATAACTACCTGATTATAAATACAATTACCAGTAAAAGCACATTTTTCCTCCAACTATAATTTAAGTGTTAAACGTAACCGGATAGACTAAGAAAAAATAAAAGGAACACCTTATTAAAGTTGTGCCCCTAGCTACAAATACTGTAATGTGATGAAGTATTTTCCTATGGTTGAAGCATGAAAAGTCGAGAAGTCATTCGCTCTTTTCCTTCCAATTCAATTCGGTCTTTGTATATTCTAACAATGCCGAATGAATTTTTATCCGGAGTTTCAATCATACCTTCTACAGTATTACATGGAATATGATCGAAGTATCCAAAAGCTCCCGAATGATGATGGCCAGAAAATATAGCTTTTACGCAATTATAGCGATTAATAACATCTAATATTTCCATATTATTTAATGCAGTAAATTGACTTCTGGGATATAACGGATGATGACAGAAAATCAATACGTTTCTATTTTTCTTTTCGCTTTTCTTCAAAAGGTTGTCCAGCCACTGCAATTGCCGGCTGCTTACGCCTCCATTCCACCTAGCGCCTTGAATTTCTTTATTTACTTTAATCTGATTCTGTATTCTCAAAAGTTCCTGCTCTTTTGCTGTTCCGACAACATTTGAATAAGCTGCTATTTCGTTTGTATTCAGAAATACAAACACCCAGTTCTTTTTCATAAATGAATAGTATTCTGAAGGCATTTTAAGCTTCTTATATAATACTTTATTATCTGTAATACCTTTATAATCATGATTTCCAGTAGTATGGAATATTTTTTTGTTTAAATGTTTCAGACATATTAATACTGAATCTAAATCTTTTTGATCTCTATCAATGATATCACCCAAATTAACTGTAAACTGTACCTTTTGATTATTAAAATAATCAATACTTTCATGTAATTTACCTAAAGAGTTTCGATAAAATCGAGTTTTTCCAGATTCACAGTCAGCATATTGTGTATCTGCAATCAAACCAAACACGATAAGCGGAGGACTACTTTGAGCAAAAATATTATTTAAGGAGAAGAATATACCTACTATAAATACGGCCCATGAAATATTAATGTTTTTCATTACTTAATTTTATTTGATGTTCATACTTAGTTTATCTCATTCAAATGCCTATTAAGTATTTCTTTATCCATTTATTAACCCATAGGCAAATATAGATAAAAACCGGCGTTTTTAGGCCGGTTGAATAAAAATCAAGACCCCATACCTATCTTTGTTGGCAAAAGCGGACATGGCATCACTGCCTGCCGCACATGTAATGTTAAACGGGCTTGGTGTCCCAAAATTTGAATGCCTATGAAACAAGTATGCGGTCTTGACGTGCACAAAGATAGTGTGTTCGTCTGTATTCTCAATGAAAACGGTGTTGTTTTTCAAGAAAAGTATGGGGTTCTGACCCCGGAACTCGAGCAGATGCTCGCAAAAATGTTGGAGTACCATGTGGAGGAAGTCTGCATGGAAAGCACGAGCATCTACTGGATGCCAGTGTGGAGGGTGCTGGAGAACTACGTCAGTTTGAAGCTGGTCAATCCATACTTCATCAAGCAACTTCCGGGAAAGAAGAGTGACGTGAAGGATGCGGAGTGGATTGCCACCTGCCTTCTCAAGGACCTCATCAAGGGAAGTTACGTGCCGGATGACCTTATCCAGCAGTTGCGCCAGTACGACAGACGCATCTCCGACCTGAATGCAGAGTGCGTCCGCAAGCTGGGCAAGCTCGATGCGGCCCTGCAGCGCTGCAACATCCGTATCAGCAACTACGTGTCAACGACAGATAGCAAGAGCTACAAGGAAGTCGTTCGCCTGATATCCGAAGGGACTCGTGATCCCGCAGAATTGACGAAGGTCATCCATGGTCGTACAGTCAATCGTGTCGGCAAAGATGTTATTCTGGCATCGCTCACCGGAGTTATATCCAATACGGACATTGATGTCATCCGCCAGCTACGGGAAGAAGTCGCTCTTGCCGAGAAGCACAAGGACGAATGCCAGTCGAAAATGGATGCCATCTGTCAGCAATACTTTCCAGAACAGTTGAAGAACCTTCAGACCATACCCGGAATCAAGGGACGTTCGGCTACAGCCATAATCGCCGAAGTGGGCACAGATATGTCATCGTTCGAAGATGCAGCCCACCTTGTGTCCTGGTGCGGACTGAAGCCTCGCAATGAGGAAAGCGCCGGCAAGATCAAGGCAAGGAGCATCACACATGGAAACAAATACTTGAGGAAAACTCTCATAGAATGCGCCTGGGCCGATGCTACTTCAATAAATTCAGCTATCACCAAGTCGTTGTTCGTCGGAAGAACAAGATGAAAGTGCAGGTCGCCATCGCCAGAAAGGTCCTTACCGCCGTCTGGTATGTGATGCACGACAGTGTCGCCTACCGCGACTTTACCCCCGATATTGCACCGACTGAGTAATCGGTCGGCTCAATATATACCACATATTGTAAGGTCACTACCTTTGTGGTGGTTCGTCCCCGTTTCACAAATTGGCTAACGCTCTATGTGGCTTAGGAGGCCCGTTTGAACCATAGAGTTCGAAGAGGAAAGTTCTTAATTATCTTATCCGCCTTCCATCAAGGTGGCAGGCTTGCCATACGCACCTGTGATGCCATGTCCGCTTTTACTTATCTCTCGCATGGATGGAATATTTGATTTATAGAGGAAAGGTAGAAAAAAGATACTGAAATGCAAAAAAAAGAATTGAATATCATTTCATATACTAAATTTAATCAAATATAGAAATCTTGAATGTGCTGATTAATTCATCAAACTCTTCTTCTTAATATCGAAGATTAATAAAAGAATTTGCTTTAAAATTTAATATCTCTTATCTTTGCTATATCATAACACAAGTATGTATATACTAAATCATTATACAATGAAAACATTCATTCAATGCATAATCTTTGCTATTCTGACATTTACCAGTCCTTTTCTCGATGCTCAAGAGAAAATAATTGTATGTCCGAATGAATTACAACAAGAATGGGCAAATGCTGAAATAGGAGTTATCATTCACTTTGATATGCCGGTATTCCACCCCGACTATAATTGGCGACAATTTGGTACCCATCCTTCACCATCTACATTTAATCCTTCTTCCCTTGATACCGATCAATGGATACACACAGCCAAAAGCCTTGGAGCCAAATATGCAGTGTTAGTAGCCAAACATTGCAGCGGTTTTTCATTATGGCCAACAACAGCTCATGAATACAGTATAAAAAATTCACCTTACAAAAATGGAAAGGGAGACATTGTAGCCGAATTTGTCGCTTCTTGCCGAAAATACGGAATTAAACCAGGAATCTATGCCAGTACTACCGCTAATGGTTTTCTACATGTCGACAACCCTGGACTTGTCAAGAAAGGAAGTCCGGTCACCCAAGAAGAATATAACAAAATAGTAGAGACACAATTGACCGAACTTTGGAGTAATTACGGAAAACTGTTTGAAATATGGTTTGATGGCGGCGTACTCTCTCAGCAAAATGGAGGAGCTGATATATTGACACTTATTCAACGTTTACAGCCCAATTCCATTGCATTTCAAGGCCCTTATGGATATCCGAATTTAATCCGCTGGGTAGGTAATGAAGAAGGTAACTCTCCTTATCCCTGTTGGGCAACAGCCGATGCAACAACTTCCGCTGATGGCGTACAGAAGATAAAAGGCTTATACGGTAATCCACACGGAAACTACTGGTGTCCCGGAGAAGCTGATTTCACACTACGCCGTAATGACTCATTCCAAGGTGGTTGGTTTTGGCGCGCTAATGAAGATCATCTGATATTTTCTACTGATGAGCTTTTACTTAAATATGAAACCAGTGTAGGACGTAATACCAATATGCTGCTTGGTTTAGTAATAGATAAGAACGGCTTGGTTCCTGATGCTGATGTAAAAAGAGCGAAAGAATTCGGTGACATTATACGAAAAACATTTTCAAAACCTATCCGAAAAATATCAGGCAAAGGATACGAACTATCTATCCGGTTAAACAAAGAGACCAATATAAGCCGTATCGTATTGTCAGAAGATATAGCATTTGGAGAAAGAGTTCTGAAATATAAACTAAAAGGTCTGTGTAATGGAAAATGGATACAACTTTCTGAAGGAAGTTGTATCGGTCATAAACGGATCGAACACTTTCCAACTCACTCCTTATCTGTTGTAAAGTTGGAAATAGAAGAAGCTAAAGATAATCCGGTCATAAAGTCTTTCGCAATATATTAACACTAAAAAGAAAAGGAGAAACTTGACAA
>VOFI01001570.1_pt1 | contig 51322 bp, 62 predicted proteins | sample 5384131 | NCBI WGS metagenome assembly VOFI01 (sample SAMN12384728, study PRJNA508395) | human gut metagenome | isolation source: healthy gut H | host: Homo sapiens
GACGCCGGCCAGCTGCAAAAAGCTCTCGTTGCTCCAGATGATCTCCCCCGTATCCGGCCGGAACACCAGCGTGGGCAGAGGGGAGTTGATGAGGGTGGACTTGCTGGCGGTGTCCACGCTGCCGGTGACAGAGTCGATGTACTGCAAAACGCCCTGCCGCCGCTTCTGATTGCTCTGTCGGAAATAGAAGTACAGCAGAACGGTCAGCGTTCCCTCAGCCAAGGCCAGCTGCCAGTTGACAGGGATGGCCGCCACGGCGAACAGCAACATAACGGCGAAATAAAATTTTAAATTCGGCTCCAACAGGCGGGAGAGTTTCTTATTGCTCATTCCTTACCTCATTCTCCGATGGGGCAGGCTGGCCTGTCCCTCAGAAATCATGAAATTCATCCGATAGGTTTTTTTTATTATATCAGTTTACCGGCAAATACACAATGGTATTTCTACTGAAATCTTGCGAAAACAGGCGACAGGCGGGGTGGATACGCCCGATGGCGGAACGCCCCGCTGCCCCGTGGGGCAGCAGGACGTTTTTTTAAGTGGATTCCTTTTCATGGAGTCTGATCCAAAGGGTATGGGCCACATTTTGCGGCAGCACCGCCGCCAGTGCCGTCTCGTCCGCCTCCCGGATGGCCTTCACCGTGCCGAAATGCTTCCGCAGCTCCGCCTGCCGCTTGGGTCCCAGACCGGGAACGCCGTCCAGTGCGGAGCGCATGGCGCTCTTGGTATGGTGCTGGTGGTGATAGGTGATGGCGAAACGGTGGGTCTCCTCCTGGATCTGGCCGATGAGTGAAAACACCGCTTGATCATTCACAATGCCGATCTCCCGCCCCTCCGGGGTGACCAGCGCCCGGGTGCGGTGGCGGTCATCCTTCACCATGCCGAAGATGGGCACCGTGCAGTCGAATTGCTCCGCCACCTCCCGGACGGCGTCGGCATGGGTCACGCCGCCGTCGATCAAAAACACATCCGGCAAGGGCAGGAACTTTTCGTCCTCGTCCGCCGCCCTTTGCAGCCGCCGCCGCAGGACCTCCCGCATGGAGCCGTAGTCATCGGGATGGCCACCAGTCAGCTCCTTGATCTGAAACCGGCGATAGGCGGATTTCAAAGGCTTCGCCCCCTGATAGACCACCATGGACGCCACAATGTCGCTGGCGCCGGTGTTGGAAATATCGAAAGACTCCATCCGTCTGGGCGGCTGGGGCAGGTTCAGCATTTTTTGCAGGGCTTCCAGCGTATACGCTGTTTTTTCCTCGGCGGTGGTGGCCCGCCGGACCTCCTCCTGTGCGTTGCGGACCGCCATATCCGCCAGTGTGGACTTCTCTCCCCGCTGGGGCACATGGACCCAGACCTTATGCCCCGCCCGCTGGGTCAGGGCCTCGGACAGTTCCTCGCAGTCCCCCGTGTCCACGCAAAGCAAGATCTCATGGGGCAGAATGGCCCGCGGCAGATAATACTGGGCCGTGACCGCCGCCAGCAGCTCCGCCGCCGATTCCTCCATAGGCGCGGTCAGCAGTTCCGTCTCCCGGCCCACCAGATCGCCGTTTTCCATGTGAAGAACGGCATAGCCGCTCTTGCCCGCCCCCCGGAACACGCCCCACACGTCCGTATCGGCGCACAGTCCCGCGATGACGGTCTGCTTTTTGCTCAGGGCGCTGATGGCTTGGATACGGTCTCTCAGCTGGGCCGCCTGCTCAAACCGCAGGGCCTCCGCCTCCGCTTCCATCTCGGCGGTCATGTCCCGGAGGAGCTGCTTGGAGCGTCCCTCCAACAACTGGGCCGCCTGCTCCATCCGGCGGTCATATTCCGCCTCCGGCATCTCCGGGCGGCAGAACCCGTCGCACCGGCCCATGTGGAAATTCAGGCAGGGCCGCTCCGCGCCGATGTCCCGCGGAAACTGTCGGCGGCAGGTGGGCAGGCGCAAAGCCTGACATACCGCATCCACTGCCTGACGGGTCTCGTACCGCCCGCCAAAGGGACCGAAGTACTTCGCGCCGTCATTGGCGGGTCGATTCACCAGAGTGAATTTCGGATACCGCCCCCGGCTGAGGCGCACCAGCGGATAGCCCTTGTCATCCTTCAGCAGGATGTTGTACCGGGGCATATGCCGCTTGATGAGGGAGTTTTCCAGCACCAGCGCCTCAAATTCACTGGTGACGAAGATTGTGTCGAAATGATCTACCTGACTGACCATCTGCCGGGTCTTGACACTGTGGGCCGCGCTGTCCTGAAAATACTGGCTCACCCGGTTTTTCAGTTTTTTCGCCTTGCCCACATAGATGACCTTCCCGGTCTTGTCCATCATCAGATAGACGCCGGGCTGTAAGGGCAGATCGTTGGCCTTTTCCCGCAGCTCGTCCTTTGTCATGATTTCGCCTCCTATCCGGCCTAAGAACAAAAGAGCATCACTTTACAGTGATGCTCTTGTTTGGTGCGCGAGGCGGGACTTGAACCCGCACGTCCGTAACGGACACTAGAACCTGAATCTAGCGAGTCTGCCAATTCCACCACTCGCGCGTATCAATATGAAGTTAATCCCCGAAGGGTGCCCATCGGAGTTGCCTCCGATGGGGCTTTCTGGTGCGCGAGGCGGGACTTGAACCCGCACGTCCGTAACGGACACTAGAACCTGAATCTAGCGAGTCTGCCAATTCCACCACTCGCGCGCATAAGCAATCTTTCCGGAGAGAAAACTGGTGCGGCTGACGGGACTTGAACCCACACGTCGAATCGACACCAGCACCTCAAGCTGGCCTGTCTACCAGTTCCAGCACAGCCGCAAACAAATACCGCCTAAAAAAGACTGCTTGATTATTATAGCCATTCGTATCCATAATGTCAACCAGAATTTGCGGTTTTTCTAAAAAAATTTTCCGGGCGGCAAAACCGCCCGGAAAAACAGGGGCCTCAAAGCTGGGACAAAACCTCGCCAATGGGGTCCGTAATGACCAGCCCAGCCGCCAGATCCCGGGCCACCGGGGATTTGTTGATGAGGGCCAGCCGGTCCCCACGGAAATAGTTGATAAGTCCCGCCGCAGGCCACACATTCAGGGAGGTGCCGCCCACGATCAGCAGATCCGCCTGCGCGATAGCGTTCACCGCGCCGTCGATGATCCGGTCATTCAGGGCCTCCTCATAGAGCACCACGTCCGGCTTGATGACGCCGCCGCAATCGCACCGGGGAACTCCTGTGGTGTGGAGGATGTGATCCAGATCGTAGAATTTTCCACATTTTTCGCAGTAATTCCTGTGTACGCTGCCGTGCAGCTCATAGACCTGTTTGCTGCCAGCGGCCTGATGAAGTCCGTCGATGTTCTGGGTCACCACTGCCAGCAGCTTCCCCTCCCGCTCCCATTCCGCCAGCTTTTTGTGGGCGGCGTTGGGCTTTGCGTCAGGGCAAAGCATTTTCGCCCGGTAAAAGCGGAAAAATTCTTCGGGATTGCTTTTATAAAACGTATGGCTTAAAATAGTCTCCGGAGGGTATTTCCACTCCTGATGGTACAATCCGCCGGTGCTGCGGAAATCCGGGATCCCGGACTCCGTGGACACTCCGGCTCCGCCGAAAAAGACGATTTTCCGGGCCGCGTCGGTCCATTCCTTTAATGTTCTGACCGCATCCGTCATAAAACTACCCCTCCAGTCTGTATAATAAGGAAGTTATCTATGAACATTCAGATCTTCGGCTCCTCCAAATCCTTCGATACGAAGAAGGCGGAGCGCTGGTTCAAGGAGCGCCGTATCAAATATCAGTATATCGACGTTCCCTCAAAGGGATTATCTCCCCGGGAGTACCAATCCGTCAAGCAAAAAGTTGGCTTTAAGGCGCTGGTGAATACAAAATGCCGGGCGTACGAGGAGCTTTACATGGCCTATATCACCCCGGACGCCCAAGAGGAAAAGCTGCTTGAATATCCAGAGCTGTTCAACACCCCCATCGTCCGCAATGGCAAGGAAGCCACTGTGGGCTACTGCCCGGACGTCTGGGCCAAGTGGGAGTAAAATCTTCCCGGAGGGAGACACTGCTATGTGGGACAACACCCTGCCGAAAAACCGATTTCTCCGCTTCTGTGTACTGATGGCCCATCGCTGCGGGCGGCATAATGTGGCCATGCAGAGTGCGGCGCTGGCCTTTTACCTGCTGTTCATGATCTTTCCCTTCCTCATTTTCATCAGCGCCCTGCTGGGTCTGCTGGATCTGAACATCACCGGCATGATGACCGTCCTCTCTGATTTTCTGCCGGAGGAAGTGGTGGACCTGCTCCGGATGTACTTCACTTACGTCACCGACAATCCCAGCCCCCAACTCATGGTATTCGGTCTGGTCTTTTCCATCTACTTCCCCATGCGGGCCACCAACTCTCTGATGGCCGCCGTGCGGACAGCCTACCATTTAGGCCCGCCCAAGGGCTTTATCACCCAATGGATCAAGGTGCTGCTCTATACCGTGACCCTCATTGTCACCATCGCCCTGACCTTGTCTCTGATGACCTTCGGAGAGCGGGCGCTGTGGTACACCGTGGAGCATTTTCACCTGCCGGAATTTCTGGCGAAGCTGTGGGTAACGCTGCGGTTCCCCGTAGCCGGGGCCGTCAGCTTTCTGGCACTGTTTCTGCTCTACGCCCTGGCCCAGGATACCATCCAACCCCTGAAAAATATCTGTCCCGGCGTTCTGTTCTCTCTGGCAGCGTGGATGGCGTTCAGCTGGCTCTATTCCTACTACGTCAACCACTTCTCCCACTACTCTGTGCTCTATGGCTCCATCGGCGCCGTCATTGTGGTGCTGATCTGGCTGAACCTCTCGGCATTCACATTGATTCTGGGTGCGGAGATGAACGGTGTTCTCATCAGTATGCGGAAGGACCGTCTGGAGCAGGACGTCAACATACCCAAGACATAAATCGTCTGTCAAATCTCAGCCGCGGCCTCGCTGCGGGAAAGGAAGCTGTTTTATGGATACAAAATTGCAGGAATATGCAAAATTACTGATTGAAGTAGGCCTGAATGTTCAAAAGGGCCAGACTCTCATCATTTCATCGCCGGTGGAGTGCGCCTCCTTCGCCCGGCTGTGTGCTGACGCGGCCTATGACGCAGGCTGCCGGGAGGTCATCATGAACTGGAGTGACGACTATCTTAGTCGGCAGAAGTTCCTCCGGGCGGACGCCTCCGTTTTGATGACACGCCGGAGTGGCGCGAAAAGTTTTTCACCAGCTATGCGGAAATGGGAGCCGCCTATCTGGCCATTGCCGCCAGCGATCCGGAAACGCTGAAGGGCGTGGACCCCGACCGGCTGGTCCGGTCTCAGAAGTCCGGTTCCGTGCTCCGCAAGACCTTTGACCGGCTCCAGATGAGCAACGGCTTCCCTTGGTGCATCGCCTCGGTGCCCATCCCCTCCTGGGCCGCCACCGTGTTCCCGGAGCTGCCGGAGGATCGGGCCATGGAAAAGCTGTGGGATGCCATTCTCCGCTCTGTCCGCATTCAGGGAGACGGCACCGCCGTTTCCGCCTGGCGTCAGCATCTGGATACCCTGGGCCGCCGGAAGGACCTGCTGAACAAATATCACTTCAAGTATCTCCACTACACCAACTCTCTGGGCACTGACCTCACTATCCAGCTGCCGGAGGACCATCTCTGGGCCGCCGGCAACTCCGTGATGAAAAACGGGGTGGAGTTCGTGGCCAACATGCCAACGGAGGAGATCTTCACCGCCCCTTTGAAAACCGGCATCAACGGCGTGGTCTATTCCGCCATGCCTCTGGTGGACAGCGGCAATATCATCGACAAGTTCCATTTCATCATCCGGGACGGCAAGATCGTAGAGGCCCATGCAGAAAAGGGCGAGGAATTCCTGAAAGCCGCCATCAGTGTGGACGAGGGCGCCAGCTACTTCGGAGAAGTGGCTCTGGTCCCCTATGACAGCCCCATCTCCAACCAGAAGATCCTGTTCTACAACACCCTGTTTGACGAAAACGCCTCCTGCCATCTGGCCTTCGGCGAGGCATACCCCGAATGCATCGAGGGCGGCGAGTCCATGACCCGGGAGGAGGTGCAGGCCCACGGTCTGAACTATTCGCTGACCCATGTGGACTTCATGGTTGGCACCGCCGACCTCTCCATCGTGGGCACCACCCATGACGGCCGGGAGATCCCCGTCTTTATCAACGGAAACTTTGCCATCTGATGCGGCAGGCCTAACAAGAAAGAGAGAAGTTTATGATCACAAAACCGAAATTTGACGAATCCGTTTTTGTCTGCCCCGGTGCTGCCATCGTGGGAGACGTGACCCTGGGAAAGAATGTCAACGTGTGGTACAATGCCGTCCTCCGCGGAGATGACGGTGCCATCAAAGTGGGCGACAACACCAACGTTCAGGACTGCGCAGTGCTGCACGAGGAGACCACGGTCGGTTCCGGCTGCACCATCGGCCACGGGGCCATTGTCCACGGCTGCACCGTGGGCGACAATGTGCTCATCGGCATGGGCGCCACCGTTCTCAACGGTGCAAAGATCGGCGATAACTGCATCGTAGGCGCCGGGGCGCTGGTCACCGGCAAAATGGACGCCCCCGCCGGCTCCATGATCCTGGGCAGCCCCGCCAAGGTGGTCCGTCCCCTGACGGAGGCCGAGATCGAGAGCAACCGGGAATCCGCCCGGGAATACTGTCATCAGGCAGACCGGTACCGCGAGGACTGATTTGCGCCAAAAATAGGGAAAATGCTGAAAGAAGCCCGGAATTTCACACTTCTTTCGGCGCTTTGCCGCTTGCAACCAAACCGCCGTGCGCATATACTTGCTCCGATATTAAACGATTACTTCTAAAACAAGGAGCAATTTATATGACATTGCAGGTTTCACCTCAGACCAAACGGGTCTTTCACCTCTCGCTGCCCATCTTCGCGGAGCTTCTCTTACAGCTTCTGGTGGGCAATATGGACCAATTCATGATCTCCCACTTCGGCTCCGCCGCCGTGGCCGCCATCGGCAACGGCAATCAGGTGATGAACGTGGTCATCATCGTGCTCACCACCATGAGCACCGCCGCCACCATTCTCCTGACCCAGCACATCGGCGCAGGCCGGGTCGGTAAGGAATGCAGCGAGATCGTCACCGTGGCCGTTACGGTCAGCGCCGTATTCAGCTTTCTGGTGGGCCTGTTCTTGCTTTTAGAGCCGGAATTGGTCTTTCAGCTCCTGCGGACGCCGGAGGACGCCTTTGACGGTGCCTGCCTTTACACCCGCATCGTAGGCGGTACGGTACTGCTTCAGGGGCTGTATATCCAGCTCTGCGCCGTTCTGCGGAGCTACACCCTGCTGAAAGAGGTGGTGGTGCTCTCCGTTTCCATGAACCTTCTGAATGTGGTAGGCAACGCCATTCTGATCAACGGCTTCTTCGGCTTCCCGCAAATGGGCGTGGCAGGCGCCGCCGTATCCACCGTGATCTCCAAGGCTGTGGGCCTGACGCTGGCCTGCATCACGCTGAAACGCAAATGCACCGTCCGTTTTTCCCTGCAATATCTGCACCCCTTCCCCGCAAAGACCTTCCGCGCCCTGCTGGGCATCGCCCTCCCCTCCGGCACAGAGGCCCTGTCCTATAACGTATCCCAGACCTTCATCCTCCGTTTCATCAATCTGATGGGTGCGGCGGTGGTCAGCGCCAAGGTCTATGGCAGTATGCTGGCCAACGTGGCCTATGTGTACTCCATCGCCGTGGGGCAGGCCACCCAGATCATTCTGGGCTATATGATCGGCGGCCGGAAGCTGGACGAGGTCAGCGGCCGTGTCTGGTCCACCATCCGCATCGCGCTGGCTGCCTCCGAGCTGCTGACACTGCTGATCCTCATTTTCTGCGATCCTATTTACAGCATCTTCACCGATGATCCTGTGATCCACGCGCTGGGCCGGCAGATCCTTTATGTAGAGTTCGGTCTGGAGATCGGGCGGTCCATCAATATCGTCATGACCCGCTGCCTCACCACCGCCGGCGACGTCTGGTACCCTGTGGGCGTGGGCATTTTCAGTATGTGGGTCGTAGCCGTAGGCGGAAGCTGGCTGCTGGGACACGCGCTGAGCTGGGGTCTTGTGGGCATCTGGATCGCCATGGCCTGCGACGAATGTCTCCGGGGTGCGCTGTTTACGATCCGTTTCCGGAGCGGCAAGTGGAAGGAAACCCGACTGGTGTCTGATTCAACGAAAGGAACCTGACATATGGAATTCAACAAGCAGACCGTGAAAGCCCTGTTGGGCGTTGTCTGCGGCGGCATCGCCTTCGCCGCGGCGCTGCTGCATCTGGATGTGGTAGCGGGCGCCGCCGGGTGGCTGCTGGGCATTTTGTCCCCGCTGCTGCTGGGCTGCGCCATCGCCTTTATCCTCAATGTCCCCATGCGGACGCTGGAGCGCTGCCTGTTTCCCCATGCAAAAAAAGCCAATAAGCTCCGCCGCCCTCTGGCGCTGTTGCTCACTGTTGCGGCAGTCTCCGCCGTGCTGGCGCTGGCGGGAATGGTGATCGTCCCCGGCGTGCGGGACGCCGTCGCCTCCATCGCGGCGCAGGTGCCGGAAGCCTTTGAGCGCTTGCAGGAAAGCGCCGCCCGCTTTCAGGAATACCTTCCCCTGCTGGCAAACCAGATCGAAAGCCTGTCTATCGACTGGGCCGGTCTTTCTCAGAAAGCCGTGGGACTGGTCCAGAACTGGGGCAAGGGTCTTTTAATCTCCGGCGGCGGGCTGGTCAGCGGCATCGTCAGCGGCGTCACTACCTTTTTCATCGGCCTGATCTTTTTCTCTATACATCCTGCTGCAAAAGGAAAAGCTGGCCCGGCAGGGCCGTCAGCTTTGCTACGCCTTTCTGCCGGAAGCCGCCGCGGATCAGCTTCTGAATATTCTGCGGCTCAGTGAGCGAACCTTTTCCAGCTTTCTCTCCGGTCAATGTCTGGAGGCCGTGATCCTTGGCACCATGTTTTTTGTATCCATGACCCTGCTCCATTCCCCCTACGCGCTGCTGGTGGGCGTTCTGATCGCACTGACCGCCTTGATCCCCATTGTAGGGGCGTTCATCGGCTGCGCCGTGGGTGCGCTGCTGATGCTGGTGAACGATCCCTGGCAGGCGCTGTGGTTCATCGTCCTGTTTCTGGTGCTCCAGCAGATTGAGGGCAACCTCATCTATCCCCATGTGGTGGGCTCCTCCGTGGGACTGCCCTCCATCTGGGTGCTGGCGGCCGTGACGGTGGGCGGCAGTCTCATGGGCATTCTGGGAATGCTGGTGTTTATTCCCCTGTGCAGTGTACTGTACGCCCTGCTGCGGCAGCTTACGATCCATCGGCTGAAGCAGCGGCGTGTCCCCGCCGAAAAGTGGCGGGAACCGCCCAAAAAATAGGGAAACAGTTTCATATAACCGAAGAAAGCCAAGCCGCGAATGCGGCTTGGCTTTCTTCGGTTTTGCGGAACATAGCCGGATACCGTACACGAGGGGGACACCATCGATTCGTCTGACGATTCAGATTCATCAATTTCCCTCATCTATGATCGCTTTCCACTGGCGATACTCCGGGGTTTCATCCCACTCCAGCGCCCTGTCTATATAGAACTCCGCAAGCTCAAAAGACGCAGGCGGTGTCAATGCGATAAAAAGATAATACGCCATCAAAAACGCACAGTAGGCAGCGGTTTTCATGCGTTCTTTCCCTTGAAGCCTATGCAGTGACGCCTCCAAAACAAAGAACAGATTGAGCCGGTCTACTTCACTTGCGTCCGCATAAAAGCAATTCAGGTCATCCTGCGTGAGTCCCAATAGGACTTCCTCTTCAAAATACGGATGCCCGAAATCGATCGTTATCTTCATAGAATTCGCCTCCACGGGGCCGCTCCGCCAGCTTTCCCGCTATTTCAACTGGTCCAGCGTGAGGGAAAAGCTGGGCATGAAGGTCTCCAGAAAATACGTCACCTCCGGCAGCTCGTATTCCTCCAGCGCCGCGCGGGTCTGGGCGGCGGCGTCCCGGAACTCACTGTTCCCGGCCTTCAATTCCTCTACGCATTTGATGTAGGCGGACAGCTTGTCCGCCGCCTTCACCAGCCGCTCCGTCTCCGGGTCCGTCACCGTGAGGATGGGGGCGTACACCGGCTGAAATTCCTCCGGCAGCATATGCAGCAGCTTTTCCTCCGCCACCGCTTCCACCTCCTTGTAGGCTTTGCGGATGGCGGGGTTGTCGTACTTGATGGGCGTAGGCATATCGCCGGTCAGGATCTCGCTGGCGTCATGATACAGCGCCGCCACCGCCACTGCTCCGGCGTCCGCATGGCCGCCGAACTTCTCATTGCGGATCACCGCCAGAGCGTGGGCCAGCACCGCGACTTGGTGGCTGTGCTCCTGCACGTTTTCCGGGGCCGTGTTCCGCATCAGCGCCCAGCGTTGGATGAAGCGCATCCGGGAAAGATAAGCGAAGAAGTGACTGCCGATCCTCATGCTTCTGCCTCCTGTTCCACGATTTCTCCCAACAGGGCCTCGCCGTCCACATCGACGATCCGCACATTTTTCAGCGCATTATGCAATTCCGCACCGTCCACCAAAACTTCCATATAGTTCGGGGCGTGGCCGAAGAATTTCCCGTTTTTCGGCTGCTCAAACAGCACCGGATACGTCCGGCCCACGCAGCCCTCCAAATAGCTCCTGTGCATTTCTCCGCCACCGCCGCCGCCCGGCGGGCCCGCTCCTCCTTGACAGCCTTGGGTACCTGTTCCATCTTGGCCGCCGGGGTGCCGGGACGGATGGAGTAGGGAAAAATGTGCATCTGGGCAAAGCGGCACTTCCGGATGAAGTCTAAGGTCTGAGCGAACTCCTCCTCTGTTTCCTCCGGGAAGCCGGTGATGAGATCTGTGGTAACGGCGGGGCGGTCAAACCAGCGGTTCAGCAACTCCACGGATTCCAGATACCGGGCGGTATCGTACTTCCGGTTCATCCGCTTCAAGGTGGCATCGCACCCGCTCTGCATAGACAAGTGGAACTGGGGGCACAAGTTCGGCAGCGCCGCCGCCCGACGGCAGAAATCCTCCGTCACGGTGCGGGGCTCCAGACTGCCCAGCCGCAGGCGCACCTCCGGTGCCGCGGCGGACAGGGCCTCCAGCAGGTCGATAAGGCTTTGGCCGTTTTTGAAGTCATGGCCCCAGGAGGAGATCTCGATGCCTGTCAGCACGATCTCCCGGTAGCCCTCTGCTGCCAGCTGCCGCGTCTGCTCCACCGCCTGTTCCAGCGAAAGGGAGCGCACCGGTCCCCGGGCGTAGGGGATGATACAGTAGGTGCAGAAGTTCACGCAGCCGTCCTCGATTTTCAGCATGGCGCGGGTGCGGCCCTCCATGCCGCCGGCAGGCAGCACCTCAAACACCCGCCGCTCAAAGGACTTGTCAATGGCCTCCAGATTTTTCTTTCCGGCGGCAGCCTCCTCAAGCAGGGAAACGAACCCCTCCCGGTCGCCGGTACCGGCGATGAGATCCGCCCCCAGCTTCCGCACATCCTCCGGATGGGTCTGGGGATAGCAGCCGCACACCGCCACCACCGCCGCCGGGTACTGCTTCTGTACCCGGTGGATCACCTGCCGGGACTTCTGGTCGCTGACGGCGGTAACGGAGCAGGTATTCACCACATAGGCGTCGGCCTCGTCGGAAAATTCCACCACCTGATGTCCTTTTGCCCGGAGGGTCTGCTCCATAGCCTGCGTCTCATATTGATTTACCTTGCAGCCAAGGGTGTAAATGGCAACTTTCATAGGTTCTCCTTGCGTTTTCAGAATCGTTCTTATATAATGAATAATTACGCTATTGAAAGAGATTTCCGGGGGGATTCCCGTGATTTCCCTCCCATTATACGTTTATTTTCGGAATAGGGCAAGAGGAGGATTTTTTATGATCTATCTGGACCACGCCGCCACCACGCCGGTCCCCAAGGCTGTGGCGGACGCCATGTACACCGTGCTGACAGAACAGTACGCCAACCCCAACGCACAATATCCCTTCGGACAGGAAATGCGCCGCAGCGTGGAGGATTGGCGGGCTGTGATCGCCAAAGCCGTAGGCTGCGAAGCAAACCAGCTTTTCTTTACCTCCTGCGGCACCGAGGGTGACAACTGGGCCATCCGGGCCGCCTGCTGGCAGAACCGCCATGTGGGCCGCCACATCGTCACCACCGCCGTGGAGCACCACGCCGTCCTCAACTGCTGCCAGCAGCTGGAGCAGGAGGGCTGGGAGGTCACGACCATCCTGCCGGATCAAAACGGCGACATTTCCGCCGAATCCGTTCTGGCGGCGGTGCGGCCGGACACGGCGCTGGTGTCCGTGATGATGGTGAACAACGAGCTGGGCAGCATCTATCCCATTGCAGACATCGCCAAGGGTTTGAAGGCCGTCAATGAAAAAACCCTGCTCCACACCGACGCGGTCCAAGGCTTTTTGAAAGTCCCCTTCTCCGCCAAAACTTTGGGGGCAGACTTCATCACCCTCTCCGGCCATAAGATCGGCGCCCCCAAGGGCATCGGCGCCCTGTACATCGGCCCCCGGGTCCGGAATCCCCGGCCCCTGCTGCCCGGCGGCGGCCAGGAAATGGGCCTCCGCTCCGGCACGGAGGCCACCGCCCAGATTGCAGGCTTCGCCAAGGCGGTGGAACTGCGCTGCGATCATCTGGAGGACAAGCTGCGGCACATGGCGGAGGTGAAGGCCTACGCCGTGGAAAAGCTTTCCGCCATTCCGGACCTCCAGATTATCGGGGACGGCAAAGCCCCCCATGTCCTGTCTGTTTCCATGGCGGGCTGGCCCAGCCAGAATGTGGTAAACGATCTTGGCAGTCAGGGGATCTGCGTCTCCGCAGGCTCCGCCTGTCACCAGGGCAAGTCCAGCCAAGTGGTGGCGGCGCTGCATCTGCCCAAGCGGGTGGCTGCCGGTGTCATCCGGCTGAGCTTCGGCCCCGAGACCACCTTCGCCGAGATCGACGCCTGTGCGGAGGCCCTCCGGAATCATCACGATCACCGGATGCCCATGCTATAAAGCTATAAAATATCAAGGGGAGCAGACTCCCCCTTGAGAATTCCCCACACGGTTCACTGCTATGCAGAAGGTGAATTGCCGCAAAGCTGCAAGAGACGCCCCTCTGGAGAGTTCGCTACGCTCGCACACTTGTGAACCGCAAAGTATGTTTTGTCAGGTACACGCCCTGACAAAACATGGATTCCATTTATTATTCTGAATAAGGAATTTCATTTTATGAATTTCAGCTATCTTCGCCGGGAGCCCGGCTTCTACCGCCGGGTCTTTACACTGGCTCTGCCAGTGGTCCTTCAGAACCTCATCACCACCTCTCTTGGCTTCATGGACACCTTCATGGTGGGTCTGGTCGGTCAGGAGCAGATGTCCGCCGTCACCGTGGCCAATGTACCCATCTATATCATCCAGCTCATCGTTTTCGGTCTGCAAAGCGGCTCCCGCGTGCTCATCAGCCAGTTCTGGGGTCGGGGAGATCGGGAATCCATCAACCGGGTCATGGGCATCGGCTTCTTTGTGGCAGGAGGCATTTCCACCCTCTGCGCTCTGACCATGGGTCTGTTCCCCCGACAGGTGCTGATGCTCATTACCGACAATGCCCGTCTGGTGGAGTTGGGCACCTCCTACATCCGCATCGTGGGCTTCTCCTATATTCTCAACTCCCTCTCCTCCATCTACATCGGTATGCAGCAGAGCATTGAGAATCCCCGCTTCGGCATGACGGTATTCGCCATTTCCACCGTCTGCAACACCGTAGGCAACTACATTCTGATCTTCGGCAAGCTGGGTCTGCCCGCACTGGGGATCACCGGCGCCGCCATCGCCACCTTCTCCTCCCGTGTGGTGGAATTTGTCATTTCCCTTGTCTACGCCCTGCGCTGCAAGCAGATGCCCCTGATGCCCGCCTGTATTCTCCGGCCCGGCAAGGCCACCTTCCGCAGCTTTGTGAAATTCTCCACGCCGGTGCTGCTGAACGAGACTCTCTGGGGTACCGGCACCTCACTCTACACCGTCATCATGGGCCACATGGCGGGCAACACAGACCTGATCTCCGCCTATACCGTGGCAGGCAACATCGACAAGATGGTGACGGTAGCCATCTTCGGCGTGGCAGCGGCGGCCGCCGTGATCGTCGGCAAGGAGGTTGGCATGGGCGGCAAAAACGCCTATCCCATTGGTCAGGCCCTGACCTTTGTGGCCTTTTGCACCGGCTTTGGTGTCGCAATAGCGGAGCAGCTGCTGTTCTGGCTCGTGCTGAAGCCCCACGTGCTGCCTCTGTTCTCCATGACCGCCGCCTCAGCGTCTCTCTGCGTGACCATGATGATCTGCTACTCCATCTCTGCCCCGCTCCACGCCTTTGCCACCACCGGCATTGTGGGCGTTCTCCGGGGAGGCGGCGATGTGCGGATCGCCATGCTGATCGACGTTCTCCCCCTGTGGTGCTTCACCCTGCCACTGCTGGTGCTGCTGGGGCTGGTGCTCCACGCTCCCATCGCCATCTTCTGCTTCATCATGGCCACGGAATCCGCTTTGAAGGTTCCCTTCGGCCTGCACCGGATCCGCGGCGGCAAGTGGATCCATGACGTGACCCAAGATCTGAACGCATAGGAGGGATCGTATGAAATCTCTGTTCCGCTGTCCTGTCTGCGGCGGTCCGCTGGACCGGGAGGAACGGGTCTACCGCTGCGCTGACCGACACAGCTATGACATCGCCAAGGAGGGCTACACCTATCTGCTGCCCCCCAATCAGAAGCACTCCGCCGATCCCGGCGATGACAAGGCTATGTCGGCAGCTCGCCGGGATTTCCTATCCAAAAAGTATTATGCGCCGCTTTTAAATACACTTTGTAGCCGGATTTTGCCGCTTGTGGGCGAGCATCCGGTGATTTTGGATGCCGGCTGCGGAGAGGGGTACTACACTGCCGGCATCCGGGCAGCCCTGACTGCCGCCGGGAAAACGCCCGCTATAGCCGGTATCGACATCTCCAAATCTATCCTCCGGCTGGCCGCCAAACGGGAAAAGCAGGTGGAATTCGCAGTGGCCTCCTGCTATCATCTTCCCTTTGCGGATGAAACGGCAGACCTGCTGCTGGACTGCTTCTCCCCCCTGGCCATTGACGAATTCCGCCGGGTCCTGAAGCCCGGAGGCCATTTTCTCTATGTGGTACCCGGCGCCGACCATCTGTGGGAGCTGAAGCGGGTCCTCTACGATGCGCCCTACCCCAACGAGGAAAAAGAAACTCCCTACGAGGGCTTCACCTATGAGGCCATCGTTCCGGTGGACTTCACCCTCCATCTGGCAAATCAGGCGGATATCCAATCCCTCTTCCGTATGACGCCCTACTGCTGGAAAACCCCCAAGGCGGGCGTAGAGCGGATGGAAGCGTTGGAAAATCTGGACTGTCAGGCATCCTTCCGCATCCACATCTTCAAAAAGCTGTAAAAAATACGGGTCGGTTTTCAAAACCGACCCGTATTTTTGTCCTTCTGTCAGACGGTCTGACCGGCCAGCCGCAGCCCCCGGCCAAAATCCTGAAACGCCTTTGTGATCAAGCCCTGACCGACGGTGTTGGGGTGGGTACCATCGGCGCAGAGGGTCTGCTCCAGATGGCCGTAGTCCAAAAAGGCTCCACGGACATCCACCAGCGGCACATTTTCCTCCCGGGCCAGACGCTCCACCGCACGGGAATACCGCTCCTGCCAGACGTAGATGTTGCCCACGTCTCCCAGCCAGCGCATCACAGCCTCTTTATCCAGATCTCCGCACCACCAGTTGAAAAAGCGCTCGCTGTCCAGCGGCGGCAGGTTGGTAAGGATGGGCCGGATACCGTGGCTCCGTACCCGCCGGATCATCTCCCGGTACAGCTCCACAAATTCTGGCAGCGGCACGTTGGGCTGATGGTCCCCCGTGGGGTCCTCCGCGATCTCCTTCCAACGGAAGTCGCAGTCATTGCCGCCGAAGTCCATCACCATCATGTCGCAGGGCAGTTTCCGGGCCAGCATCCGGTCCAGCAAGCGGCTGCCCTTGCGGACCGTGGCTCCAAAGTGCGCGTCATTATGAATGGAAAGCTGAAATTCCGATTCCAGTGCCTCCACATTGATCTCATTATGAGTACGGTAGCGCCGGTCACCCAGATCAACCTGGATCCCCTTCAAGATGGAATCCCCTAACAGGGTCACCTGTCTGTTCTGTACCATACGATCACCTCATTGCCGTGTAATATAGTTTTCAAAACTATATTACATAGTATTCATCGTTTTGTCAAGAGCTATTCTTCAAAACGAAGGAACCATGACCCCGGTAGTCTGCTTGGTCAGCTCAAACGCCGCTTCTTGCAGGTGGTGGACCGCCTCCGAGGACCACTGCTCCAAAAACGGCTCCACGCTGTCCACCTCCGTCAGGCCGTAGGGCGCGTGGTGGTAGTGCATGGGCACCACGCAGCGGGGATGCAGCGCATCGCACACCGCCTTTGCTCCGGCGGCATCCACTGTGTAAACACCCCGACCGGCACCAGCACGGCGTCCACCGGGCCGATGGCCGCCGCCTGCTCCGCCGTCAGCTGGTGCCCCAGATCGCCCAGATGGGCCACAGACAGGCCGCCGGCTGTAAAAATTCGGACCGTGTTGGTCCCCCGCAGCGCGCCGCCCCGGTCATCATGAAAGGTCTCTACCTCCCGGACCGTAAACGGGCTTTCCCGCTCTGGCAGCAGCTCCACACAGTCTGTGGCGTGATGGTCAAAATGGCCGTGGCTGCAAAAAACGGCGTGGGCCTGTATGTGCAAAGGCGGATACCCCGCCACGCCGGTATACGGGTCCAATACAATGCGATAGCCGTCCTCCTCCAAAAGAAAACAGGCGTGTCCCAGCCAGGTCAGCTTCATAACGATCCCTCCTAAAATATCAGAAAAGGCAGCGGTCTCCCGCTGCCTCAGCGTGTCGAAAAAGTCTTTTCTCCCCGCATGGTGCAGGAATACACCGTCGGCCCAGCCGGTTTCCGTGTGCTTTGCCCCCGAAAACCGGGGGCCTTCCTCGAAACAGGCTCGCTTTATCCGCCGCTGGCGGCGCTTCGCCCGTTTCCCCTTCTTGGGTTTCCCGCGCACACCCTTTACCCGCAAGGGGTATGCGGCATCCGTAGAGCGGCATAGCCGCTAACGGCTGCCCTACCTTACCGTCGCGGAGAATTTACTACTTTATCGGCAGTCTCAGGCAGCGGTCTCCCGCTGCCTTTTAGTCTATCAGGTATCACCGGACTTGTCATCCGGTTTTACATCGTTTTTCTTCTTGAACAGCGGTTTTTTCATTCCGCTCCGCCGCCGGATCTTCCGCAAGATGACCACCGCCGCTGCGATGATGACCGCCCACAGGATCAGCCACATCCAGCTGTACGCCAGCGCCACGGCGAAGTCCTCCATGCCGTTCACAAAGGAATGCCAGCCCCGGCTCATAGCGCTGCTCAGGCGATCTCCGAAATTCTCCGGCAGTTCCTCCGTGTCGGAATACTTATAGACCTCCGACACATGGACGTTGATGGTGGCGAAGTCCACCAGCGCGTCATAGTGCCGCAGGGTGCCGGAAAGGTCCTCGATATTCCACTCTGTTTCGGAAATGGCGGACTCAATGGTGATGATGTCCTCCATGTTTTCCGCCTGGGACAGCAGCTTTTGCAGCCGCTCCAGCTTGATCTGCTGGGTCTTCAGGCGGCCCGCCGTGTCATAATAGGTCTCTGTGATATTTTCCAAATTGGTGTTCCGCCACGTCACATGGGCAAGCTCCCCGGCCTGATCCAGAAAGCCCTGAAACTGAGCGGAGGGCACCCGGACGGTATAATCCGCCCACCGGTAGCCCCGGCTCCCGCCGCCTACGGTGCTGCTCTCCAGATAGCCGCCCTTGACCTCCGCCAGCGCTGCCAGCGCCTTAACGGTCTCGTCAAACGCCGTGGTTTCCAGATTGATGTCTCCGGTGTAGATGATCTTCTGGTTTTCCAGAACACTTCCTCCGCTGTCCCGGCCCTCGTCGTCATAACCGCCGTTGGTCTCAGCGTCGAAATATCCCTTCTCCTCTGTCGCGGAGACAGTATCCGCAGGGCGGCTGTTGGCGCTGGAAGCCGCAGTTTTGCTGGCGGCTCCGCAGGCAGTCAGGCTCAGGAGCATGGTCAGTGCAAGAAAACAGACAAATAACCTTCTTTTCATAGCGCTTCCTCCTTTTCAGCGGTCGTGCCGCTCTTCTACTTATATAGACGAAATTCCCGCCAAAAAGTTCCGCCGCTCTCAACATTTTACCGACTTGTATTTTTCTGCCGCCTGCTGTAAAATGAGGCCAATCGGGAATATGTTTGATCTTTAACGGGATTTTTACAAAGCTATACGATTCAGGAGGAAACTGCAATGACTTATCAGGAAGTTTTGGAGCAGGCCCGGACCTGCATGGGCAAATGCCACGCCTGCCCTGTGTGCAACGGCCTCGCCTGCAAAAACACGGTCCCCGGTCCCGGCGCCAAGGGTCTGGGCACCGGCGCCATCCGCAACTACCAGAAATGGCAGGAGCTGTGCGTCAATATGGACACCATCTGCGAAAACGGTGATGTGGACACCTCTTATGATTTCTTCGGCCACAAGCTGGCGATCCCTGTGATGGCAGGCCCTGTGGGCGCCGTGACGCTGCACTACAGCGATAAGCACGATGACCTGAGCTACAATAATGTTCTGGTAGAGGGTTGCGCCAATGCTGGTATTATCGCCTTCACCGGTGACGGCACCAACCCCGCTGTTATGGAAGCCACAGCCGAGGCACTAAGGGCCAACGGCGGCTGCGGTGTTCCTACTGTGAAGCCCTGGAATCTGGAAACCGTCCGGCAGAAGATGGACCTGGTAAAGGCCGCTGATCCCTGCGCCATCGCCATGGATATCGACGCTGCCGGCCTGCCCTTCCTAAAGGGACTGAATCCCCCGCCGGCAGTAAAACCGTGGACCAGCTGAAGGAGATCGCCGCCATGGCCGGCAAGCCCTTTATCCTCAAAGGGCATCATGACGGTAAAGGGTGCGGAAAAGGCACTGGAAGCCGGAGCCGCCGGCATTGTCGTTTCCAACCACGGCGGTCGTGTGTTGGATCAATGCCCCGCCACCGCCGAGGTTTTGCCCGCCATCGTAGACGCCGTGGGCGGCAAGATGAAGGTCTTTGTGGACGGCGGCATCCGCTCCGGCATGGACGTGTTCAAGGCTCTGGCTCTGGGTGCCGACGCGGTGCTCATCGCCCGTCCTTTCGTCACCATGGTCTATGGCGGCGGTCAGGAGGGCGTGCAGGCCTATGTGGACAAGCTTCAGGCAGAGCTTGCGGACACCATGGCCATGTGCGGTGCTCACAGTCTGGCTGACATTGACCGCTCTATGCTCTTCGGCTTTTGAGTGACGTGAACGCAGATAAGATCCCTGTCCCGGCGCAGCCGGAGGTCCTGCTGCACTGTCTCATGGACATTGCGGAAGCGCTTCTGGCCGTAGGGGCAGAGGTAAACCGGGTGGAGGACACTCTGACCCGCATGGGCACGGCCTACGGGGCTGTTCGGATGAATGCCTTTGTCATCACCTCCAGCATCGTGGTAACCATGACGCTGCCCAGCGGGCGGGACATCACCCAGACCCGCCGGATCCTGACTCCCGGCGGCACGGATTTCACCGTTCTGGAAGCGCTGAACGATCTGAGCCGCCGATGCTGCGCCGATCCTATTCCGCTGGATGAACTGCGCCGGGAAGTTGCCCAGATCACGGCAGAAGCCCCCAAGCCACTGCTGGTCTACCTGGGCAGCGCGCTGGCCGCAGGAAGCTGCGCCCTGTTTTTCGGTGGTTCCATGACGGATGGTCTGGTGGCTGCCCTGTTTGGCTTGGTGATCTGCCGCCTCCAGCGGCATTTTGGCCCTCAGTGCCCCAACCGCTTGGTATTCAATCTGCTCTCCGCTTTGGCTGTTGGCATCAGCATTACCCTGTGCGCCTTTTTTCCTGCCGGAGCTCCACGCCGACAAAATCCTGATCGGTGACATCATGCTGCTGATCCCCGGTCTGGCCATGACCAACGCCGTCCGGGACACCATGGTAGGCTCCCCGATCTCCGGCGCCATGCGGCTCATCGAAACGCTGCTGTGGGCCGGGGCGCTGGCTATGGGCTTCATGAGCGCCTTTTTACTGATGGGAGGGATCGGACTGTGATCGTGCAGCTTCTCACATCTTTTACCGGGGCGCTGGGTTTTTGTCTGGTGTTCCACCTGCGTCGGCGGTATATGTTCGCCGCTTCTCTGGGGGGTCTGCTGACCTGCGGCGTCTATCTGGCGGCCGCCTCGATCTGGTCCGGTATCCTGCTCCCCACCCTGACCGCCGCCGCCTTTGCCGCGTTGTATGCGGAGTTTCTGGCTTGGTTTATGGGTGCGCCCGCCACGCTGTTTCTGATCCCCGCGCTGCTGATCCCGCTGGTGCCGGGGCGGCCCCTCTATTACGCCATGTACTATGCCGTTCAGCAGGACATGGATCTGTCGGCGGACTTTGCCCGCCAGACCGCTCTTTATGCCCTTGGGATCGCACTGGGCGCCAGTCTGGTGTGGGCCCTTGCCGATATGCGCCGCCACCTTAAGCAAAACGGTTTTGGAAATTGAATCCAGCAAAAACCCGCCGCTGACTTTTGTCAGCGGCGGGTTTCTTACTTATAGATTTACAATATTCGCCCGCAGGAGGTTCAGCTCCGTCCGGTCATGGGTCACCAAAAGCACCGGCTTGGTTTCTGCCGCGGCGGCGATGCACAGTGCTGCCCTCCGGCGATTTTCCTCATCCAGTCCCGTGAACGGCTCGTCCAGCGCCACGGCGTCTGATACTGCCAGCAACGCCCGGGCCAAAGCCAAGCGGCGCTTCATGCCTCCGGACCACGCCCCCACCGGCTTGCCCGTCTCCCAGGTCAGGCCCAGCGCCGTGAGCATGGCCGCCGCTTTCGCTTCCTCGTAGTCCGTCCCCAGCGCAAACCGGAGATTTCCCAAGGCGTCCAGTCCCTCTAACAGGCGGTCCTCCTGAAAAACGGCGCTCCAACGGACGGCCGTTCCCATCAGTTCGCCGCTGTCTGGCTTTTCCAGGCCCAACAGGATCCGCAGCAGGGTGGTCTTTCCCACGCCTGACGGCCCCCACAGGGCCGTGACTCCCACACCGGCGGTAAAAGACACGTTTTCCAGCACCGGACGATCTCCGTAGGCTTTGCATAGGTTTTTGACTTCCATCACAGCCCCGCCTTTCCCATTAGTCGGTCCACCAGCGCCAAAAACAGTCTCTCAAACGCCACTGACACCGCCACAATGGTAACGGTCCATGCAAACAGATCTGCCGTCTGGAAGTAGACCTTGGCGGTGTACAGCCGCTCTCCCATGGACCCGGCGGGCAAGCCGATGATCTCCGCCGCTGCCCCGGCTTTCCAGCAAAGGCCCAGGCCCAAAGATACCGCCGTGCGGAAATAGGGCATCACCTGCGGCAGATAGATGCCCCGGAGCCGCCGCCCAAAGGGGACCCGGAACACCCGGGCCATTTCCAGAAGCCGACGGTCCGTGCGGCAGATACCCTCCAGCACATTCAGGTACACCGGCGGGAACACCATCAGCGCCGAGATGAACAGGGACAGACTCTGGCTGTTGAGCCACACCAGCGCCAGAATGATGAAGGACGCCACCGGCACTGTCTTGACCGCCGCCACCAGCGGGGCCATCAGCCCCCGGAGCCACTGTTTCCACGCCGCCAGTGCCGCCAGCGCGACCGCCAACACCGTGGCGAGCAGAAATCCGCCGAAGATCCGGACGGCGGACCAGGCCACCGTCCGCCAGAAGGCGGCGGTGACGGCCAGCTGCCCCAGCCGCAGCAGCACATCAACGGGCGAGGCCAACAGCAGCTCGCCGTGGGGATAGACCGCTGCCAGCGCCATGGCCGCGATCTGCCAGACCGCCAGCCAGAAAAGCACCGCCCACAGGCGGAGGTCTGTTTTCCTGTCCATAGGCGGCGCTCCTTTCTATCGTAAATTCAGATATAGGCCAAGTGTAGCTCTGCCTGCGCGGATTTTCCGTTTTTATCCGCCGTAGTAAAAATCATCCCCAGGCAGAGTGCCGCCCACGGAGGAAGGCTCCGCGTCGGCCAGGACCTGCAGGTAACCGGAGAGTTTGTCCTTCATCTCGCTGCCGGTGATGCAGACGATGTTGCAGTAGGGCAGTGCCTTTTCCGCCACAGGGGCGGCCTCGATGATGCCATACTCTGCGATCAGCTGGGCGGCGTCCGCGTTGTTGGCGTTGACCCACTCCACGCTGGCGGCGTAATTCTGGAGGAAGCTGTCCACCGCGCCGGGATTGGCCTCCACCACATCCCGCCGGGCCACGATGACGCCGGTGATGAGGCCGGAGCCGTTATCCAGCTTGTCCCACTCCGCCGTCAGGTCCAAGGCCATCCGCAGGCCCTCGATCTTGTTTTGCGCCACGGTGACAAAGGGCTGGGGCAGCAGGGCAATGGTGGCCTGACCGCTGGCCAGCGCCGCCACGCACTCGCTGTGCTCGCTCTTCCAGTCGATGGTCACATCCTTGTCCGGGTCAATGCCGTTTTCCGTCAGCAGATACCGCAGAGCGTATTCCGGGGTACTGCCCTTACCGGCGGCCACGATGGTCTGGCCCTTTAAGTCCGCCATAGACTGCACCGTTCCCCCGTTTTCCACGATATACAGCACACCAAGGGTGTTCACCGCCAACACCTCCACGGCACCGTTGGTCTTGCCGTACAGCACGGCGGCCAGGTTGGCGGGCACGCAGGCCATGTCCAGGTCCCCCTTGATGAGGGCGGGGGTCACCTCGTCGGCGGAACCGGCCAGGGTGAATTCGTAGGTATTGCCGGTGGATACCACATTCTCCTTGCCCTCCATCATCTCATTGGCCGTGTCGCTCAGACTCATCAGTTCCACCAGGCCCATGGCGGTGGGGCCTTTCAGGGCAGCAATTCTGAAATGGGCAGTGTCCGTCTCTGTACCATCCGGCGCTTCGGCCGCAGGTTCTTCCGTTTGGGCAGGTTCCTCCGGCTGTTCCGGTTCGGCGGCCTTCTGGCCGCAGGCAGTCAGGGACAGGGTCAGGGCCAGAGACAGGCCCAGCGCCAACAGTTTTTTCTTCCAGTTCATGGTTTTTCTTCCTTTCATACGCTCCCCGCCGGGGCATAGACGGTCTTGGCGGTGACACCCTCCAAGCGACCCAGCTTTCCAGACAGGGCGGAGATGACGTCACCGGGGGCATCCATGGCCACGCTGATGATGTTCACGCCCTTCTCCCGGTAGGGTACGCCCATGCGGCCCACGATATACGGCCCGTACTGGTGCAGCAGATCATTCAGTGCCGCGACCTGCGTGCCCTCCCGGACAATGATGGCAATGACGGCCACCCGCGTTTCCACAGCTTCCACAGCGGTCTCTCCTTCTCAATAAAGTAATACATCCCCCCTGCCGTTCAGCAGAGGGGATGACAAATGTACAGCGATCTTGTCCTTCCTCATCTTTCGGTTCGGAGCATCCTCACCGGCAGAACGGTATGCGGGCATGGTGTCGCCGGTCAGAAACACTTTCCGGAGACGTTCCAACCATAACATACCCGTATGGTCCTGTCAAGACGAAGCCCCGCCCCGGAATGATCCGGGACGGGGCATAAACATTTTTCTTATTACATGCTGCAGGGCTGATAGGTGGAGGTCAGCACCTGTTCAAAGGCCGGGGCATCCGGCGTTTCGATCCGCCGGAGGATCAGTTCGCCGGCAGTCTCGCCCAGCTTTTCCACCGGCTGGATGATGCAGTCCATCTGCTTTGAATACAGATAGTTGATATCCGAATCGTAATCCACGAAGGTGACCAGATCGATGTCCTCTCCCAGCTTAAGGCCCTTCTTGTGGAGGTAGATCACCGTCTCCGAGGCCATCAGGCCCTGGGCCACCACCAGCGCGTCACACTTCTGCTCCAGCAGCTCATCCAGACAGGACTGGGCGCTGTTTTCCATAGAGTTGCCGTAGCGGATCAACAGGTCATCCTGAGGCAGGCCGCAGTCCGCCACCGCCTCCTGATAGGCAGCGATCCGCTCCTTGGTCGAGGACAGCCGGGGCAGGCCGCCGATCATGCCGATCCGCTTGTCGCCCTTGCCCGCCAGACGGCAGACGCTGCGGTAGATCGGTTGGAAATTGGACACGCTCACCGACGGGAACCGCTTTGTGTCAAAGGTCCGGTCCACCAGCACCACCGGAAATCCGGCGGGGATCAGGGACTCGAACCGGCTGAAATCCTCCATGGTGCTGGCGATGAGCAGCCCGTCCACCAGTCCCGCGGAAAGCAGGCGGATATTGGTCTCCTCCCGCTCCGGATTCTCCTTTGTATTGGCAATGATCAGATGGTATCCGTGGGCAGAGAGATAATTCTCCACGGATTCGATCATCGTTGCGAAAAACTTATTGGAAATATCCGGAACGATAAATCCAATGGTTTTTTTTCTTTCCGGTCCGGAAGCTTCTGGCCGAGGCGTCCGGCGTGTAGCCCAGCTCCGCGATAGCCCGGTAGACCTTCTCCTTGGTCTCGCCGGAGACGTAGCGGGTCGAGTTGATGGTGTGGGAAACCGTGGCGGTGGAAACACCCGCCAACCTTGCCACATCGCTGATGGTCACCTTCATGATCGTTCACCTCTTTACGCAATTTTTCTACGTTTGCGTAATCATTTGCATTTTACAGTATACGCCCCCGCTTCATATAACGTCAAGTCTTTTTTGGCTCCTTTCTTCTACTTTTTCGCTTTTTTTATCAAATTCCAACCAAATCCTCGCCATTTTGCCCAATATGCTCTCAGAATGTTATGCAAAATGCTGATTGCCATTTTTTATCGTCCATGATAAGATAGTAAAAGCAAAGAAATAATCGTTTGCGCAAACGATTCTTTAATCTTTTAAAGTTTTTTCAATATTGAAAGGAGTTTTCCCATGCTCACGAAGATTGGTATCAATGGCTTTGGCCGCATCGGCCGTCTCACTTTCCGCGCTGCCCTGACTCATGACGATGTTGAGGTTGTCGCTCTGAACGATCCCTTCATGAACCCCGAGTACATGGCTTACATGCTCAAGTATGACTCTGTTCACGGCAAGTTCCCCGGCACTGTCGAGGCTTATGACGGCGGTCTGATCGTCAACGGCAAGAAGTACCCCGTCTTCACCTCTATGGAGGTCAAGGACATTCCCTGGGCTTCCGTGGGTGCTGAGTACATCTGCGAGTGCACCGGCAAACACCTGACCAAGGAGCTCTGCCAGGGCCACATCGACGCCGGTGCCAAGCACGTCATCATGGGCGCTCCCTCCAAGGATGACACCCCCATGTTCGTCTGCGGCGTCAACCTGGATAAGTACACCAGCGACATGACCTTCGTCTCCAACGCTTCCTGCACCACCAACTGCCTGGCTCCCATTGCCAAGGTCCTGAATGACAAGTTTGGCATCGTGGAAGGCCTGATGACCACCGTTCACTCTGTCACTCCCACTCAGAAGCTGCTGGACGGCGCTTCCCTGAAGGATTGGCGCGGCGGCCGTGCTGCTACCGGCAACATCATCCCTCCTCCACCGGCGCTGCCAAGGCTGTCGGCAAGGTTATCCCGGAGCTGAACGGCAAGCTGACCGGTATGTCCATGCGTGTTCCCACTCTGGACGTTTCCGTTGTGGACCTGACCGTCAAGCTGGCTAAGCCCGCCACCTATGAGGATATCTGCAAGGCCATGAAAGACGCTTCCGAGGGCGAGCTGAAGGGTGTTTTGGGTTACACCGATGAGGAAGTTGTTTCCTCTGACTTCCTGGGCGATTCCCGCACCTCCATCTTCGACAAGAAGGCCGGTATCGCTCTGACCGACACCTTTGTGAAGGTTGTTTCCTGGTACGACAACGAGTGCGGCTACTCCAACAAGATGGTGGAGCTGATCCGTCACATGTCCGCTGTTGACCACAAGTAAGTTTTCAAGCATCATGAAGCGGCATGGCGTTCTGCCATGCCGCTTCAGCGTGTAGAAAAAGTCTTTTCTCTCTGCTGAGTCTATTTTCAGAGCTTTACAACTGTTCTGAAGCTTTTTGATTTCAATAGCGCAGCACCCTTTTTGGGGGCCTGCGCACACGCTTCCTCACCGCTGTGGAAAATCTGTCGCTTTCTTGGCAGGCGCAAAGCCGCTCGCCGCAAGAGTTCCGACAAAAAGCGCAAATTTCTCAAGGGAAATGCAGAAAAGGGCTTGACTTTTTTAAAGTCTCTGTTATAATAATATCGCTGTCTGTTCAAGACAACAAGTGCATAGCGGAAAAGCGCTGGACACAGCTATGGAGAAGTCGCCTAGTTGGTCGAGGGCGCATGATTGGAAATCATGTAGGCTCCTAAAGGGTCTCGAGGGTTCGAATCCCTCCTTCTCCGCCATAAGGTGGCAACAATTCGGATATTTTAAGCGCAACGCTTAGAATACCAAAGGGTTGCCACCTTTTTTTCTTTCAAATTCCGCACTCAGAAAAAAAGATATTTTCGCGTTATTTTGGTGACCGGGGAGATTTGAACTCCCCTTTTCACAGATTCAAAGGCAAAATCCTGAGAAACGCCCTTTTGCGGGCGCAAATTAGAGCGTTCTTTCCTCAAAATTTTATACGATCTTTCGGGCGTCTGTTTGTTGGTTTCGTCGAAGCCATCAAAAAGGCGCCCTTTTTCATTTCCCGACGTCAAAAAGGGCATCTCTGCCCAATCCATCACCCGGTCGGAGCATTTCAGGATGCTCCGGCTTATTTTTTTGCTTACGAGGAGGACTTCACAATGAACGATCAGAACGAAACCACGCAGCTCCGTTACCTTGAAGAAACCGCCACCCGGCTGCGACAGAACGGTTTCACGGTGGAGCCGATTGAGGATCACCACCTGCCCGTCTGCTGGGAAAAAGGGCGTCTCTGCCGCGTATCCGGCAAGGGCAGCGTGTTGTACCGGCAGGAGCGTGTCGACGTCCCTGGTGCGCAGGATGCTTTGCAGGCGGTGATCGACACCGCCAAAATGACTTCGGAATACATGGCGATTCTGGAAACCGCGCCGCGACTCAAAGCCAGCGGTCTCACCGGCGACTACCGCGTCCTTGCGGACTTCGGCAACGCAGTGCTGGCGGGCCACCCCACCGAGCGCGGCGTCCAGTTTGTGACTTGGGAGTGGGATTTCGACCGAGAGGGCGTCCATCACGGGCACTATTTCCAGGACGACTACGATGCCGCCAAGCGGGACTTCACCGTGCGCGGCGGGCTTGTTCAAAAAGACGCCCTTTTTGAGCCGGAGCAGCTTGCGCAGATCTACCACGCACTGTCGTTCGTCCGTGAACAGGACGAAACTCTATCCTTCGGACGGGATCAGGAGCTGAAAGAACTCATGGAACAGATCGGCGGACTGCTGCCTGCGGATGCTCCGCTGCAGTGGGACGCGCCGGAACAGAGCGGCATGACAATGAAATAAGTATTCACGCGGGCCGAGCATTTTTGCTCGGCTTTTTTATTTTAACAGGAGGAAAAGATGATGGAAATTTACGGCACGATCCACTTCAAACTCATTCTTCCGCACTTCCCCGGCTTTCAGCAGGAGCCGCTGCCGGCGCCTGTTTGCAGCCGCTCCCCGGAATGTGACGGCTGCCCTTACCCCGCCATGGCTTTCTCTGCTGGGGCGCGGATGGGACCTGTCTGCGGACCAGAATGAACAAAATCAACGGATTGGAGGAAAACACAAATGATGATTCAAGCGGTTCTCGGTAATCCCAACCACCCGGAATACGGCGTGGCGACCATTCCGTTTCCTATTCCCCGCGACCAGCACGCACACTGCATGGAGCTGCTGGAGGCGTTGGAAATCGGTGACGCGGTCAAGGCGGACTGCAAGGTGGAGAAGATCGACAGCTTCTACACCGTTCTCAAGCGAGTGGAAATGCTCACGGTCAATGTGGAGGAGCTGAACTACCTCGCCAAGCGGCTGGACAGCTTCGACACCGGCGAGGCCGCGCAGTTTCAGGCAATGGCCCACAAACTGGAGCTTTTTGAGCTGAAGGATCTCATCAACCTGACCTTCTGCTGCCAGCAGGCCACGGTCATTACCGACTTTTCCGACCTCGCCGCTGTTGGCCGTGACCACTACATGAACCTGCATGGCGGCAGCGCAGGCGTGGATGAACTGAACGCGCTGGACGGCAAGAAAACCGCATGGCAGCTCATCGAAAACGGCAGCGGCACGATCACCCCCTACGGCGTGGTCTACGACAACGGCATGAAGTTAGAGCAGATCTACGATGGCCGGTTCTTCCCCTGCTATTACTACAAGCCGAATGTCATCACCGTTGCGGTGACCTCTAAAGCCGAACCGGAGGACACAGAACACATCACATGGCTGTTCCTCCCCATGGTCCAGGAGGAGATCGACCGCGCTCTCCTTCGTGGGGGCATCACAGATCCCGCCGATGTCCGCCTACGGCTGGAGGACAGCCAGCTTCCCAATGAGGTGGATGTCCTGTTGGATATGGAGTGCGAAACTCTCTCTGATCTCAACGAACTGGCAGCGGCAACGGATGGGTTATCAAATGCGGATATGGAAAAGCTGGGCGCCGTGGTCACGCTGGCAGAGCCAAAGTCCGCGGCACAGATCAAAAACCTTGCAGAAAGCCTTGATCTCTTTGACTTCGCTCCCGGTGCGCATACGCCGCAGGACTACGGCAAGTACATGATCCGTCAGTCCGGTCATTTCGACTATGACGAAAACCTCGACGCTTTTTATGACTATGAAAAGTACGGCACGGAGCGCATGAACGAGGAGGACGGGATGTTCACTGACCGGGGTTACATCGCCTATAAGGGCTATATCAGCATGGAGGAAGTAATGAACGGCGGTCAGAGCAGCCACATGGTGATGGGAGGGCTTTCACGATGATCATTCGGGCAGAACTCAAATGGAAACCGTCCGAGTACGAGGGGGCCCCCTGTGCCGTGGCTGTATGGATTTTGAGAAATACGGTCAGGACTGCATGGAAAACGACTGCGTGACGCAAACAGAGTTCGGCCTGCTGCCCCGCTTGGACCCGCCCTTCCCGGAGCAGCGGCAGGGACAGCGGATGATGTAAGCAAAAGCGGCTCGATCCATTTGGAACGAGCCGCTTAATAAGCAGATAAACTTGAAATTGTGATGCAGAAATTCCTTAACAAGTCTGTTGAGCTGCTGTTCTATCAATCGAAAGTGAAATGCTATTTGTTGGCATACAAATGGCAACCTTTTTACATGGTCATTGACAATCCCTATTGCCTGCATATAGGCATATATAATTGTACTACCAACAAACTTAAAGCCAAGCTCTTTTAAGTCTTTACTAATTTGATCTGAGAGCGCAGTCCTTGCGGGTATATCAGTTTCAGTTTGGAACTGATTGAGAATTGGCTTACCATCAACATAAGACCATATAAACGAATCAAAACTGCCATACGATTCTTGGATTTTTATAAACTGTTGAGCATTTGTTATTGCTGATTTGATTTTTAACCGATTACGAACAATGCTGCTATTTTGCATTAGCTCTTCTATTTTTGCATCATCGTACAGCGCTACTTTTTTGCAGTCAAAGTTATCAAAAGCAATTCTAAATGCCTCTCTTTTGTTTAGTATTGTCAGCCACGATAGTCCTGCCTGCATACCTTCAAGTATTAACATCTCAAATAATTTATTCTCATCATGGACGGGCTTTCCCCATTCATTATCATGATACTCTTTATATAAGTCGGTAGTTGCCCATGAACATCTTTGTATCAATTCTTCCATAAGTTTCTCCGTCCTATAAACTCTGATTTGTTTGCCACATCATAGCACACCCCCCAAAATGTGTAAAGCCAAATTCTACACCGAAAGGAGACCAAAATCTTGAAAAATGCAACACAATTCCATATCCGACCTGCCCGCCCGGAGGAGGCGGGCTTATTTTTATGCCCAGCACCCCGAAGAAGATAAGCGGCTTGGCGCTGTCGGCCATGTCCGCATGGACTTCGGGCGCAGCGGCAACGAGTTCTGGCATACATGGTGGCCCCGTGGCCCGGAGGAACTGAACAGCCCCGCGTTCAAAGCGGAGTTGCAGCAAATCGTTGGTAAGCTCCGCGAAGATGTGCTGAAAAGCCGCTTCGCGATGGAGCGTTTCTGCTATAACCACGGCGGAAAAATCGACGGCGGCTATGTACAGAACTACGGCTACATCGTGGAAACGGAGCGCTACCGCTACTGCCTGCGCTGCAACCCGTCCCCTGGAGATTATAGCGGTTATCTGACCTGCTTTGACCTCAATGTGCAGCGGCAGAACATGGCGCGGGACAAGCCCCTGGTGGGCCGCGTCACCTATGCCAATGGCGATGCACAGGAGTTTACCGATGCCGAAGCCTTTCTCAAGTGTGTGAGGGAGGAATTGCCGTATCACCCCACCACAGGTCTGCGCTATGAAGTGCTGACCGATGATCCCAACCTTCGCAAGGCAGTGGACGATATCGTTTTTGACCTTTATGGCGAGGAAAATCCCCACCAGTTGGAGGAATATCAAAAAACGCCCAAACAGGGCATGACAATGGGAGGTATAAAGTGATGGACAGAAAAATGGCGAATTTTATCAAGGAGCAGTATCCCCCCGGCACCCGCATCCGGCTTAATTCGATGGAGGACCCTTATCATCCCATTCTTCCCGGCACGGAGGGCGAAGTGGACTTCGTGGACGATAAGGGGCAAATTTTTATGAAGTGGGACAATGGCCGCACGCTGCCGCTCATCCCCGGCGAGGACAGCTTCACGGTGCTGCCGCCCAAGTTGTCCACCCTCAAGCTGTATATGCCCCTGACCGCCGATCTCTACGCGCGGAACGAGTATGGTGACTTTGACGATAGCAGCACATTGCTGGAGGGCAGTGAGCTGCGGGGCTATCAGGATCAGATCACGGCGGCGCTGGTGAAAAACCGGATGCCGGAGGAGGCGGAGCGAGGTCTCATGCATTGGTATGATGAAGCCGACAACGTCAACACCAAGGTGCGCTCCGCCGTCTTCACCGTGGAGGTGCGTGACCGACAGCTCTGGGGCGTGGCGGAATGCCGCGTCGCCGGAAAATTGTCGGATACCGAAATGGATACTTTGAAAGAGTTTATCACCGGACAGGCTTCTGATGGCTGGTGCGAGGGGTTCGAGCAGCGGGAGATCTCCGTGGATGACGGCGGCGAATTGTATGTCCACTTTTGGAATTCGGACGAGTGGAGCATCCAAACGGAGCAGGAGCTTTTGTCCCCCAAGCTGGCGGATGGACTGCCGGAGCTATGCTTCTCAACGCTCCCCGGCACCGGCGAGCTCATCTGTATCAAGCGCGGCGAAAGCGGCTACTACCACAGTGATTGGAACACGGACGATCCCACGCATAACCGTGAACTGGCGGACTACAACAACGAGCGGCTCGGCGTTACCCCTGCGCAGGAAAAAGCCATGAAAACGGGCTCCATGTTCGGCTGGGACGTCCCCGGTGCGAACCCGAAAGTCTATGAGCAGAACGGGATGAAAATGGGAGGAATGGCCCTTGGGTAAGAAGATATTCGAGGTATATCTTGCGAAAGAAGACGTACCCAACAACGAGGCGTATGCCAAGCTGGACTTGCCCGCCTCCCCGTGGGAACTGTGGGACGCTATGGAAAAAGTGCGGTTGAACGAGGGCGAGCAGTTGTACATGGAGATCGAAGACTACGAAGCCTTCGGGTACCTCGCGCCCTATTTGGACGGGTTGGATATCAGCCTCATCGAGCTCAACGACCTTGCCGCACTGCTGTCGCCGCTGGACGAGGTGCAGGAAGCCGCCTTTGAGGGACTGTTTTCCATGGAGGTGCAGAGAAAAGTAAACGCCAACGGCGGCGTCATTACGCTGCAGGATCTGCGAGATCTGGCGGTCAGCGCAAGAACAGACTGCTATCATGTGGTGGATGCCGCGGATGACGCCCAGCTTGGCCGCTTCTATGCGGAAAACGACTTTGTCCCCGAACTGGACGGCGTATCCAACGAGGTGTTCGAGAAGCTGGACTTCGCCGGCATTGGAAGAATGATGCGGTGCAGTGAAAACGGCGTTTTTGTGGGCAGTCTGTATGTGCTGCGGGATGGCGAACTGACCACCGCGCCGCCTGTCCAAAAGGCGCTGCCGGGAAAGCCGGGATACCTCTTTCGGCTCACGCTCGGACTGCATCCCGACATTGGCGATGCGCGCACGGTGACACTGGATCTTCCCGCGGCAGAGGCGGAGCTGCTGGACGCACAGGAACAACTCGGCGTGGAGGGCTGGGAGGGCGTCACGGTCATTGATTATGACGGGATCATCCCCTATGCGGCGGACTTCACCGACCTGCCCATGGAGCTGGAGGAATTTAACGCCTTCACCAAGGCCGCGCGGGACATTCCGAGATCCGAGGTGCCAAAGCTGAAGGCTCTGTTGGAGCAGTTCGAGGTACGGGACATCGAAACCGCCCTGTTCTTGACGGAGCATCTGGCGGACTACGTCCTCACGCCGGACTTGAGTTCCCCGCAGGAAACAGCCATTGACCACCTACGCTTCATGACGGATGACCATTCGGCGGAGCTGCTGCTCTCCCATGTGAACCTCTACGCCTACGGCTGCGACCTCATCAGAGAGGACAACGCAGTGCTCTCGCCCTACGGTCTGCTGCACCGTGCGGACTATCAGCCCATGCTGTCACCAATGCAGGAAACACAGAAAATGGAGATGAAAATGAAATAACACCGCCTTGACCCGTAAAACGGGCAAGAAACTTTCAGAACTCCCCTTCCCGGCATCGCATCGCGGCATAGGTGATGAGATCCTCCGGCGTGAGGACGTTTCCATCACAGGGGATCTCACCCCAGATTTTCCGCGCGGCAGGGGCAGGGTTACACATTGCCATCGCCATAGCCAGACGGATCTCCCTGCGCACCTCTTCCACGGTGGTATGGTGTCTGCGGGCTACTTCCAGCAGAACTGCTTCGGCACGAATATTCATTTGTTTCATATCGTTCACTCCTTCCTTTTTAGAACGGTTATCGTTCTCGTGGAACTACAATACCACAGGAGTCTACGGGAAATATGTCGAACGCAGTCGAAAAAAACAGAGGTCTGCAAAAAGCAAACCTCTGTCATACTGTTACTGGAATTCAGTGATCAATGCGTCCAGCACATTCATCACCTTACGCTGCCCGTCCGGGGAGAGCGTCTTCAAACGCTCGGAGAGTTCCGTGGCTCGGAGCATCGTCGCCGCGTTCAAACTGTCCTGAAGAAGCTCGTCTGTCCCAACATTGAGCACGTTGGCAATGGCAACCAGCTTTTCCAGCTTTGGCGGCTTCACGCCCCGCTCTACAACGCTCACATGATCCACGCTATAATCCACAGCGGCAGCAAGATCTTCCTGCGTCATGCCGACTCGCTCGCGAGCGGCCTTGATCCGTTTACCCAATGCGACCTGATCCATACGCAATCTCCTTTTGAACGGTATCCGTTCTTAAATTATATGGGAGATGGCGTTTGTTTCACAGGAGCACACGGGGCGATTACCGTTCCGTAAGAACGGAACATTCAGAAAAACAATCACACTTAGGGGCCGTATTCCCGGAGGGGGAAAGCGGCCCCTTTTTGCGCATTGTCCCTTCCTCCGGGAGTACAACCCCGGAAAGGAGCAAAAATGCGAGAAGAAAAATTATTGAGTTATCTGAAAGGAGCATGTACCGGGCGAAGGTACAGTGCGAGCAGCGCTGCGCTGGAAGCGGCTATAGGGATTAGCGGAACAGATCTTCGAAAACTTGTAAATCGTATGAGACGCAAGGGTGTTCCTATTGGGAGCGATCGATGCGGATACTTCTACGCGGCGACTGCCGGTGAAGTCTACTCCACGATTCAGCAGCTTCAAAACATGGAAAATGGACTTGCGGCAGCAAGACGCGGATTAGAGCGGTCACTGGATGCTTTTCCTTTGAAAGAAGGTGCATCTTGAACAGCTTTATCCCCTGGGTAGGCGGCAAAGGGCAAGCTGCTGTGGATCATCAACAAGCTGATGCCGGACCACTATAAGCGTTCATCGATGTATTCGGCGGCAGCGGCACAGTGACAATGAGCCGTCCTATCCAGCGGGGCTGTATGGAGGTCTACAATGACTACAACGGAAATCTAACGAACCTCTTCTGCTGCGTGAAAAACCGTACCATGGCGCTCTTAGCGGAATTGGGGTTCCTGCCGCTGAACACACGGGATGACTTCAACGTCCTCTATAAATTTTTCTCAAAGGATGAGATCACGGATGATTATCTGCAGGAGGAAATGGATCTGACTGAGGTATTCTTAGATCCTCCCGACGCGGAAGCCATCCGTGCCCTCATGTTGGAACGCGCGCCACGCGGAGATATTCGCCGTGCCGCAGATTACTTCAAGCTGGTGCGATACAGTTTCAGCGGCGGCGCCAAGTCCTTTGGCGGTAAGCCCTGCGATATCCGCCGCTTCTTCCATCTGATTTGGGAGTGCTCCCGCAGGCTGGCCAATGTTGTCATTGAGAATAAGGACTTTGAGGAGCTGATTCGCCAATATGACAGGAAGAATGCCGTACTTTACTGCGATCCGCCCTACTATATGGCAGAGGGCTGCTATCCGGTAGAGTTTCCGCTGAAGGATCACCAGCGGCTTCACGATGTGCTCATCGGGAGTGAGGGGTACTTTATTGTTTCGTATAACTATCAGGAATACATTTGCGATCTCTATCAAGATGGCTGCTTTATTTTCCGGACCTCGCGCCCAAATAGTATGTCGCAAAGGGCAGGAAGTGAATATGAGGAAATCATCATCACGAACTATGATCCCCGTAAGGCTTGCTGGCAGCTCTCCTTGGAAAACCTGCTGGGCGGTGACGGCGATACCCGCTATGAGATGATCCACGAGCCAAAGTGCCCATTGAAATGTTAAACAAATCAAAAAATAGGAGGCAAACATCATGAAATTCCATTTGAACCATGACCCCGCGAACAAGACCCTTGCCATTCCCCGCGCCGCGCTGCAGCTCTCCGGCCTTGCAGATGTCAGCGACCTGATCCTCCATACCGACAGCGGCTGTGTTCTGCTGCTGCCGGGAGATCCCACCGTGGCAGAGCTGCTGAAAACCATTTCTCTGCTTTCCACCGTAACGCCGCAGCTGATCTCCCGTCTGGCGGAGAGAAGCCAGATGGCAATGGAGGCCGGAATGACGGAAACGGCATGCGGTGTCTGTGAACGCAAACCCCAATGCTCCGGCCTTGAAATTCCACCCTGTCAGCTGGCGGAGGCGGGGATCTCGCCCACTGCCGCGCTGGAGGCCTTTGTAGAGGAGGGCAGAGTCATCGTGCAGGCAGCGAAGAAAACCGCCGCGGATGTGCTCATCGACGAGCTGGACGATGATGTTCGCACCATGCTGGAGGATTCCGGTGTGCAGCTGGAGGGCGTATGCCGTCTGTTGGAAAAGGAGGAAATCTCAGAATGAATGACACCTATCTCTACCCTTATTCCTCCGCCGAGGCGAGAGATCGGAACGAGCTTCCCCTCTGGCGGGAGAGCCACAAGGCGAACATCGCCTGCCGCAACGCCATCGAGGACGCCATCCGTCAGAGCTTCGACGGAATGCATCTGGACAAGAACTGTATCACGCCGGTGCTGGAGGAATACGGCTACAAGCGCACCGCGTGGGTGCTTGCCAATACCCTGCACGAGCTCAAGTGGGACGGGCGCTTCGGCCTTGCCAACAAGCAGTGGGCGGAGCGCGCCTGCATCCCCACAGATCTCAACCACAACAGCGACTTTGTTGTCCGAAGCCATCCGGCCGTGCTGGATGGCTTCGTCACTTTCTACCGTAAGGCAGTGCAGGCGTTAAATCTCTTTGACGCGGAGCATTGCGTTGGTGACCGCGCCGAGCAGGACTATACCGGAAAGGTGCTGGTGCTGTCACCGGAGGCGCTGCGGGAGCAGTATTGGAGTCAGGAAAACCAGCTCTGGTATGCTCGGAGCGGTTTTGGATGCGAGCCGCATTCCAGTGGCCGAGCAGTCTTTGCCACCTGCCTCTCGGACGGCGAAACAGCCAGATGGAACCGGGAGGATTTCATCGGCGTACTGGATGACAAGTTTCTGCCCGACTGGGCACGGAAAAAGCTGGAGGAACTGATGACACAGGAACAGACGGACGCCCCCACTATGGGCGGTATGAAAATGAAGTGAGGAGGATACTTGCATGAGCATGACCTATTACACCGTGGACGATCTTCGGCCCGGAAGATCCGGCTGGGGTGTGAAACGTTTTTCCGCGTTGAATGACGCGATCTCCCATTACCGGTCGCTCCCTATGGATGGGGCCCGCGTCCTCGGCATGGCGGATGATGCCCACGCCTATGAGCTCATCCGCTGTGTGCGTCTTTTCCCCGGCGATGCCCAGGGCGAGAATGTTCTGGCGGCAGATCACTGGCGCGACGGCTTGACGAAAAAGAACGCTGCCCTGAAAGACGCGCTGGATATTTGCCTGGAAAGCCTGCGTCCACGCTTTCTGCTGGAGCCGGAGCGTCTGATCCCCATTCCCCAGCACAAGAAGCCGCGGAAAGAACTGCGGGAGGCCCTTCTCTGGCAGGGCTATGAGGAAAACTATGATTCCGCCATTCGCGCTGTTTTTGTAGAAGGCGCTGGCTGGCTCTCACCCCAGGATGTGAAAAAGCAGCGGCAGCTTCCTCTGGTGTTGCGCTATCGGGTGGACGGCATGACGAAAGACGGCGCCTACCTCTCCTTAGAAGTGGAGCCTTGGGAATATGACCTCCTGCTGGAGCAGACAAGAGATCACTATAAAATGAAGAAACATTAAGGAGGAACACAAAATGAAACGAATGCTTTCCCTTTGCGCCGCGGCGCTGTGCCTGACCTTGACGCTGACGCCCACCGCGCTGGCGGCAGACTTTGAAGCCGCGGTACTGAACGCCAAGGTCTGCTACCCCACCGCCATCGTCCGCAGTGACGATGGCACAGAACTGAAGAAAATCTATGATCTGAGTCCGGAAGATGATCCCGCAGGCATTCCCCGCTCGGACTTCCGGCAGGACGGCTTCCACTACACCCTGACGGACCTTCTGAAGCAGGAACTTCCGGAAAATGAAAGCCGCCAGCACACGGAGCATATTTCCGTTGAAAGCGCCAAAAAAGACATGGAATCCGTACTGGCGCTGCTGCCGCAGGAGCGGGAATTCATCACGGATGACGGGCTTATGGGAACCCTGACGCTCCGACTTGATACCGTGCAGGTGGAGCCGTCCGGCTACGGCAGCTCCACCAGGGAAATCACCACCAAGCGCAGCTATCCTAACCTTGCCGAGCAGGATACACAATATCTTCCCAAAACCATTACGGAAAACGGCAGGACCCTGACGCTCACGGACATCCAGTGGCAGACGGACAACACCGCTAACATGGATGGTTACGCCGTGGCGGATCGCTATACCGCCGTCGCCACCTACACCGGCAGTGCCACCAGCAGCTATGTCAAGGGCTACACCGTCACGGCGGATTATACCGGCACGGTCAGCCGGATCGCCCTGAACCGCGTCCGCTATGTTGCCATTTTTGAGGGAACGCCCATCCAGCCCACGGAGCCTGCGGAGACACCCGCCACGGCATCCGCTTTCCGCTGGTCCTATGTGCTCATCCCCATCGGAGTCGTGGCCGCGGCAGGCGCGGGCGTCGACGGCGCGCTGCTGGTGAAGCACAGAAAAGAAAACGCGGATGAGGAGGATACAGAATGAAAAAGATTTTGACTTTCGCGCTTGCCGTCAGTATGATGGCATCCCTTGCGGCCAGTGCCTCGGCGCTGGAATACAGCATTGCCCCTCCGAAGGACTTTGACTTTGGCAGGGATACATCTATTGAGGTCATCCACACGGCGGACGGTGGCGCTATGAAGAACACCGACATGAGCAAAAACGCAGCGCTCATTCCGCCTGCATTTGGCTCGGAGAGCATGAACGCCCTCCACACCGGCGAGTACCTCACGCCCAACCTTGCCCCCGGCGGTATTCCCGCGTCCGGCGCGGTCATTGGTGGCAGCGCCATCGGCGTTGTCACACCCGGCAGCACGGTGAATGGCGGCAACGGCTATCAGCCCGCTGTGCTGTTCACAGATGTGACGAGTGAGCTCTACTACATAAACGGTTCCCTCGGCAAGATCGAGATCCTCACGCTGGGTCTGAGCGTGAGGATCTATCAGGGCACGGACAGCAAGACGCTTGCCAAGGGATCGGGCATTTTGAGGACACCTCCATCTGGAACGGCAATGTCTGCCTCGCCGCCCATAACCGGGGCGCCAACAGCTACTTCGGGCAGATCCACACGCTGAACATCGGGGACAAGATCACCCTGACGACCAAGCTGGGGACGCGCACCTATAAGGTGACGGACGTCAGCAAGGTCAGCGAGACAGACCGCAGCGGTCTTGCGGACGCAAGTGAAAACCTGCTGACGCTTTACACCTGCGTTCGCAATCAGCGCGACCAGCGCTGGTGCGTCACCGCAGTGGAAACTTGATTTTTTCTCCTTTTGCCGGATCGGTTCTGTTCGACTTCTGCCCCTTGCCTGTGATATGGTGAAGCTGCGAAGAAGATTTTCACACATACACAGTTAGAATGGAGGCAGAAAGATGAACGAGAGCAAAAACGTGAGAAAGAATGTCAGTATGATGTTCACAGGCATGGTGATTGGCGCGGCGCTGACCGGCGGCTCTATCGCAGCCGCGGCCGGGATCACGGCCGAACCTACCTGGCAGCCCATCTTTGTGGATGGTCAGCAGGTGGAAATGGACAGCTTACAACATTGCGGGAAATAACTATGTCAAGCTGCGCGACATGGGCAAGCAGGTCGGTTTCAATGTATACTGGGATGCGGTCAACGGCTGTGTGCAGGTAGAAAGCAACAAGCCCTACACCGGCGAAGCACCTGCAAAGGCAGAACCGGATAAACCGGAATCGTATCCAGAACCCACAGCCCCTGCCAATGATGCCGATGTAGGCGCCATGAAACAGGACATCGTGGACCGCACCAACGCGCTCCGAAAGGAAAACGGCATCGCGGCCCTGACCACCAGCGACAAGCTCATGCAGGCGGCGCAGGTGCGGGCTGACGAAATGGCTGCCAGCGGCGCATATTCCCACACTCGCCCGGACGGGAGAAAATACACCACGGTCACAGACTGCAAATATGTCGGGGAGAACATTTGTCAAATCCCCCTTATTTATCTGGTTCAGCAGAACACGACCTTGCATGAACGAGCAGTCCTTTTATGGTCCAACTCAGATGGACACAGAAGGAATATGACAAGCGCCAACTATGGAGAGATCGGCGTTGGCTTGGCAAAGGGCAGGGATGAAAACGGACTTGACTGCTGGTACTGCGTCCAGCTCTTCCTATGGAATGGCTACTCCATAAGTTGGGTAGATACTCCGGCAGCCAAGTAAAATCAAACACATCAACGTGAAGCAGACCGAGAAATCGGTCTGCTTCCTCATTATCTCTAAATGACAATAAGGAGGAACCAACCTTGAAAACACTTAGAACAAGGATCATGTCGGCGTTTCTTGTCATTATGACATTATTGACGCTGCTTCCGACTTCCGCTTTGGCAGCTTCCGGCAGCGGAACGGGCATCAAAGCAACCACAGACCCCAACCTCTGGTCTACCCGCCTGACCTCCACCGGCCAGCAATATTCTTACCGCCCTCCCACGGCAGCAGGCAAGCAGCTTTACTGCATGGATCTCGGCTATTCCTATCGCTATGGAACCGCTTCTTTCCTCAACAGCTATACCTACCAAAGCGCCACCGGCGCGGACAGTGAAGCCCTGTGGGATGCCGCTGTTGCAGGTACGGGTCTTGGCGAGATGGACGCCGCCACTAAGGAGAATGTAAAGTGGATGATGACCTATATTGCGGACTACAAGGGCGACATCCCCGGCAGCCTCTTCATGGCGCTCCAAACGTATATCTGGGATCATCAGAGCAACAAATCCGCAGGCGGCGATACCTCTGGTGACATTGATGCCGGTGGTTTTGCCAACGCCGACACCTATGAAACCTATCTTGGTTATGTGGATTGGCTCTTAGCGCAGAAGGCCAAGGAGGACGCGGAGTTCCATGAGCAGATCGAGAAATACACCGCCCAGGGAGCGGTCGCTACGGTCGTTGAGGACGAGTCCGCAAAGTGGGCGGTCTACGCAAAATCCAGCGTCAAGGGCCGCCAGAGTTTTTTCAACTATTACGCGCCCCGCAAATTGCAAGTCGGTAAGACTCCTGCCCCAGAAGAACCGGATCATCCGCCTGCCGGTGATGCGGACATCACCTCAAAAAAGTCATTGCAGGAACGAATACCGGTCTGGATGGCGCGAAATTCAATATTTATCGGGACGGTCAGATCGTCGGCAGCGATGTGACGAAAAATGGTGGCATCATTGAAGTAAATAACGTGACGAAAGGCTTATGGTCTTTTGTAGAAACCGAAGCTCCGCAGGCTACTGCGCAGACTCCACCCCACTCAGCGTCTATGTGGACACCACGGATGGAGACAAGCAGTACACTGTTACCGCTACGAACTATGAACTGCCCAGCATGAAGATCATACAAGACCGATGCGCAGACCGGCGCGCCGATCCCTGGTACGGTGCTGTCGGTGAATCCGTGACCGGCAGCTATTCTACCTCCGTCACGACTGGCGTGGACGGCTCTGCCACACTCCCATCTATCCCCGCTGATGTGTATGTGGTGCGAGAGGAATCCGTGCCGGAGCCTTATGTAGTGTCTCACACGGAGCAGACCGTGGCGCTCCGCCCCGGCAAAACCAGCGAAGTTACCTTCGTTGACTATGTAAAACCGGGACTCGAGATCCTAAAGAAGAACATCGCCAACGGAGAGCCTATCGAGGGCGTCACTATCTCATCGAGCAGATCGACGGCAGCTACTCAACCAGCGCCACCACGGACAGCGCGGGGCGCATCTTCCTCGCTTCCATCCCCGTGGGCAGCTATCGCATCACGGAGAAAAATGTGCCTTCCAATGTCATTCTCTCTGAGATCCCGCAGGAGGTACATCTGGAAGCAGGCTGCACCAGAACGGTGACCTTCTTCAACGCCGTCAAGCCCTCCTTGACGATCCTAAAGCGGAACAGCGTCACCGGTGATCCTCTCTACAATGCCAAATTCCATATCTATTACGGTTCGGACAATACCACCACCGGCGAGATCAACGACCTCGGCGTGTTCACAACGGCCTCTGATGGTAAAATCACCATTACAGATGTAAACCGTGGCTGGTACAAACTGGTAGAGGAGTCCGCTCCCAAGGGCTTCGGCATTCAGGGCAGCGGGGTCACCGAGTTCTATCTGGAAGCCAATACCTCTAAGACCGTGACCGTGGACAATGTTCCTCACAGTGCCCTCGTCGTGTACAAATATGACGCCAAAACCGGAAAGGGCTTGGAGGGCTGCCGCTTTGAACTGCGTTATCTCAGCGGCAATACCAGCGGAACAGGCGGCACGGTCATTGGGACTTATGTGACCGGCCTCAACGGGGCATTCACCGTGACAAACCTTAAAAAAGGCACTTATGTCTGTCAGGAACTCGAAGGTGACGGAAATCACATCATCGACCGTGAACCCCAAACCGTGTGGATCTCCGGTGAGGATCAGGATGTGGTGACGCTCCGCTTCGGCAATGCCCCGCTGGGAAGTTTGCTCATTACAAAGCTGAGCGACGACAGCAAGCACGAACCGCTCTCCGGCGTAGAGTTCCTGTTGACCGACAGTAGCGGCAATTATCTCGGCAACGACAACGGCCGCTTCGCCACCAATGCCGCAGGCGAAATTCTGGTGGATGGTCTGGAACCCGGCATGACGGTCATTGCCCGTGAAGTCCGGGCAAAAACGGGCTACCTGATGGATAACAGCCCCCAGCATGCGCTCATCAAAAGTGGCGAGACTGCCCATTTACAGTTTTTGAACCAGCCTGCCGGTAATCTCATCATCCGCAAGGTCAGCTCCGGCCCCAACGGGGAGCCGCTGGAGGGCGTCGAGTTTAAGATCACCTACGCGGATGGCAGCTTCGTTCCCAGACGCCAACGGCGAACTGTCCAGCAACGGCATTTATTACACCAATAAATCCGGTGAAATTCGCATTTCCAGCGTCGTCGGCACCGTGGTAGCAACGGAAACCAAGACGATTTCGGGCTTCACCATTGACGAAGCGACCCGCACACAGACGGTAGTAGTCAACCCAAACGACACGCAGACACTGACCTTTTACAACAAACCCACTACAACATTGATTCTCCAGAAATACATTTCCAGCACGAAAAATGAACCGCTTGCCGGGGTACAGTTCCTTGTGACCGACTCCTCCGGTGCGGTAGTCGGCCCCAACAACGGCTACTATACCACCGACGCTGCAGGCCAGATCGTCATTGAGGGTCTGACCGACGGCATGACTGTTACCGTAAAAGAGGTCAAATCTGTGGATGGTTTCGTGCTGGACGGGACGCCGCAGAGCATTAAGATCGACCAGAGCCAGTCTCCCCAGCGCATGACTTTCTGGAATGAGCGTCAGGGCGCGCTCATCATCAACAAGCTGTCCTCTCTGGACCGCAAGACGTCGCTGAAAGGCGTTACCTTCAAGATCACTACGGCTACCGGCGAGTTCGTCCCCGACGAAAACGGAAAAATCAGCTCCAACGGTCTGTACTATACCGACGAAAACGGGCAGATCATTCTCAAGGGCGTCACCGGCACACTGGTGGTGACAGAGGAAAAATCTGTCCCCGGTTACACCATCGACAAAAACACCCGCACACAGACCGTGGTGGTCAACCCCAATGACACGCAGTCCCTCTATTTTTATAATGCTCCCATCGGTGGGCTGGAACTGGTGAAAGTGAATGCGGCGGACAAAACCCAGCGTATCCCCAACACCACCTTCGAGATCCGCCGTGTCAGCGATGGCGGTCTGGTGGACACCGTCACCACCGGAACGGACGGCCGCGTGTATGTGCCGTTGGAAAGCGGCAGCTACTATGCCGTGGAAACCGAGGCGGGCAAGGGCTTCCAGCTGGACAATACCCCCATCTATTTCGCCGTGGAGGATGGCAAAACCACAACCAAAACGGTGACCAACAAAGCCATCTCCGGTATCCTGATCCACAAGGTCGATTCGGCCACCGGCGAGGGCATCTACGGTGTGTCCTTCATCCTCTATGACAGCGGCAATAATCCCATTGCGCAGGAAACCAGCGATGACCGGGGCTATGTCCGTTTGAAAATCTGACAGCTGGCCGCTATTATCTGCGTGAATTGGAAAACGAGGGCTATATCCCCGACACGCAGAAAAAGACCGTGTATGTAAAGTCCGGTGAAACCACAGAAATCGAGTGGAAGAATACCCCCATCACCGGTCAGATCCAGATCGTCAAGACCTCGGCGGACTATAATTCCATGAACGGCTGGCCGCCGGGACGCCCATCCCCAACACGTCTTTGAAGATCTACAACGCCCGCACCAACCGTCTGGTGGATACCATCCGAACGGACAAAAACGGCTTGGCAGTCAGCAAGCTTGCCGCTGGCGCGGTATAAGATCGTAGAATCCAAGGCGGCGGAGTTTTACGGGCTGGATAAAACGCCCATTGAGGTGGAGATCGAGTACGTCGGTCAGATCGTCAAGGCAAGCATGACTAACAAATCCCTCTCAACGAATGTGTCAATCAAGAAGACCGGCTATGTGGAGGTCATGCCGGGGCAGCTTGTCCGCTACAACTTGCCGACATTGCCAACAATTCCACCACGGCGCTTGAGTCTTTTTATTGGAGAGACACCCTGCCCGTCAAGGCGGTGCGGCTTCAGACCATCTACACTGGCACGTGGAATACCCCTGGAAATTATAAGATCGTGTACAAAACCAATCTCAGCGGCGGTACTGGCGCACACTGGCGGATAATCTGAGTACAGCCAAAAACTATGTGCTGGACGCCTCTCCCGCGGCGCTGGGCTTGCTTCCAACGAGTATGTGACGGAGTTCATGGCGGCGTTCGGCATCGTACCTTCAACTTCCGTCAGGTAGAGGCGCCTCGCGTAGATTGCAAGGCGCTACAAGCTCGCCGGTGGTACGCAGTTCGTCAACACGTCGGATGCGGGCGGCGTCTACAACGGGCAGTGGATCATGGCGACCTCCCGCTGGGTCACCCGTGTCTATGCCCCCAGCAAGCCCCTGCCTCGCACCGGTTATTAAGGACTAACAACGGATGCCGCTCCGCAAGGGGCGGCATCCCCATTTTAAGGAGGTTGAGATTTCTTGAAATACAGAAAAATGATTATTCTGACATTGACGCTTCTGCTCCTGACCGCGCTCTGCTGCACCTCCGCACTCGCCGCGGGCGGGGATGTGGCGGGCGCGGTGGAACAGACATGGACGGAGGCCGCTACGCAGATTAAAAGCGTGGTGGAGAAGGTGGTGTTCCCGGCGCTGGATATGATCCTCGCCATCGCGTTCTTCGTAAAACTTGGCGGCGCGTATTTTGACTTTCGCCAGCGAGGTCAATTTGAGTGGACCGGTCCCGCTATCCTCTTTGCCTGCCTCATCTTCACCCTGACGGCCCCAAAATACATTTGGAGCATCATCGGCATCTAAAAAGCGTATCCCTTGAGAGCCGGGTCAGAAGTCTGATTCTGGAAGTGGGCTGGCGCATGAGGATGGTCTTGCATAAAAGCTATTGCTTTGATATAATACTATCAAGAAATTGATACAAGGAGGGCTTTCTATGCAGATCAGACCATCCTCCGCTCTGCGGAATGAGTACACTCAAATTTCTGAGTTGGCAAAAGCATCCGGTGAGCCGATCTTCATCACGAATAAGGGTGAAGATGACGGTGTTTATATGAGCATGGCAGCATACGAGGAGCGGGAAAAAATGTTCCGACACCGCGACAAGATCTATGCCGCGGAAATCAGCAGACTGAGCGGAGAGCCTGTCTGCACGCCGGAGGAGCTTGACGAAAGAATGGAGGAGCTGTTCCGTGCCTACGAAAAGTAAGCTGGTCTATCTTCCTCCCGCTCAACATGACTTTGAGGAGATCGTAAAGTATCATATTACGGAGGCGGGACTCCCTACGCGCGGAAAATCTACAGTACAATGAAAACGGCCATAAACCGTCTGCGAGATTTCCCGCTGATGGGCCAAACACATCCGGACCCGATCCTCGCCGCAAACGGATACCGAAAACTGGTTTTGACAAAAACCTATGTGGCGGTCTACAAAGTGATCGGCGACACCGTCTATATTTACGCCATTGTCAATGGCGCGACAGACTATCCCCGCCTTTTGAAGTAATTACCGTTTTGGGATGATGAATATGTCGACAGAAAACGAGTATTTAGCAAAGACGGAATCCTTGCAAAAAGAATTGGAGCCGGTGTGCCGGGTTATCACGGAGACAGTCAAAGCCGAGGCGATTTATCTCTTTGGCTCCCGTGCTTATGGTACGCCAACCGATGATAGTGACTACGATTTGTGCGTCATTATCCCGGAAAATTCCATGCGTCCGGTGGATGCGGTCAAGGCGATCCGCCGTGCGCTCCTTCCGCTGCAAACCATGTCTTTGGATATACTTGTATACCGTGCCGATACATTCTTCCGCCGCGCGCAAGGCGTGACAATGGAGCGTAAAATCAAGCGGGATGGTATCCCCCTATACGAGAACTTTTCCCACAAATCATAATACCAATTATCGCGACAAGGCCGTCGCCCGAAAGGGCGGCGGCCTTGTTGCGTCTCCGGAGGTGAATGAAGATATTTATTTGGGACTTTGTCGCCGCGACAGTCCTGGATCAGTTGGTAGATTGGTTCTACGGGCAGATCGTGGGCTTTCTCGGCAACTTCTTTGCCCTCATGGGCAATATGGGCGTGGAGCTGTTCGAGCTGGAATGGGTCAGCGCCATCATTCTCTTTTTCTCCCGCCTTGCGTGGGCGTTATTTACGGTCAGCGTGGTAGTCTGCGCCTTTGAATGCGGTATCGAATACTCCACCGGCAGAGGCAATTTACAGCAGACTGCCCTGAATATCATCAAGGGCTTTCTGGCGGTGAGCCTGTTTACCGTTGTCCCCGTCCGGCTCTACGCCCTATCCGTGTCGCTGCAGGGAACCTTTTCCGCGGGGCTTACCGGCTATGGACGGAGCATTGGTGAGGTGGGACAGGACATCATTACGGAGCTCAATGAGATCCAGACGCTTACGGATGTGGTGAACAGCTCCCACTTCGGCCTTGGCATCATCACCAGCCCCATTATGCTCCTTTTTTGCGTGATCCCTGGGCACGCGGTGCTGGGCGCCAACGCGGTGCTGAAGGTGTTTTTCGCCCCGCGGTGAATGTGACAAGAACCATCGCCGCGGCAATCAAATGAAAAAGGGTGATGATATGACACAGTCAACAAGAAAACTTACGATGGGGAGCCTGTTCGACGGTATCGGCGGGTTCCCTCTGGCTTCGGTGCGGTGCGGCATCGAGCCGATCTGGGCCAGTGAGATTGAACCGTTCCCCATACTGGTATCAAAGATCCGTTTCCCCCGCATGGAGCAGATGGGCGACATTACAAAGCTGAACGGTGCGTATCTGCCGCCTGTGGATATTATCTGCGGAGGCAGCCCGTGCCAGGACTCAGCGTGGCCGGAACGCGCGCCGGATTGAACGGTGCACGTTCCGGCCTCTTTATGGAACAAATACGAATCATTCAGGAGATGCGAGATGCAGACAGAAAATCTGGAAGGACAGGAGTCCATATTCGACCAAGATTCGGCGTGTGGGAAAATGTCGTCGGTGCTCTCTCAAGTGGGCGGGACGCTGAAACGGGTCAAAAAAAGCCTGGGGCGGATTTTCAAAAAGTCCTCGAAGCGTTCCTCCAAGTTGAAGAACCATACCTTCATGTTGTTAGACCTGAGACCGGGCGCTGGGAATATGCTGGGGGCATATTGGGAGTACGATCCTCCATGGCTTGGATCGTTTGGGATGCTCAACACTTCGGAGTGCCCCAAAGACGCCGTCGAGTGTTCCTTGTGGCAGATTTTGCAGGCTACAGCGCCATCCCGATACTCGCTATCCCAGACAGCATGCCTGGGTATTCTGCGCCGCGCAGAGTGCCGCGGCAAATCGCTGCCACCCTTATTGGAAGCAGCTTTGCGTATGCAGGCAGGGCTTGACCCGCCCGCGCCCATATCCGGCGAAGCGAAAGCTTATCATATCAACCAACGCAGCGAAGGCATTGACCTGGACGGTGTGTCCGGCGCTCTGATGGCAACGCAAAACCTCCAAATGCAGACCTTTATCACAAATCCCGGCAGCAGTCAGAGTGGTCCGCAAAAGCAGATCGCATTCGCCGCCAACCAGCGGGACGAGGTGCGTGACCTGCATGATGTAGCAGGCGCGCTGCAGGCTCAGCCGGGGTTGAAACAACAAACCTTTGTCGCTGGATTTTCTGCTGGAGCTGGCGCGAGCGCCGGGACCATTGGATATCAGGAGGACGTAGCGCCCACGTTGAAAGGCAGCCCCAGCGGAAACTGTATGCCCAGCATCCTCTGTATCAACGATCAGGGCGGGCAGATCATGGAGTGCAGCGAAAATGTCACCGGAACCCTGCGGGCACAGGAACACGGGCACCAGCCTCTGGTGCTGCGTCCGACAGGGCCCAAAGTTTATGAAAACCACGGCATTGACGGAAGATACACGGGGCCGCACGATGTAGCCCCCACCATGTCCGCCCGCTATGGGACCGGAGGAAACAACATTCCCCTTGTACAGCAGGAGGAAGTCATCTGCATTGCGGGCAACGCCATTGACCGCCAGCCACAAAACGGCGGCAACGGCAACTGCGCCAGGAGAGGATTCCTGGCGCAGTTGCTTCACATAATGTGCTATGCTTTTTGAGACCCAAAACTTTTCAACCACTCCATTGTACTCCGGCTTTTCTGCCAGGAAGGCATTGAGGGAACTGGAGAATCCGAAACTCGTTCCAGAGCTTTCTGCTTCATTGTAAGACTTGAACGGGCATATATGTCTGTAGTTTTAATGTCGGAATGTCCGAGGAAATCGCGCACATGAACGAGATCATTATCTGCGTCGTAAATGTGCATTGCTTTAGTATGGCGCATCAAATGCGGAGGAATTTTCTCCGGTATGGAAGGATCAATCACTGAAGCGGCCTTGGCATATTTGTTCAGGATGTACGTAACCCCTGCACGAGTTAGCTTTTGCCCGTTGCGGTTCATAAATAGCGGCAGATGACTTTTTTCCGGTGCAAGCATGTGCATTTCAGTAAGATATTTTTTCAAGTTCTGCGCCGTTGCCGGCAAAATGGGAACTACCCTGGTTTTTCTGCCTTTACCAAGGATCTTGACACTTGCAGGATAATCAAGACGGACATCTTCAATACGTAAGTCACAGATTTCCTGCACACGGGCTGCTGTATCATAAAGAAAACACAGGATAGTGGCATCTCTTCTGCCGCTGAGAGTGGATGTATCCGGCTGGCGCAGGATCAGCGCAATCGCCTCTTTTGTCAACGGATTAATCGCTTTGCGCTCAGCTCTTTTCACTGGGATTGCCAGTATTTGCTGGAAATTCAGCAAAAGGCGCGGCTCTTTTATCTGCAGGTATTTAACAAATGAGCGGATGGCTGCAAGACGTTGGCTACGCGTCGCGGTTCCATTGTTTCGCTCTATCCTCAGCCATTGCAAAAAATGGTCAACGAGTTCCGGCGTCAGATCATCTATGGAAAGCTTTTCAATCCTCATCCCCTCTACATCCTGGCAATAGCCAAGGAATAGCCGAAATGCATCGCAGTATGATGAAATCGTGTTCGTACTGATATTTTTAAGTTCGGGCAGGTAATGGGAAAGAAACTCCGTCAAATGTGCGGAAAAATCAGCAGTTTTCATTCGGCGCCTCCCACGTTGGAATCGTATCGCCAAGATAATCGCACTGCTTTTGAATAAATTCAGGGTAACATTCCGCTGTTAAATGCAGATAGATTTGCGTCGCACTCATGTTGCAATGGCCGAGATACGCCGAAAGGTATGGAAGTGTAGTCACGATGTCGCTCTTGGATTTTTTCAGCTTTTGCATAGAACGAACGGCAAAGGTATGACGAAGGTCATGAACCCTCGGACCGTATCCACGTCCTTTATGCGCAATTCCACAATGCCATAGCGCATCCCGAAACCGGTTGTAGACTGTGGTTGTATGATAGCAGCTTTTTCGGGGATTGGGGAAGAAATAGTTGTTACCGGAACTTTCCGCATGGATTTCTTCAAAATATTGTTCGTAGTCCGCCCACAGACTTTTAGACAGAGGAACATATCTTGGTTTGTCATGCTTTGTTTCCCAAATCTGCAAAACGCCGTTTATAAGATCTACATCTTTTACACGGAGCCGGGTTGCCTCTCCGGCACGTAATCCACAGCAGATCAGAGTCTTAAACAGCAAAGGAAAGACAAGGTGCGCAGTAGGGCATTGCCTGCTTGGAACCATCGTTTCAAAATATTTCATAATACGTGCCAACTCATCGCTCGTAAAAATGCAGGGAGAAAAGTCAGCATCATCTCGAGATGAAATGGTAAGTTCGGGGTAGTATGCGGCATAGCCATTCAATTGAAGATATTTTGCAAAGCGTTTTGTGAAATTAAGCCGCCATTTTTGATTTTTACGCTTTTCATTGGGCCGCTTTTCAATCCATTTCTCAACGACCAATTCCGGCAACACTGGAGTATTGATTCCTTGTTCTACGAGAAACCGGTCCAATGTTTGAAAGGTTTTGGCTTCTTTTTTCATACTTACATCCGCAGGCCCGCTTTTCTGCAATAAAAGCACTTATTTGACTTGCCAGTCCGCTTCTGTACTCGTAAGTTCTGCTCATAAGAGATCACCATCCTCAAACGACAGGGCGCATTCACGCAGGTTTTCAATATCCAGACGGATGTAATGTCCCAGAGATTCTCGGTCCGAATGGCCAAGAAATGAAAAAATGATATCTGGAGACACATCGGCAGATAGCAGTTTTGTCGCAACGGTTGCCCGAAGAGAATGCAGGCCGTGATGCGCATGAATTGGCACTTTTACCCCTGAACGCGCGACATACCTATGGAACGCTGAATGGATTGATTTCATCTTGCCATATGGAGGGTTCAAACTGACAAACAGGTATTCGCATTTTGTTTGCGGACGAATATGCAGGTAGTCAATAATAGCAGATCCCACTTTTTTCGCTGAGAGGAAGTGTGTTCGGCTTGCCCGTCTTGCTTTGCACAAAGGAGATTGAACAAAGCTCCCAGTCAATATCGGACAACTTCAAATTGCAGATATCTTTGCTTCGCACACCAAGTTCAGCGGCAATAGTAATGAAAGCATAGTCTCGTTTTCCTTTTGGGCTGGCTCTGTTCACGGTTTCCAATACTGCATTGATTTCCTCTGACTCCCAGATTTTAATTATGCTCTGTGCTTGTCCCAGACGATATTCAGGTACATGAGGTGCAAGATTTTCGGATGTATATCCAAGCAAATACAGATACGACAGGAACTTCCGCAGTCGGCTGAATTCACAACGCACTGTACTTTTTGCATGGCCTCTCAGAGTCAGCAGATATGCCGAGACATGTGAGCTGTTAAGCTCTTCCAGCTTTGATATACCAGCATTCTGAAAGTACCGCATAACTACGGAGATATAATTTCGCATCGTTTTGATGAGATATTCTTCCTGCGCATCAAGAAAGGAGTTGAATTCCGGCAACAACTCTTGCAGAGGATTGAGCATCCCCTTTCCCCATGTACCTTTGGTGGCAAGCAGATCAAGCATTTTCATGCTTCCGGCTTTGCGGTCAATTGTGGACTGCCTTAAAGGTGGAGTGCACTTGCCGAGTTCTGTGATGAATTCATCTTTATGCGAGGGCAAATATGTTTCATATCCCTTTTTATTGCAGAACTCTTGAAATTGCTTCCATGTCAATAGGGTGTATTCGCTACTGCGTATGGAATATCCCTGTTCTTTTAGAGTTACTGCACCTTTGTCAATGAGGTCTTTGATTAGCTTGTTTGGCAATATACCCACCGCCCTTCATGTAGAAATTTCTCCTATTACAATGACAATTCTACATTATGTGCAGTAAAATCCACAGAAGCC
>VOFI01002286.1_pt1 | contig 51312 bp, 79 predicted proteins | sample 5384131 | NCBI WGS metagenome assembly VOFI01 (sample SAMN12384728, study PRJNA508395) | human gut metagenome | isolation source: healthy gut H | host: Homo sapiens
TATAGGTTGTTTCTCTATTTCCATCGCCTGCCCGAGAACCGAAAGTTTGGAAAGAATAAGTTGCAGTCGGGTTTAAGCCAGATATTGTCAAAACGGGATTTTCTCCATTGGAACTGAAATTACTTGTCGAAATGGCTGTGTTCATGTCCCAAATAGCGGAGTTACTGCCGTTGGTGGCCGCATGGGTAAAACCGGTAGTAATTTCTATCGAAACGGTCGTTGCGTTTCCAGTGGAATCATTCAGCATGTCGACTCTATATCCGCTGGCTTGGTTGTTAACATTATTCCAGCTATCGAGTCCGGCTTCGGCAGAACCGAAGTTAATATAGATGGGAGTCGTAGATATTTCTACCGGGGTACTCCCTGCTATTTCGGGGATATTGGCATTTTTGACGATATTAAATAAAATGTCATGAGCGGCATCATTCAAATGCACACCGTCACCAGAATCGTATTCGGGGCGTATAAAGCTATATCCGTCTTCGGTCGCTATGGGAGTGTAGAAGTCGAGTGCGTATTCGCCATATTTATTCAATATGCTGTCTGTCAGTTCTTTGAATTGATCTCTTGCTGCTTGCTTCCAAATGTCGGGTTGATGTTCTTCGCTGTATGGACCATCATACTTTTCCCCGAAATTATGGGGCTGTGAAGTGGTAATCCAAACTTTTTACACCAGCAGCTTTCGCCAAATCTATGATGGTGGCGAAATGTTTCATTTGCGTAGCGACAGGAATACCGTTCGATACATCGTTGGTGGGCATGTTGATAATGATAGCGTTCGGCGACAGGCTGAGCGCTTTGGTAATATTTCTTTCTGTATCGACTTCGAGAATATGGTTTCCCGTGTTGTAGGGATCGGTTCCGGTCGGCATGATCGCACATGTGGTATAACCACCTTTGGCCAGATTGGTAACCGTGTTGGTAGGGTCTATCGATTGCAGGTAGGTGCGATACTGATTTACCCAAGCTCTATTGGAGTCGGAGACGCCCGCTCCGGCTGCTGTCGATGAGCCTAATACGACAATTCTGGTTCCTGCATCGGTAAAAACATAAAGCAAGAAACCAGTAAGAAGCATAATGTACTGAGGATTGTTTTTTTCATATCCGTCTTCATGGTTTAATTAATAAATAATATTTATCCACAAAGATACGGGCGTGTACTTATATAAATAAAGTACTATTTTAATAAAGTATGATATTAATATAATAAAAAAAATATGTTTCGGCTTATTTCTTGATTCGACGTGAGGCCCTCGTCATCGTGAAAGCTCGTTTGTAAAAATGAATATCGGTATAGTTGCTCCGACAGCTAATGCGAATAAAACAGAGGCTGTCGTTATACCGTTTTTGAAAATCTCCAAAAGGTAATGGATTGCTTCGTTATCGTTATTACTGCTTTGAAGGAATTTGATAAGAGAAAATACAGTGCGATAGGCATACATTCCCGGTATCATCGGTAACAATGCCGGTATGTAGAGTACCGTGGCCGGGCAGAAGAGCTTGTAGGCAGAAAAATGGCTGAGAAGCCCGATAGAAAATGCTGCAATGAATGATGCAGAGGCTAAATCTAATCCGGCGTATTGCAGTAGTACGAATCGTATGCTGTGGCCGATAGCAGCGAGTATGGCCGTACACGGAATAACTCGACGAGGAGGATTGGATATAACCGAAAAACCGATTGCCGCTATGGCTGCACCGATGGCATCGGCGGCGACGGAACCTATGAATTGCCATTCTGTCATAATAGTTTTCCTCCCATCATCAATAATGTGATAGCCATTCCAAATGCAATACAAATAATTAGTAAAAACGCATTGATGAGTCGTGCTGTTCCTGCCAATACATGCCCCTCGATAATATCGATAATCCCATTGATTAATGGGACACCGGGAATCAAATAGAGTACACTAGCACCGATAGCTATATCCGGTGTGTTTCCCCATTGCTGCCACATAGTTACCGAGGCTATTAAAGAAGCGACAAACGCCGATATTGTAAATATAAAGTAGTGATTGATATGATGTTTCCCTAATACTTGTTTGAGACGAAATCCGACAAGAGTCGCAACAAAAACCGCTGCAACGGCGATCCAGTCTCCACTGAATAACCGGCAGAAAGATGCATTAGCGAATCCCACTAATACCCATACCAGCCATGCATTTAATCGAGGTTTGCTTGTAATGGCATGATATTTTTCCCATAGCTGGTCGAGAGGGAGATGGTTATCATAGGCTTCCCAACTGAGAGCGCTCAAATCGGAATTGATTTCGAAGTTTATAGCGCCGGCTTTTGCTGTGTTTACCATACTGTATACATGGGTATTTTCCTTATTCCGCAAAGTCATTATGATTGTTTTGTGAAATAAGGTCATGTGTGCTTAAAAACCGAAAGATTCGGCTATACGGGCTGTATTGCGTACAATTCTCGACGTATGTACTCCCGAAGCCATGAGACATGTAGCATATTCCGAAAGGAACTGCGATACGGCTTTAAGTTCTTCGTGTATACTGTTCACCTTTGTTGTATTGACTGGTTTTTCGACGTGCAAAGATAGTGAAAGGTGAGTGCAAAGGCAAGCGGAAATTGCATTTCCGACTTGACTATGCAGAACCGCATCCTATTTTCGCATACTGTGCAAAGATAGTGAAAGATAAGAGCAGGATAAAACAAATATATTTGTTTTTTTTCATGTCGAACCATACTCTATTTTCGATTCAATCGCAAATTCGTGGGGGTAGACTTTTTGCATATATAAAGGTAGAAAAACCGGGAAGCCCGTTTTATTCTCCCCAAACGGTTTTTGCAATATTTTTCATTGTCGCTATTTTGTTCCACATTTCTTGTTCTGAAATCGAGCTGTTTCCCGATAAATTCCTGAAATTGCCTTGACAACTGAGATGAAGAGACTCCAATGGTAGAAGGCGTGCAGCATTTTCGATATGATGAGTGATAGTGCTGGTAGATATCGGTTGGCTACTTGAAGTCGATACAAGCCCTAATATAACGTCTTTGCTTTGACAATGTTTCAAGATAGAAAAGTCTATATTTTCATTTTTCCCTATTACCGAAGTCGAAAGCTATGGCATTCGCTTGTGTAGAGAGTAGTATTTCTGCTATTTTTTCTCGATCTCGGGTATTCCACCATTTCTCGTCGAATTGTAAGGATATGCACATATCGTCGGGCTTGTCGTTTAAGCAGAGTTCGGTCAAACGAGCAAGCACGGTAGACAGAGATGCGAGGTCGGTATTATTTGCTTCGGATATTTGTTGAATATCGCAGCCTCCTGTTAAGTTCCAAGTATAGTCGCTGAATTGTAGGAATCGGCATCCCATATTGTAAAATTCTCTAATTACTTTTTGGTAGGTCTGTGCAATATCATGGGAGAGCACTTCGATGTCGGGATAATATCTTCCTGTATTAAGACGGTTCTCAGGACGGATTAATTCAGCTAATAAAGTCATTGGGGACGGTAGTAGAGCTTTTTGCATACATGTCGCCTCCAATAATTCCTGTCAAATAGGTAAAGTGCTCTGTGACAGGTGGCGTCGATAAAAAATGATTGTCGAAGTCTATTTTCCCGCATATAACGGATTTATCATTTTTCTTCTGACGTATCGTTTGGTTCTGTTTCGTGCTTGGAAATGTTTTTTGAAGATGATGAAAAAAATCCGTATATCCGTTTGATCTATAATCCCCATCGGTAACGCATTTTAAACCTATCTGTTTGCATGTGTCGACAATGTGTTGGATTTCTTTATTTTCGATTTCCAGTAATTGTGCTGCATTTAGAAGTCCTTCTTGAACTTGTTTGCGTGCTTCGATTAATTGCGGTGAATAAACAAAATTCCCAGTTATATCCACACTGTAAGGAATCATTCTTCTCATAACTGCATCGTTTTACATATATATAAACTACGTTATAGAAAAGCGTGTTTCTATAACATGGTGTATTTTTTGCTTTCGCAAAAAAAATTTCTATCGGAAAAGTATTCGCTTTATCTCCTAATCCGCGAAGAGATAAATTTTTATTATGTAACCGGCAGGTCTTCTGACTTGTTCTATTTTAGACGCCTTCCCAATCTCATTGGATTAGTGGCATTGTAGTTGTTTGTCTAAAATCTATCGAACTACACAGCAGCGGGTCTGTCCGGGATTTACACCCGATTCCCTTTTCATTGCTTTATCGAACGCGATAAAAGCAAACCGATTACAAAGGGACAAAGTTATTTCCCTTTATTTTATTTTACAATGTTTTTTTCTAAAAAATCTTATATATAGATAGGCTTTCTTTTCTTAGTCTTTGTATTATTCGTAGCCGGCAATTCGGGCTATTAGCAAGGGTACATCGGTATTGTCGAGTTTCCCTTGAAAGTTTTCTGCTCCTAAACCGATCGCATATAGCGGGACATAACCAGCTGTGTGAGAACTGCAAGACCATGTGATTTCGGCTATTTCGTTGAGAATCGTTTTGGCGGCTTCGGCTATCGGTTCATTGTTTTCATATAGAGATTTTATTAAGTCCCCTTGGTGGTTGTGTATAGTTTCTTCGTAAATTTTTTTAAGATGTGCTTCTTGTTCGGGGGATAAGTCGAGCTTGCTCCAAAAGCCAAAAGCATGGGATAGGGCCTTTTGTATGGTTTCCCATGAAATTTCGGTGTTTTGTTTACGCAGATTTTCTATTTCTTTTTGTAAACGCTATTCCACTCATCGTTTGATATTGGAGTGCTTGCAGGTTGAGTGAGTAATTTCCGTTGCCTAATACTACGCCTCCGGTTTCATGGTCGGCTGTAACGATAATGAGGGTTTCATCGGGATACTTTCTATAAAAATCATAAGCCAATTTTACCGATTCTTCCAAATCTTTTATTTCTCTGAAATTGGTAGCTCCGTCACGGGAGTGTCCTGCCCAATCTATTTTGGAGCCCTCTATCATTAAAAAGAAACCATTTCCTTTTTGTTGCAGAAAGTCTATTGCACATCGGGTGAGATCGGCTAAACAAATATCTCCCGGTTTACGGTCTATGGCGTAAGGGAAGTCTTTTGGGGAAATAAAATCATTTTGGAGGCTACCTGGGATTGGCGATTGTATTCTTGTATGCCGAGAGCCAATGTATAGTTGGCTTTTGGAATCATATCGTATAGAGATTTTTTTCCTTCTGGTGACGGTTGTGTAAATTTATCTCCTGCATAGAAATCAAATCCGGCGGCGAGCATATCGACTCCTATTTCGTAACGGTTATTACGGTTTATTTGGTGAGCGAAAAAAAGCGGCGGGAGTGGCATCGTCTATTTCTCCGCTGGTAATAATTCCAACAGGTATGTTTTTCTTTTGTGCTGCCACCGCTATACTATATATAGGTAGACTGTCTGCATCCACACCGATCGTATTGTTGTTGGTCTTTTCACCGCAGGCCAATGCCGTACCAGCTGCTGCCGAGTCTGTTACTCCTCGATTGGCAGAGTATGTGCTTACAAAAGTCGTATAAGGGAATTTCGAAAACAATAGCGGTAAGGGTCCTGTCTTACTGGTCAGTTCCCCGTAAAACATTTCAGTACCGTTAACTTGATTTATGCCCATTCCATCGCCGATGATATAGAATACATATTTGGGCCGAGTGGCTTGTGTTGATAAGACGGAAAGGATTAAAAGGCTAATAAAGAGTAGTGTTTTTTTCATCGTGTTTGTATTTCGATCTGTTTTACTTGATGAAACAAAGGTACTTAAAAACAGGAGAACCGAACTTCTCTCGGTATGAATTTTTGATTATAGTGTTTTTTTATTATCGTATGAAAGGGGCGATATTGAGGGGATATAAAAAAGGCTAACAGATAATGTTAGCCTTTTTATAGAGTTATCAAAGGACTTTTAATCTTCGATAGCAGCCTGCGCCGCAGCCACACGTGCGATGGGTACACGGTAAGGACTGCAAGATACGTAGTTCATACCGAGTTTGGCACAGAATTTCACAGATGAAGGTTCACCACCATGCTCACCGCAAATACCGACTTTGAGCGACGGTTTGGTGGAACGGCCTTTTTCCACGCCCATGCGTACGAGTTGCCCTACACCTTTTGGTCGAGAACTTCGAACGGATCGGTTTTGAGGATACCTTTTTCTTTGTAAATCTTTAAGAATTTACCGGCATCATCACGAGAATAGCCGAACGTCATTTGAGTCAAGTCGTTCGTGCCGAATGAGAAGAAGTCGGCAACTTCGGCAATTTGATCGGCTGTAACGGCTGCACGGGGAACCTCGATCATCGTACCTACTTTGTAGGCAACCGTGTCGCCGCGTTCTTCGAATACTTGTGCAGCGGTACGGTGAATAACTTCGGCTTGCATTCTCAATTCTTCTACAACACCTACGAGGGGAACCATGATTTCGGGGTGAACGTCGATACCTTTTGCTTTTACGTTCAAAGCAGCTTCGATAATGGCTCGGGCCTGCATTTCGGTTATTTCTGGATAGGTACAACCTAACCGGCAACCGCGGTGACCTAACATGGGGTTAAATTCTTCCAAAGCATCGCAAGCTAATTTTACTTCGTCGATGCTCATACCCATCTCTTCTGCCAATTCTTTTTGAGTGGCCAATTGATGCGGTACGAATTCGTGTAGAGGAGGATCGAGCAGACGAATGGTTACACCCAGACCGTCCATAGCTTCGAATATTCCTTCGAAGTCGCCGCGTTGCATAGGCAACAGCTTGTCGAGTGCGTGGCGACGTCCCTCTTCGTCTTTCGACAGAATCATTTCGCGCATGGCTTTGATACGGTCGCCTTCGAAGAACATGTGTTCTGTACGGCATAATCCGATACCTTTTGCTCCGAATTTGCGGGCTACCGCTGCATCGCGCGGAGTATCTGCGTTGGTGCGTACGTCTACTCGGGTATATTTTTCAGCCAAATTCATAATGGCTGCGAAATCCCCGCTCATATCGGCGTCTACGGTAGGAACTTGTCCGTCATAAACATCTCCGGTGGAACCATTCAAAGACCAATCGCCTTCTTTGTAGACTTTTCCACCCATTTCTACCGTACGGGCTTTATAATCGACTTTTATTTCACCGGCTCCCGATACACAGCATTTACCCATACCACGGGCAACTACGGCTGCGTGGGAAGTCATACCGCCACGAGCAGTAAGGATGCCTTGCGCGACGCTCATGCCTCGCAAATCTTCGGGAGAGGTTTCGATACGTACCATGATTACTTTTTTCCGTTTTTTCGGCCCACGCCTCTGCGTCGTCGGCGAAGAACACGATTTGTCCGGTTGCTGCACCCGGCGAGGCAGGGAGTCCTTTGGCTACGACTTTAACGCGTTTGATGGCATCCTTGTCGAATACGGGGTGCAATAGTTCATCGAGTTTTTGAGCCTCCATGCGTTTCAAGGCAGTTTTTCGTCGATGATTCCTGCGCGGAGCATATCCATGGCAATTTTTACCATAGCGGCTCCGGTGCGCTTTCCGTTACGAGTTTGCAATAACCACAATTTGCCATCTTGAATGGTAAATTCGAGGTCTTGCATATCTTTGAAGTAGTCTTCGAGTTTTTGTTGAGTTTCGAGAAGTGCTTTTGCACATTCGGGCATGGCCTCTTCGAGAGAAGGATATTTGGTTGCACGTTCTTCTTCCGATATACCTTGCAATGCAGCCCAGCGGCGAGATCCTTCGAGTGTGATTTGTTGGGGGTGCGTACACCGGCAACTACGTCTTCTCCTTGTGCATTGATGAGGTACTCTCCGTTAAAGATATCTTCGCCGGTAGCAGCGTCACGGGTAAATGCTACACCGGTAGCCGAGGTATTTCCCATATTGCCGAATACCATAGCTTGCACGTTTACGGCAGTACCCCATTCTTCGGGAATCTGGTTCATACGACGGTAGAGAATGGCGCGTTCGTTCATCCAGCTGTCGAATACAGCACAGATAGCTCCCCATAATTGTTCCCAGGGAGAAGCTGGAAAATCTTTTTTCCCGTATTTTCTTTAACGGCGGCTTTAAAGAGTTTTACTAATTCTTTGAGGTCTTCTACTTGGAGTTCGGTATCACTCTTTATACCTTTGGCCTCTTTGACTTTGTCCATCACTTCTTCGAATGGATCGATGTCTTCTTTCGTTTTAGGCTTCATACCCAGTACGACATCGCCGTACATCTGTACGAATCGGCGATAGGAATCCCATGCAAACCGCGCATTTCCCGATTTTTTAGCAATGGCTTCTACGGCGTCGTCGTTCATACCTAAGTTCAATACTGTGTCCATCATACCGGGCATGGAAACACGAGCTCCCGAACGAACCGATACCAATAGCGGATTCGATGCATCTCCGAATTTCGTGCCCGTGAGGCTTTCGATATGAGCGATAGCCTTTTTCTACATCGCCTTTGATTTCTTTTACAACAGCTTCCTTCCCCTTGCTGAGTGTATGTGGTACAAACTTCGGTAGTGATTGTGAATCCGGGGGAACAGGAACTCCAATTAAGTTCATTTCCGCCAAGTTGGCTCCTTTACCGCCCAGCAGGTTTTTTCATGTCGGCACGGCCTTCTGCTTTTACCGTTGCCAAAAGTATAAACTCTTTTCATAAATAAATAAGTATATGATATTTTGTATAAATATTGTTTCCTTTATTCGACTTTGTGACCCATTCGGAAAATCTTGTATAGAAACAATACGCAAAAATAAAGGATTCGTGCAAACCACAAAAATATTTTGCTACAAATTTTAACGCTGTGCACTATTTATTTGCTTTTACCTGTCTCTTTCGTGAAAAATACTTATCTTTGCCGAATGTGGAACCTGTGGTTTTCTGCATAATTGCATAGCCGAATTTATTTAGATGTTCGGTTCGTATTGTTTTGTTTGGCTTTGTAACTTATTAATTTTTTGTTTTGGCACGAAAAAAGAAAGAGCTACCCTTGTTGGAGCAGGTAGAAATAACCGGAGTAGCAGCCGAAGGCAAGGCTTTGGCACGAGTGAACGATTTGGTAGTATTCGTCCCTTTTGCAGCACCGGGAGATATAGTGGATTTGCAATTGATGCGTAAGAAGCATAATTATGCCGAGGCACGTATCGTGAAATTTCACGCTTATTCTTCTTTGCGGGTAAATCCTTTTTGCGAGCATTTCGGTGTTTGCGGCGGGTGTAAATGGCAACATGTGGCTTATGACTATCAGTTACAATTTAAACGGCAGCAAGTGGAAGACAATCTTACCCGCATAGGTAAAATCCCTTTGCCGGAAATCTTACCTACAAAAGGTTCGACCAAGCAACAATATTATAGAAACAAGCTCGAATTCTCATTTTCCAATAAGTCGTGGTTGACTTATGAACAGTTGCAGACGGAACAGGAATTCGACTGTCGTAATGCGTTGGGATTTCATATACCCGGTATGTTCGATAAGGTCCTCGACATAAAAAAGTGTTGGTTGCAGGACGATATATCCAATCGCATTCGACTCTCGATAAGACAATGTGCTATCGATAATCATTATCCGTTTTTCGATTTGAGGGAGCAGACAGGATTCATGCGGAATATTATTATCCGGATCTCTTCGACAGGAGAGGTTATGCTCATAGTCGTATTTTTTCGAGCCCGATATGGTGCGTATCGAACGAATGATGCAACATATAGCGGATACGTTCCCCGAGATTACGTCTTTGCTTTATATTGTCAATCAAAAACGAAACGACACGATTGCCGATCAGGAAGTTTGTGTGTTCCGGGGAAGAGATTATATTTGGGAAAGTATGGAAGGATTACGATTCAAGATAGGACCGAAGTCTTTCTATCAAACCAATTCCCGAACAGGCTTATGAGTTATATAAGGTTGCCAGAGAGTTCGCCGGATTGACGGGAACCGAGTTGGTTTATGATCTATATACTGGCACGGGTACTATTGCCAATTTTGTGGCAAGACAATCCCGTAAGGTGGTAGGTATCGAGTATGTTCCCGAAGCGATAGAAGATGCCAAAGAAAACGCCCGTATAAACGGGTTGGATAATACTTTGTTTTATGCTGGCGATATGAAGGACATTCTTACCGAGGATTTTATAGAGGAGCATGGTCGTCCAGAAGTCATCATTACCGATCCGCCTCGTGCCGGCATGCATGACGATGTGATTAAGACTATATTGTTCGCTTCTCCTGAACGTATCGTTTATGTAAGTTGTAATCCCGCCACTCAGGCGCGCGATTTATCTTTGTTAGATGCAAAATACAAGGTCGAGCGGGTACAGCCGGTCGATATGTTTCCTCATACTCACCATGTAGAGAATGTAGTATTGTTAGTGAGGAAAGAATAAAATCTAAAATTTCGAGAAAGTGTAGGCCGGGTATATCGATACCCGGCCTTTTTTGTGGATAAAAGTATAAGGAATAGATAATAAAGTATTTGTCTTGATTTGCGAGACAGAGGTATTTTTGTACATCGAAAATATCTTAAAATTTTATCCATGAAAAGAAAAGCTTTTATAAGATTACTTGCAGTGACTTATTCCCATTTTCCGTGACTGGAAATGCATACTCCGAAACTGTTTCTTCAAAATCGTATGGATTATCTCGCATGACCGATGTGGCTCGATTTCCAGTATTGGATCGGGAAATGAAAGTGAAGTACGAGGGCACTATCGATAAGAAAGGTGGTAATGCCGATTGGGATTGAGCTTGTATCAAGATAAGAAAGGAGAGTGGGTAATATTCGATGTGGCGGGGAGCCGGCTGTATTTATAATATGGTACAACATCGTTATCTGAGTTCGGAAGAACCCGTATTTCGATTTTACTTTGATGGTGAGGAGACCCCCCGTTTTACTATTCGTTTGTCGGAGTTCGGAGAGAAATATCCTTTTACCGAACCACAAGCATCGTGTTACATCGGCCCTTTGGATAATGGACGAGGCCCTATCCGGGTAGTTCGCAGTTTTGTTCCTATGCCGTTTCGTAATGGCTGCCGAATCACTTCGAGCGTTAAACTCGAAGGACCTCACCGGGATAAAGGGCAAGGTGGCTGGGGACATGTTGTGTATCACAGTTATCCCACTGCGCAAGGGATAGAGACTTTTACTGGAAAGGAGGATTATAGTTCTTTGGTTCGTCAGTGGAAACAAACGGGAGTCGATCCGAAGATTGGTAAGGATAGAATGTTTCGTATGTCGGAAAAGAAATTAGCACCCGGGGAGTCATTGTCTTTAATAGATGTGCATGAGGGTGGTGTCATCAATTCGTTGAAACTTTACATGGCCGGTATGAATCCCGATAGATTGCAAGATGTATGGATACGTGTGAAGTGGGATAATCACGAAGGGGAAGATGTTCTGTGTCCTATCGGTTGTTTTTTCGGTAATTCCTTAGGATATAATAATACCCGGTATTTATTAATGGGAGCGACGACAGACGGTTGGTTTTATAATTATTTCCCTATGCCGTTTTGGGAACGAGCCCATGTAATGTTGGAGAATAGGAGCGGAGAGACCGTTACTTTGGGCTTTGTTGAAGTAGGAGTAGGGGGAGAATAGCTATGATAGAGAGTATAGCGGTTACTTTCGTTCTTCTGACTATTATACTCGTAAACATACACCGGGGGCAGATAGCCCCATCGCGTCGATAAAAGGAACCGGGAAAATGGTTGCCGCTCATGTGACTTGTTATGGGGAACGTCCTCATATTATTACTTGTGAAGGAGATGTAAGAATACATATAGATGGGATTAAGACGCCGCAGGTTGAGAGCGATGGTTCGGAAAGTTATATTTGCTACGGGTGGGGATTCCCGACTCCGGCCGAGTGCAATCCGTCGGGCGGTTATGACGGGCTGAGCGATAATCCCTGGTCGATGACACGATTGTGTTTAGGTGATAGCTATCCATTTTATTCGCAATTGGATTTTAATATAGAGTCTGGTGAGAGCAATAACCAGTATCTCGAACATGTGGGGATTGTTTTTTTATTATGGGCAGGATAAAGTTTACTTAGTTAAGACCGATAGCATAGATATGGCCTCGAAAAAAGTCGTTGAAACGACATAAAATATAAAGTAGAAGGAGTTGTATCTGTGGAGATGCTGACTTCTTGTTTCGAGGGTGATGCCGATGATGTGGAAGTTACGGCTATGGTTCATAAATTTACCGGAGAGAGTTCGTTTCGTATAACAGTATTACCGAATAATCATGGAGTAAGATTGCGTCGATGCAGCGACCAGGAGCTTCCCAGACAGTGTGCGAGAGTTTGGGTCGATGGACAAGATGCCGGCGTGTGGTATTTGGCGGACAGTAATCCGTACAAGCGTTGGATTGAAGATGAGTTTGAAATACCGGAATCTCTTACTCGCGACAAATCGGTTTTGAATATACGCATTGTTCCAGAATCTCGCGAAGAGGGCTGCCCTGTGAGTTGGAACGAAGCGGCCTATGAAGTATTCTGTTATATGGAATAATTTTATTGAAAGATAGAAAAAGGCTTTATACCGATTCGGTATAAAGCCTTTTTCTATTTGTCGGGGGATTTTGTTTCACCCATTGCATGACAGTGGCTGGTGGGCGTTGATTATCCAATTCGTGTTTCATGAAGTCCATATAAGGAGCTACGTGTTTAAAGAATCGGTGATAACCTGCGCATAAATAATTTAATCCCGGTTCTCCGGTGGCCGTTTTGCGAACCTGTTTTTGGGGCATTCTCCGTGGCAGGCAAATAGAAAATCACACTCTTTGCATTGTTGAGGCAGAGCATTGCGCTTGTTTTGACCGAAAGCAATTTGTCGGGGACTATTCATCATTTCGATTAAAGATTGGGTGTATATGTTTCCCAATTTATACTCAGGAAATACAAAATGGTCGCAACTGTACACATCTCCATTAAATTCCATAACTCCGGCATGACCGCAAGTTTCGGCCATAGAGCATATTCCGGGTGTTACACCAGCCCAATTGGCAAGAGTGGCATCGAATAATTGTATGTAGTATTCTCCTACATCATTTCGAACCCATTCGTCGAATATCGTACAAAGAAAGTTGCCCCATTGCTCCGGAGAGACGGAGAAGTCTGTTACTCCGTCTATTGATTCTTCATCGGGAGAGGCTAATATGCGCCCGTCTTCATGTTGCCGAATACGTTCGACAATGGTGTGAATTGTATATATTTACAGTTGATGTCCTTGAAAAAATGGTAGAAATCTAAGGGATAGTCCCCATTAAAGTCGTTAACTACTGCCATAGCATTCCATTCGACGCCATGTTTATTAAGCAGATTTATACCTCGCATGACATTTACGAATGAGGGCCTTCCCTGTTTGGTCAATCGGTATTCGTCGTGAAATTCTTGTGGCCCGTCTATACTGATACCGACCAGCCAGTTATTTTCTTTGAAAAAACGACACCAGCTGTCTGTTAGTAATGTTCCGTTGGTTTGGATGCTGTTATCGATAATTCGACCTCTTCCGTATTGAGCTTGAAGTCGTACTACTTTTTGGTAGAAATCCAACGGTCTCATTAGGGTTTCGCCACCATGCCATGTGAATAAAATATGGTCGTTTGCCTGACTTTCGATATATTCTTTGATAAATTTCTCTAATAGGCTTTCGCTCATGATGTGCTTGGGAGAGTCCCGATAGAGTTTCGCTTTTTCGGTATAGTAGCAATATGTGCAGGCCAGATTACAAATTGCCCCCACCGGCTTGGTCATGATATATAATATCCGGTCGAAAGGTGTGTAAAGAGATTGGTTCATGATTGTATCAAAGATAGATTTAGTAAGCGGTTCAAAATTAGTAAAAATAGGGAATACAATAATTCGGTACTCGAATTATTTTTTAAGTTTTATGTTTTAGGAATCGAATCTTTCGTCTTATATTTGAACCGAAAAAGAATAAGATATTATAAATTTTCGAGGTAATTATCAATGAAATATAGCCGGTTATTATTTGTTGGAGGCGGAATGTTGGCCTCTGTTTTCGCTGCATTTTCGGCAAAGAAAAGTGATAAGCCCAATATCGTTTTTATTTTATGTGACGATATGGGTTATGGAGATTTAAGGGTGTTATGGGCAGAAATATATCGAGACTCCGAATATAGATCGTATGGCTTCGGAGGGTATGAGATTTACACAGGCTTATTCGGGGTAGCCCTGTTAGCGCTCCTTCCCGGGCTTGTATAATGACCGGACAGCACACCGGACACGAGAAGTACGAGGAAATAAAGAGTATTGGCGAGATAGTGGCGAGGTGCGTTATGGAGTTAATACCGACTATGCCATCGTAGGCCAACACCCTTATGATCCCAATCGTGTCATTCTGCCCGAAATAATGAAAGATAACGGATATACAACGGGTATGTTTGGTAAATGGGCTGGGGGATATGAAGGCTCTTGTTCTACTCCGGACAAGCGTGGCATTGATGAGTACTACGGATTTATCTGTCAGTTTCAGGCTCATCTCTATTATCCCAACTTTTTGAATCGGTATAGTTCCCGGTTGGGCGACACTGCGACTATTCGTGTGACGCTCGAAGAGAATATCAAATATCCCATGTGGGGAGTTGGTTATGCTTTACGGCCTCAATATTCGGCCGATCTTATTCACAGAAGCTGCAATCGATTGGTTGGATCGTCAGTCGGGAGACAAACCTTTCTTCGGTTTTTCACTTACACATTACCTCATGCCGAATTGGTACAGCCGGAAGATTCTCTTCTAAATTACTATCGAGAACGGTTGGGGAAACCCGTGTGTTTAATGGCAGTTATGGTGGGCGCTATAATCCCGTGACTCATACCCATGCACAGTTTGCGGCAATGATTGCTCGATTAGATAATTATGTAGGTGAGATTTTGAAAAAATTGAAAGAGAAAGGGCTCGATGAGAATACCATCGTTATTTTTTCATCGGATAACGGTCCTCACGAAGAAGGGGGAGCCGACCCCGGATTTTTTGGACGAGATGGAAAACTGAAAGGAATTAAGCGTTCTTGCCATGAGGGAGGTATACGTATTCCTTTTTATCGTTCGTTGGCCCGGTCATGTCCCGGTAGCTGTCAATGACCACCAGTTGGCGTTTTATGATATATTGCCTACTTTCTGCGACTTGATAGGGGTGAATCATATCGAGCGATATGGAGAGAATAGGAAAGACTATTTCGATGGACTTTCATTCAAACCAACCTTGTTGGGTAAAGACAAACATCAAAAGAATCATGAGTTTCTTTATTGGGAGTTTTGCGAGACCGATCAAATTGCAGTTCGGCAAGGCGATTGGAAGTTATTTGTTGAGAAGGGTAAATGTCATTTGTATAATTTGGTCGATGATATCCATGAGGATTGTGATTTGGCTGCCCAATATCCCGATCGTGTAGAAGATATGAAGCGTATCGTGTTTGAACAGCATGTAGAAAATCCTTATTTCAAAGTGACTATGCCCCAATAAAGTTAATGTATTTATATATAGATTTATGGAATTTTTGATTGACTTTATTTTTGCATATAGACAAGCTTATCTGATTGAGATAGTACAGGATTATCATACTTGGGCTTATGCTATATTGTTTATGATTATTTTTTGTGAGACGGGTTTGGTTGTCACCCCTTTTTCCCGGGAGATTCTTTGCTTTTTGTCGCTGGGGCTATTACAGCGTTGCCCGGAATTCCCTTAGAAATAAATATTTTGGTACTTATTTTGTTTGTTGCTGCGGTATTGGGCGATTCTTGTAATTATGCAATAGGCCATTTTTTCGGTAAGAAGCTATTCAGTAACCCCAATTCAAAGATTTTCAAACAAAGCCATTTAGAGAAAACCCATGCTTTCTTTGAAAAATATGGAGGGAAAACCATAATTATAGCTCGGTTTGTCCCTATCGTTCGTACTTTTGCTCCTTTTGTGGGTGGTATGGGGAAAATGCACTATTATTATTTCATGATGTATAATCTAATCGGAGGAGCTTTGTGGGTAGCGATTTTTTGTTATGCGGGCTATTTCTTCGGTGATTTGCCTTTTGTTCAGAAAAATTTAAAACTTCTGATTGTCGCGATTATATTTGTATCTTTGTTACCTGCCGTAATAGAGTTTGTACGGGCAAAAATGAAATTCAGAAAAAGTAGACCAATAAAACAAAAAGGCTATTTTCAAAATAGAAAACAGCCTTTTTGCATTCAGTCATCGAGTCATATTATTTTTTTCAAGGTAATCCATATAACGCAATCTTTGTCGGTTGCTCCATATTCTTCCTTTGATTTTTCATCTTTCAGGACTGTTATACTTTGTATATTGTTGGGATCTATATTTTTTTAGTTCTGTTTCCGAAATCTTTTTCCCGTCTACGATACAAAGTGTATTTTTCATGATATCCTCAGAGGTATCTTTCTTGGTAATCGTTATGGTTTTTATCGGATCTGTCGAAGTTGCAGTGTTTCTTTTGGTTTGTATGATAAGGGCTCCATTTTCACCTTCTTTTCCATAACTTTTGATCGCTTCTTCTCCTTTGAGGACAGTTATCGATTTTATTTTGTCGGCATCGAGGTTTTTGAATTTGTCTTTGGAAATTTTTTTACCGTCTAAAATATATATAGGATCGTAAAAGACTCTGGTATTGTTGTTTTCATCGACTATGACCGAACCATCTTTTTGGACATCTACATTTATATTGCTAATTTTCCCTTTCGTATTGATTTTCTGTCTATTGTTTTCTACACTGTCTTTTGTCGTAATGGTTATGCTGTTGATTTTTCCTTTCGTGCCGATCGAAGTGTTCGGCTCGGTTTTGTTACCGACTATGATAATTTTCGAACTGTTATTCTTTTCGCTGCTTTCGCCGAGGTATATTTTCAGATTTTGCCTGTCTTTGTCATTGCAACTGATTTCGGCCGAGCCTAAACCGACATAAGAGATGAGCAAAGTTTTTCCTATGGGTGTTTTTAAGGAGAAGTTTCCATTTAGATCGGTTACTGTTCCTGTATTGCTGCCTTTGACCAAGACGGTGGTCCGACGATAGGTTCGTTGGTTTCTATGTCTAAAACACACCCGGATATTTCTATCTCTTTATTCTTTATGGTTGCGGTGTTTTCGGAACTACCGATCATAGCTGTCAAGTTACTCAAATCGACCGAGGATACTTTGTTTAATTCATCGGAGATTTCGGGGGGGGCGAATACCGAAACGGTACATAATGCGACCGGTATGACGTAGAGATACTTCAAGGTCGCTTTGCGGTTTGATTTCTTTTTTAACATCATGGTAATTCTTTTGTTAAGTTTATTGTGATTAAAGTGATTGGTTATGTAATAAAACTTGGAACCGACCGATCGTTTTATTAACAGTAATTGGTATTGTTTGGCATCGATGCCTTGTTCCAAAACGTAATTATCGGCTTCGTATTCATGTACGGTTTGCAGCTCTCGTTTCAGTAACCAGGCGGCCGGATTGAACCATTGTAATCCTATACAGAGATCGGCAGCCAGTAAATCCCATGAATGATGTTTGCGAATGTGTGCAGATTCGTGTAGGAGTATTTCTCGGCGATGGTTTTGGAAGTCGGCTTTTTGAAATGACTATTTTCCCGAACCAACTGAAAGGAGCAATGGATTGGGAGATAACGACAAGAGAAAGTCCGTCGCTGTCGGTATATTTTTCCCCGCTCCGAATCAGTCGCAGAAGTTTTATAATTGTGCAGACATATCTAGTGATAAAGTATAAAATCCCGATGAGATAGATACTTAGTACCGCGATAATACCTATCGGAATTTTACTTTGTGATTCGTTTTCGATATAAGATATTGCCGGCAGACTGTCGAGTATAGTAGTGTTTGAATACGTTTCGGGAACAGCCGTATGAACCGGATATAGCGGAAGAATAAACGATAGAGGTATCAATAGTAGCAATGCTGTTCTATTGTAGCGGTAAAATGTTTCCTTACTTAGCAATATACTGTAAAACAGATACAGAATGGCTAGATAAACAGAGGCTTTTAATATATAAACAAAGAATGCGCCCATTGGTGGTGATTGGTTATTGTTCTGCGTTTCCTTTTTTCTACTTTTTCGATAAGCTCTTTCAATTCTTTCAGTGAAATATCTTCTTCCTCGATTAAAGAGGAAACGACTCCCAAATAGGAGCTGTTGAAGTATTTACGTATGACTTGTCGCAAGGTCCGTTTTTTGAACGATTCTTCGCTTACAACAGCAAAATATTGATAGGTTTTACCATATGCTTTGTGTGACACATAGCCTTTTTCTTCGAGTCCTCTTACGATGGTCGATAACGTATTGAAGTGAGGTTTGGGTTCGTCATAAAAATCCAACAGTTCTTTCACGAATAATGGCCCTTTATGCCAGAAATAATTCATGATTTCCTCTTCTTTCGATGTAAGTCCTTTCATATTTTTTTCTATTTATGATACAAATAAACTAAATGTTTTAGTTTTCAACTAATTATTATAGTTAATAAAACTAAATAAAATAGTTTATTAACTACTGATTATAGTTTGATTGGGGAAAAGAAAAATCGGCAATAGATGTTTACACTCTATTGCCGATTATATTGGACTAATGTATTATTCTTTTTTCTTTTATCATTATTTTTTGAATATTGGGAAGTTCGAGCCCGTATCCACGTTTCTTGTCCTCAACTTTTAACCATAACCCGAAGAGAAGAGCCAACACACCTAAACTTGCAAATATAAGCATAGGGGTTGTATAGTTGTATTGTAACGGATCGGTTATGCCGGGATTCGAGATTCTCAATGCTGCACCTATAATCATGGGGAATGCATATAATCCTATGTTTTGAATCCAGAAAATAACGGCGTACGCCGAACCTAATAGTTTGTTGTCTACAAGTTTGGGGACGGACGGCCATAAAGAAGCTGGAACCAATGAAAAAGAGATTCCCAATAATATGATAGATAAATAGGCGACGATAACTGCTGCGGTAGTACCTTTCAGGGCCGGCAACACCAATGCGAATACCAAATGGCAGGCGATCATTAGCAGTGCACCGAAGATGAGCATAGTAGCTCCTTTACCACGATGGTCGAGAAAATTTCCTAAAATGGGAGTAATAGCCGCTGCACCCAAAGGGAATACGAAAAATACCCAACCGGCTTGTTCGGCTGTGTATCCTAAATTACATTGCAGCATATTGATTGCATATTTTGGAATGGGAAAATAGCCGAGTAGTAGAGTACGCAAAGAAGAGCTACTAACCAGAATACTTTGCTCGAAAAAAATGAGTTTGAGATCTTTCAATTTGAAAGGATCGTCTTTTTCTTCACCGCTTTCGCCCATCTGTTGTTCGAGTTTTTTTATCCATGAAGGCATAAGTGATAAAACAGATGAGCCCGATTGCCAGTAATATAACTGCTACGAGAACAGGACGAGATACATCGATAGGAGAGATTTTATTGGCCAAGACCGGAGAGCCTAAGACGACTACGGCGACTCCCACACGGGCAATAGCCATTTCTACCCCCATGGCAAGTGCCATTTCTTTTCCCTTTGAACCATTTGACAATTCCGCGGGAAACTGTAATTCCCGCCATTTCTACGCCACAACCGAAGAACATGAAACCGATAGCCGACATTTTAGCTGACGCAGGCATGCCCTCGTAAAACGGGGTGATGTTCCACCATTCAAAGGTAAATTCATAAATCGGTTCATGAGAGATTCTGCTCCGCTACCGATAAATGCATTGCTGACAGCGAAATAGTTGATGGATGCCCCTGCGAGCATAACGGCCCCGGAAAGAATAGCTGTGAAGCGAACACCCATTTTATCGAGAATGATACCCGCAAAAATTAAAAAGAATACGAATACATTCAGGAATGTTTCAGAACCGGCATAGTGCCCATAGGCATCGGGGGACCACCCTCTTGATGTTTGCAAAAGTTCTTGTAAAGGCGATAGTATATCCATAAAAATATACCCGAAAACATGGCACTTGCCAGTAGAATAAGGGCTGTCCATCGTATAGCCGGAACGTCCTTCATCAATTGATTTATTTTTTCAGTCATTGTGTTTATGTGTTTTATATATTAACTTCTTAGAAATAGACAGAAAGTCCCATTTTTATTCCGTACTGGTTGAATTTATCGGTAAAACTGTGCTTCCAATATACGGCCGGATCCAGAGATATGTTGTGACTCACGAAAATCGCATATCCCAGCTCGGCTCCGACATATAGGTAATCTCTGCATTGAGAATCACTTCCTTTGGGTTTATACCATGCATGGGTGTATCCTGCGTTTACGCCGAGAAACAGAGTCGTGAGCGTATAATATCTAATGCTTCCCATTATATCGATGCTATTGTCTTTGTACTCTTTGTTCCATGCGAAGTCACCGCCGATCCCGACAAGAATAGCCAAATTGTTGGCAATGAAATTACCTGCTTCGACTTTTAGTCCGAGGTCGAATGTTTCTTTGCCCGTATCTTCCGTGTGGGTACTGCCTAAATTAAAGCCGCTTAATTGAGGGTTGATGATCCATGTGTTTTTGGATTTGAGCCGAACCGGTGTTCGAAAACAACCATATAACCAAAAAAAAGGTTAATAGTACTTTCTTTGTCATAGTCCGATGAATTTTATTTATAGTTTATGATATATTGTCGTTTCGTAGGGGGTTCTTCGTTCAGAGGCGTCTTGCTTTTTTCCTTCGTTCTTCTCTGATTTTTTCTCTACGTTTCATTGCCCATCTGAGTATGAAAATGACGAGTAAAGTAACACCGATAATACTAAAATATTCCCAGTAATTTCCGCTCAAAAGCATACCTCTGCCAAAGTAGGCCATCACAGCCAAATAAATAACCAAGAGCAATGCTATAATGTCGTATCGTTTCATAATATTGTAGTTTTATAAAGACGAGGGTTGAATTTTATATATGGGAGATTTGAATTTTCCAGATTTCAAAACTTCGTATATTTTTATGCAACTCCAAGCATCGGTCGCTGCATAAAGTTGTTGATTTTCGGTAAGATGATCAGCTTCCCAGTTGGATAATCGTTGCCCTTTGAAATTTTTTTCCCGATAACTATACCATAGATTTTTGTAGACTTTGATCTTCGATGTTGTATTTCTTCACGAATTTTTGTAATTCTATAAAATTTCTCGGTATAAATTGTCCGCTGTTTAGCCGATTCAACATACAGAAGTCATCTTTAAGCGATATTCCCACTTTCAAGAGGGATTCGTTTTCGAGCAGATTCTTAATCGCAGGTGTAAATCCTATGCGATTTATACGAAACAGATAACACGTATCGTGGGTCGATAATTGGATAAGTGCTACGTGATTGCTTTTCCCTTTTTTGAAAGTTGGCCGAGTCTCTGTATCGAATCCGATAATGCTCTCGTTATTTAGTTGGAGTACTGCATTATCGGCATCTCTTTCATTATCGATTACGACTATTTTCCCTGGAAATGTTTCTATGGGTAAAGTGGCAATGATTTCTTTACTGATTTTTATTTTATTGGGTGTATCGTTCTCCATAATTTCTTAATCCAAATCATCGTTCAGCTTGTCGAGAATATCTCCGTTCTCTTGTTGATGACCGAATATATCGGTGTAATTATCGGAGTGAGAATGATGGTGTCCACAGTCGCAATTGTCGTCACATTCATCGTCATCGTTATCCAGAGTATATCTTATGTTGTGTAATGCTCGGAGCACGTTAACTAGTTGTTGCCCCCAGTATGTAACGAAATTTTCGAAACAAATGTAAAGAGCTTCGAGCATTTGAGGCTCGTTTCCCATGCGATATACCGAAATGAAATCTTTCAAGTCTTGATAAATATCGGCAAGAGCCTCCGAAACATTGGCTATTATCGGGGTTTCACTGTATTTCATATCGTTTTGAAAAACTTCCAGATAACTGTCGTCTTCCCCCAATAGACTTTCTATGTTTTCCCGAACGCTCTCGTACATACTCTCTGTGACGAATTTTTCGGAGAATCCATCTTCTTCGGTTCTTCCGGTGTTAATAGTGTTACTTTCAGATATAGCAATGGTAGTATTTTTATGATTTTATCGAGAAATTCTTCTTTCTCCAATTCCGGAACACGTTCGATAAAAGCACAATATTCGGCACTGACCGTTACAAATTCGATGATATTTTTTGAATAAATACGTTCGTCCATTAGTCTTTATTTTTATAAAGTCCGTGATTTATGATATAATCATATACCGGTCGAGGTATAAAATAGTTCATATTTTTCCCTTCTGAAATTCCCTGTCGTATTTGGGTCGATGAAATTTCTATGATAGGAGCATGACACAATTTTACGTTTGCTGGTAGCGACCTTTCGTCTATGTCGTAACTCCGGCGCGGATAGATATAAATGGGATACTCTTCGATAATTTTATCATAGTCTTTCCATCTGTTGAATGAGAGCCAGTTGTCTGCACCGATAATCAAGGTAAATATCCTTTCGGGATATCTCTTTCTGAGGGCTTCGAGTGTTTGAATCGTATAAGACGGGCGGGGCAGGGTAAATTCTATATCGGTCGTTCGAATCTTAGAATTGCCGTTCACGGCCATATTTAACATTTCGATTCGTTGTCTATCATTATTCGAGGGCAATTTTTCTCGTAGAGGATTTTGAGGAGACACAGACAGCCATATTTCGTCGAATCCTTCATATTCGCACAAGTAGTTCGCTAATATGAGGTGGCCGGTATGAACCGGATTGAACGTCCCGGAGAAAAAGGCTGTCTTTATCGGTTGCATGTTTTACTTGTCATTTATCGAGAAATTGTCTTATTGAACGGTATGCCTCTTCTTGGGCTTTTTCCAAAATATCGTTCACTATGATTTTATCGAATTTTGGTGCGAATGACAATTCGTATTCAGCTTTCGCTATCCGATGAGCTATAACTTCCGGGGTATCTGTCGCTCTGTTTTTCAATCGTTGTTCCAACGCTTGTATGCTGGGTGGCTGAATAAACAAAGCGAGAGCTTGGTTCCCGTAGTATTTTTTTATGTTGAGTCCGCCGACAACGTCGACATCGAAAATAACATTTTTCCCCGAGTCGAGAATCCGTTCCACTTCGCTTTTCAAAGTGCCGTAGAACTTCCCGGCATAGACTTCTTCATATTCCAGAAATTCGTCGTTCGCTATACGTTCGCGAAATTCATCGGGTGTGATGAAATAATATTCGATGCCGTTTTTCTCAGTCCCTCTCGGAGCACGACTGGTGGCGGAGATAGAGAATGACAGGTTCAAATCGCGATTCAATAACGATTGTATGATGGTGGATTTACCCGAACCGGAGGGGGCCGAAAAGATAATGAGTTTACCTCTTTGTTCCATTACATTACATTTAGTACCTGTTCCTTGATTTGTTCCAACTCGTCTTTCATACGCACGACAATGCGTTGCATCTCGGCATGGTTCGATTTGGAACCGAGTGTGTTGATTTCACGTCCCATTTCCTGACTGATAAAACCGAGCTTCTTGCCTTGCCCCTTGCCCGATTGCAGGGTTTCGAGGAAATATTTCAAGTGATTGTCGAGTCTATGTTTTTCTTCATTGATGTCGAGTTTCTCGATGTAGAAAATCATCTCTTGTTCAAATCTGTTTTTGTCGTAATCGAAATTGTCGATTTTGTTCAAAGCGTCGATTATCCGACCTTTTTATCTTTTCGATGCGCTCTTTTTCGTAAGGTTCTACCTCTTGTAACAAATGAGTTATGTTGGCGATTTTCTCTTCAAAAAGGTGTTGCAACATGGCTCCTTCCTGAACTCTGAACTCTTCCAATTGAGAGATGGCTTTGTCGACTGCTTTTCTCAAAGCGTTGAGTTCTGTTTCGTCTATCTCTTGACTTTCGGAGCTCATGGCATCGGGCAGACGTAACAAGATGGAGAACCAGTCGTCGGGCATCGCAATACCTAATTTGACCGAGGCTTCTTTGACTTGTTGGAAATAACCTTCCAAAACCGGAATATTTATTTGGGCAGAAGCCTCCTTGCCGATAGCTTCGCTGTATACGAAGAAGTCTACTTTCCCACGTTCCAGACGTTTGGCTATTTCGGATCGAATTTCCATCTCCATTTCCCTGTATTGCTGAGGAATACGGGTCGATAAATCGAGTTGTTTACTATTTAAGGATTTTATTTCGACAGTTATTTTTTTATGCGGTAATTCCACTACGGCTTTACCAAAACCGGTCATCGATTGTATCATAAGTCTGTAAATGTTTTTGCAAATTTAATCTTAATTCCGATGAGAAAGCAATAAATTGAAAAAAAAAGAGCTAATTTTGTACACTCGTTAACGTTGATTATATCGATGGTTTATCGCCTTTCCGACCGGGTATCGGGAGATGAATCATACTTTACGGATTGAATTATGCCGAATATTATACATATAGAGACTTCTACGTCTGTTTGTTCCGCCGCCTTGTCTTCCGATGGTGTCGTTCAATGCCATTTCGAGAATTTCGAGGGGCCTTCGCATGCTTCGTTGTTAGAGTATATGTAAAAACAGATCATGGATTTTTCGAGAGATAAAGGAGTCAAGGTGGATGCGGTTGCCGTGAGTAGCGGTCCCGGTTCCTATACGGGATTGCGTATCGGTGTTTCGGAAGCCAAAGGTCTTTGTTTCGGATTGAAAGTTCCTCTCATCTCAGTTCCTACGCTCGAACTTTTTGGCTTGTACGACCATGTTTAGAAACTATTTTGAGGAAGATGTGTTATATTGTCCCATGATCGATGCCCGTCGCATGGAGGTCTATTCGGCAGTTTACGATAATGCGTTGAATGATGTCGTTCCTGTCGGTGCGTATGTAATCGACGAGCATACTTTCTCGGACTTGTTGGACAATCGTCGGATCGTATTTTCGGGAAACGGCTCGACAAAATGTAAAGATGTGATTAAACATCGCAATGCCATATTTGTAGAAGGAATAGTTCCTTTGGCTACCGATATGTTGGCATTGGCCGAGCGTGCTTTCCGTAACGGGCAATTTGAAGACGTGGCTTATTTCGAACCTTTTTATCTGAAAGAGTTTATAGCCACGACTCCTAAAAAATAAAATATTATAAAAGTTATATCAATAGAAATTATATGCAATATACTTCGGAATTGAAAAGACTCGTGTTGCCCGAATATGGCCGCAATGTGCAGCAGATGGTAGATCACTGCATGACCATAGAGGACAAAGCGGAACGTACCCGTTGTGCCAATACGATTATAAATATCATGGGGAATCTGTTTCCTCATTTACGGATATCGAGGACTTTAAGCACAAATTGTGGGATCATTTGGCAATTATGTCCGACTTCAAGTTGATATCGATTATCCGTATGAAATCATCAAAAAAGAAAAATCTTCATACCGTGCCCGAGTCGGTTCCTTATCAGGCTTCTCCCATAAAGTATCGTCATTATGGGAAAATTATGGAAGAGATGTTGAAAAAGGCGGAGTCGATGCCCGATGGACCCGAAAGGAGTGCATTGGTTTCCATGCTGGCGAATCATATGAAAAAGTTGTTTTATCAATGGAATAAGGATTCGGTGGAAGATGAGAAGATCTTGAAAGATTTGCGCGAGTATACACATGGTGTGATCGATCTCGATGCATCCACATATCATTTGAGAGATGTGGGGAACCGGTCGTGCAGCAGCGTAAATCAAAAAATAATTCGAAAAAAGCGGGTAAATAACCGCTTTTTTTGTATCTTTCACTCATTAACCTTAATAGAGAAAGAGAGTATGGCATCTTTTTATTATTGAAGGCGGGCATCGCTTAAATGGTGATCTGATACCGCAAGGGAGCTAAAAATGAGGCGTTGGAGGTTTTTGTGTGCTACACTGTTGACCCCGGAAGAAGTGAAGATATACAATATTCCCGATATACTCGATGTAAATAATTTGATACAACTTTTGCGAGATTTGGGCGTGACGGTAAAACGCATAGGTCTGAATGCGTACAGTTTCAAGGCCGATAAGATAAATCTCGATTATCTCGATAGTGACGAATTTTTTCAAAAAGGAGCTTCTTTGCGGGGATCGGTAATGATTATCGGACCTCTTGTGGCTCGTTTCGGGTATGCCGTTTTACCGAAACCGGGAGGCGATAAAATCGGAAGACGCCGGTTGGATACCCATTTTCTCGGTATCCAAAAGTTGGGAGCTACATTTAATTATTGTTCCAAAGCCCAGCGTTATGAAATTAAAGCCGATAAATTGCGGGGTAGTTACATGTTGCTCGATGAAGCATCAGTTACAGGTACGGCAAATATTCTAATGGCAGCTGTATTGGCCGAAGGCGATACGACGATTTATAATGCTGCTTGCGAGCCCTATTTGCAACAACTTTCAAAAATGTTGAACCGTATGGGGGCGCATATCGAAGGTATCGGGTCTAATCTGCTCACCGTTCACGGGGTTTCATCGTTAAAAGGGTGTGAGCATACTATTCTTCCCGACATGATCGAGGTGGGTAGTTTTATCGGTATGGCAGCGATGACACGTTCGGACATTACGATTAAAAATGTATCGTATAACGATTTGGGAATTATTCCCGATAGTTTCCGACGATTAGGGATAACCGTGGAACAACAGGGCGACGATATTCATATACCCGAACATGAATGTTACGAGATAGAGACTTTCATCGATGGTTCGATTATGACTTTTGCCGATGCTCCGTGGCCGGGATTGACTCCCGACTTGTTAAGCGTATTCCTCGTTGTGGCGACACAGGCGAAAGGTAGTGTCTTGATTCATCAAAAAGATGTTCGAGAGCCGTTTGTTTTTCGTAGATAAACTTATCGATATGGGAGCGCAAATCATTCTTTGTGACCCGCATAGGGCGGCAGTCATCGGTCAGGCTCACGCACACACGTTGAGGGCTACCAATATGGTTTCACCCGATATTCGAGCGGGAATAGCCATGCTTATCGCCGCAATGAGCGCCGAGGGTACAAGTCGTATTCATAATATAGACCAAATCGATAGGGGGTATCAAGATGTCGATAAACGACTCAATGCGATAGGTGCGCGTATTACCCGTTTATAGATCGATGAAAGGGTGGTATTTTTGTGTTGTCGTGGCGGGATTGCTCCTGTCTTCTTGTTCGCAGCAAGTACAGGAGTGTGCCGACGGGGAAAACTTCCGATACAATAGTAACGGAAGTTCCCGTAGAGAGAGACTTGCGATTCTACCGGATACCGTTTGTATCGGAAATATTTGGCTGCGATAGGAGAGAATCCTTCTTATTTTCAATGGAAGGATTTCCCAAAATATTTGGGGGCGGCGTATGTCGATGAAAAAGGTCATTTTGTGATACAAGTGCTTGGCGATTCGGCAAAAGCGAGGAAACAGATTGTCGAGGCCGTCGGGAGCGACGAGGTAACGGTTATTCCCCGACGAAATTCTCGGCAGTTATTAGATTCGTTGTATGCCTATTTGTGTGAGATACGCCGGTTCCGGGCCGATGAACCGACGGTTGCAGTGTTCGATACGGTTTGTTACGATGCCCGTGACAGTTGGACGATTTATGTACATGTCAAAGCTCTCGATTATACCACGCCCGAATATGTCGATAGCCTGTACCGGTATATCGGGGAGTTCCGAAAAAAAGTTTTACTTTCTCGATGGGTGCAGGTAGAGGGAAAATACACGGTTGTAACCGGTGTGGATTTGGACGAAATAAAAGTGAAAGAATGATTACAAGGGAAGAATTGATAAGGATAGGAAGGTTTAATAAGCCTCATGGAGTGAAAGGCGAGTTGTCTTTTACTTTTACCGATGATGTGTTCGACCGCACGGAGTGTTCTTATATCGTATGTGAGATAGATGGCATATTCGTACCGTTTTTTATCGAGGAATATAGGTTTAAGAGCGATACGACGGCTTTGATTAAATTGGAAGATGTAGATAATGAAGCGGATGCGCGTCCCTTTACTTTACTCGATGTTTATTTCCCGAAGTCTTATTACAAAGAATCGAATGAAGATGAAGCTCCGGGAGATTACTTTATAGGCTTCACTGTGATCGATAGCGAGAAAGGAGAGTTGGGAAAGATTGTCTCGATCGATGATTCTACGGAAAATGTATTGTTTGAAGTGGAATATAACGGGCGATTGTTGCTTATACCGGCTGTCGATGAATTTGTTTGTGAAATAGACGAAGATAATCGCAAGTTGTATCTGAATATCCCCGACGGATTATTGGATTTGTAGTTCGAAAAATAATCGGTATGGAAAACAAAAAAACGGGCTGTATAACAATTTATACAGCCCGTTTTTCGGAGGATAATACGAAAATCATATCTCGATGATTTCATGTTGTAAGGTTTGTGTGTCGAGCAGGAAAAAGTTTCCCACTTAAAACTTCGCCATAGCCGGTAATGATTTTAATCACTTCTGCGGCTTCCATGCAGCCGATAATTCCTGGAATAGTGCCGATAACTCCTCCGGGACGAGCCGGGGGAATAACTTCGGGGCGGGGATAAAGATCACTGTATCGAGATCCGCCTCGGTAATTAAAGACGGAAACCTGTCCCCGAAATTCCGAAATGGACCCATATACATAGGGCTTTTTGAAGCGGGAACAGACATCGTCGATCAGATAACGGGTCGCAGCATTGTCGCATCCGTCGACAATGATATCGTAAGCGGAGACAAGTCGATTTGCATTGTCGGGGGGTGAAGCGGTTAGGATAGGTCTCGAATCGAGTTGAACTGTTCAAAGCCGACAGTCTTCGACAAGCGCACTCGACTTTCGATTGTCCTATTTCTGCCTCGGTATAAAGAATTTGCCTTTGTAAGTTGCTTTTTGAAACGATATCATCGTCGATAAGTCCTATTTGTCCTACTCCGGCAGCGGTCAGATATAGAGAGATGGGAGAACCTAACCCTCCTATACCGACAATCAATACCTTAGCATTCTTCAATTTTTCCTGTCCTGCTTCCCCGATTTCGGGAATCATGATTTGGCGGATATACCTTTCGTTCATCGATCGAATATTTTGTCCCAGTCTTTCCATACGACCTCATACCCCATAGCCTTGACTGCTTGTTCTACTTCGGCAGGTGTCCGTTCGTCGCTGACAGAAAATTGTTCTAACGCTTGCGGATAAGTGGCATAACCTCCCGGGTCGGTTTTCGAACCTGCGCTTATCGAAGTCGCTCCGAGAGTGGCGATGTGGTCTCTGAATTTTGCGTTTTCTCGGGTGGATACGGAAATATCCACGTCGTGGTCGAAAATACGAAATGCAAAAATCAACTGTGCCAGCTCTTTATCCGTCATGATTACATTGGGTTGAAAAATGACCTTCGGACGGGCGCATGCGGGGGAAGTTGACGCTATATCGAGTTTGCCAATAGTGCTTGCGCAAGTATTGCAAGTGTATGGCCATCATGGTTACATCGGTACGCCAGTCTTCCAATCCGATGAGCACTCCCATACCTATTTTGTGTACACCGGCTTGTCCCATTCGGTCGAATCCGTTTACTCTCCATTCGAAGATAGATTTCATGCCTTTCGGGTGGTATACTTTGTACCGGTCTTTATGATAGGTTTCTTGAAAGCATACCACGCCGTTGAGACCCGATTGGGTCAAGCGATAGTAATCTTCGCTTTTGAGGGGCATGACTTCTATCGATAGGTTCGAGAAGTAGGGACGTGCGATTTGTAGAGCTCGTTCCAAATAATCGACTCGGCATCGCGTGGATTTTCTCCGGTTACGATAAGCAAATTCTCGAACGGTCCCATTTGACGGATTGCCCGGCATTCATTTTCGATTTCTTTCTCGGTAAGAATAATTCGGGCAATGGGGTTATTGTGATTGAATCCACAGTAGACACAGTGGTTTTGTACATGAATTGGTGATATAAAGCGGTACATACATCTGTATCGTTTTGCCGAAACGTTCTTGGGTATAGAGCCGCTCAATGCCGCCATATGTTCTATATGGGGGCGGCAGCAGGTGAGACGAGCGCCATGAAATCGTCGAGTTGTAAATGCTCTTTACCAATTAAATCGTTAGTCGTTTAATGAGGGTTTTACATTTTTGCAATTCTTTCATGGTTAGTTCATGGTGCTGTTTGGTTCCGCCCTTTTGCAGGACACCTTGTACTGAAAATCCGCTCCATTTCAGAATTTCACGCAGTGCTTTTACCGTACCTCGGGTTTGGTTGAACCAGATATTGAAAGGCCATGGGGTGGAACCAGTGCTTACAATAACGGCCTTTTTGCCTTTGTGTAGGGGGAGGGAAATCCTTTCGGACTTTCACCCATCAAGCCGTAGACCAGTCGGTCGAACAGGATTTTCAACTGTCCGCTCATGTTGCCCCAATAACAAGGAGATCCGATGACGAGGGCATCGGCCTCTACAATTTTGGCGAGGGCGTTGGGCATCGTCCTCTGGCAGGACGCAGTTATGGCGACTGCGGCAACTCATGCAGCCAGTGCAAGGGTGTATGTCTAACCGGCACACCGGTACGACTTCTACCTCGGCATGGTGTTGCCGAGCCTCGTTGGCCATCGTGTCCAAAATTCGGCTTATCAAGCCGTTGCTTCTCGGGCTTCCGTTTAGTATCAATATTTTCATATTACGTGTTTGAGTCATGAACAGGTTTATCATTCCTTTTCTATACAGTCGGTAATATCTTGCGACAGGCGCATGGCGCAGAAGTTTGGTCCGCACATGGTACAATAATTACCGTCGTGGAACGAGCCTTGTTTGTAGTATTCAAGGGCACGTTCGGGATCGAGTGCCAAATTGAATTGGTCTTTCCAGCGGAACTCATACCGGGCCTTGCTCATGGCATCATCGCGTATTTGTGCTCCGGGAAATCCTTTGGCAAGGTCGGCGGCATGTGCAGCTATTTTATAAGCGATAACACCGTTACGCACATCTTCTCGATCGGGTAATCCCAAGTGCTCTTTGGGGGTTACATAACAGATCATAGCTGTGCCTAACCACGCGATTTGAGCCGCTCCGATAGCCGATGTAATGTGGTCGTATCCCGGTGCGATGTCGGTCGTCAATGGGCCTAACGTATAGAAAGGAGCTTCGTGGCAACTGTTCAGTTCTCTTTCCATATTTTCTTTGATTTTGTGCATGGGGATATGGCCGGGACCTTCGATAATGACCTGTACATCATGAGCCCATGCTTTTGTAGTGAGTTCGCCCAACACATCGAGTTCGAGGAATTGCGAACGGTCGTTGGCATCGTGTATCGAGCCCGGACGCATACCGTCACCCAGAGAAATCGCTACGTCATATTGTTTTAAGATTTCACAGATTTCATCGAAATGTGTGTACAGGAAACTTTCCTGATTGTGAATGACGCACCATTTTGTCATAATAGACCCTCCGCGCGATACGATTCCGGTAAGTCGTTCGCCCACCAAATCGGCATGAGCTTTCAACACGCCGGCGTGAATGGTGAAATAGTCCACTCTCCTTGCTCACATTGTTCGATAAGTGTGTCGCGGTAAATCTCCCACGACAGATTTTCGACTTTTCCATTTACTTTTTCAAGGGCTTGGTAGATGGGGACAGTTCCCACGGGGACAGGACAGTTCCGGATAATCCACTCACGGGTTTCGTGTATGTGGTCGCCGGTCGATAGATCCATCAGTGTGTCGCCCCCCCAGTGGCAACTCCATACGGCTTTGTCGATCTCTTCTTCTATACCCGAGGATAGCGCAGAGTTCCCGATGTTAGTGTTTAATTTGACCAAAAAATTACGGCCGATAATCATCGGCTCGGCTTCCGGGTGGTTGATATTCGCCGGAATGATCGCTCGCCCGGCGGCTATCTCTTGTCGCACGAATTCGGGTGTGATGTGGCTTTTAATGCCTAATTGTTCGTTTTGCAAGTTTTCCCGTATGGCGACATATTCCATTTCGGCCGTGACGATTCCCTGTCGGGCATAATACATTTGCGTGATGGCATGTCCCGGTTTGGCTTTGTAGGGAAGGGGAGTATTTTTGAACCGTATAGGGTCGAGAGACGGGTCGTCACGACGGGCACGGCCGTATTCCGAGGTGATATCGTCTTGTCGCTCCACATCGCCTCGCGCCGTAATCCATGATTCGCGCAGACGTGGAAGCCCTTTGTCTATATCTACCGTAATATCGGGATCGGTATAAGGCCCACTGGTGTCATATACGTATACGGGAGCGTTGGGCGTGTGTATCCGTTTTCCGTTTTCTACGGTGACTGTGTCGGTGAGGTTTATTTTTCGCATCCCCACTTGTATGGGAAATAATTTCCCCGGAATATATATTTTTTCGGAACTGGGATAAGAATCTTTGATTATTTTTTTTGTGTCCATATTACTTTTGCGTTTAATCTAAGAAAGAGGTTAACGGGCTGCTGGCTTGTGCAAAATGGTATTGTGCGCCTAATCCGGCTTCGTATGCCCGGCGGCCGGCTTCGACAGCCTGTTTGAATGCGATAGCCATTTCTACGGGATTCCCGGCGACGGCGATAGCCGTATTTACCAACACAGCATCGGCTCCCAGTTCCATAGCTTCTGCGGCATGGGAAGGTGTGCCTATCCCAGCATCGACGATAACAGGTACATTACTCTGTTCAATGATAATTTGCAAGAAGTCGCGAGTGCGCAATCCTTTGTTAGTGCCTATCGGTGCGCCTAAGGGCATTACGGTGGCAGCGCCGACTTCTTCGAGCCGTTTACAAAGTACGGGGTCTGCTTGAATATAGGGAAGTACAACGAATCCCAGTTTTGCCAGTTGTTCGGTAGCTTTCAAGGTTTCCACAGGATCGGGCAGAAGATATTTGGGATCGGGGTGGATTTCGAGTTTAACGAAATCGGTCCCGAAACATTCTCTGGAAAATTGAGCCGCGAGTACGGCCTCCTCGGCATTGCGTACTCCCCGATGTGTTGGGTAGAAATTGTACTCTATTGCGGTCGATGTGTGTCAACATATCGTCTGTGGCTTCTTGGGTCATGTTGATACGTTTCATGGCCACGGTAATCATTTCGGATCCGGAGGCTTCGATGGCTTTTTCCATTAGTTCATTTGAGCTGAATTTCCCGGTTCCTACGAATAAGCGGGAGGAAAATTCCCGTCCTCCGATAATTAATTTGTTCATGCTTTACGATATTTATTTAATAGGTCTATTATTTTTTAGTTTCCTTTTCAGGATCTTCGGCTTGCAAGATAGTTCCCGATAAAGCGGTTCCCGACACTCCGGTTTCCATGATGGCCGGAATATCGTCGGCTGTGATACCTCCGATGGCGACCACCGGAATTTTCAAGTCGTTCGTCCGGCATTGTTCCATGATTCGGGCATAACCTTCGAGGCCGAGGATAGGACTCAGGTTCTTTTTCGTCTCGGTATATCGGAATGGTCCCAAACCGATATAATCGGCATCTTGCCGGACTAATCCTTGTATGTCTTCAAAGGTATTCGCCGTTCCTCCGATAATGTATTTCTCGCCGATAAGCAGACGAGCTTCGGAAACAGGCATGTCGAGCTTTCCCAGATGGACGCCGTCTATGTCGAGGTCGGCCGCCAGTTGGGCATAATCGTCGAGGACGAGTATGGCTTCATGTTCTTTACAGAGCGGAATGAGTTGCTGGGCGGTTTGCCTGACAGCTTCGATAGGAGCACCTTTCATACGGAGCTGTATCCATTTGCAACCTCCGTTCAAGGCGGCGACTGCTCCCTCTATGATTCCGAATCGGGGTGTCTGGTGGGTAATGAATTGTAACATATTTTGTTCGTATTAATCGTTTCTTAATCGAGTGAGCTGTCGAATAACCCCTGCAATGGTCGGTTCCTGCCACAGAAAACCGAGTACGGCGATCCCTCCAAAATTCCAATCCTTTATAGCAGTTTTCTTTTCGGGGGTGATACCGCCTAAGGCAATGACTCTCTCGTTGATAACGCCTTCCTTCCCGGCCTTAGTCAGTTGTTCGGGCGAGAATGCGGAACGGTATCCCTTTTTCGATATGCTGTCGAAGATGGGGCTCAAAAACAGATAGTCATATCGTTGTCCGTCCGTCAGTTCCTCGATGGAATGGCAAGAGCGGGATAGGGTGGGGATATAGTCGTTCGACAGAGGTCGGTAATGCGGATTCCTTCCATTGAGATGAACACCGGCAAGCCGGTATTTTTCCGCCAGTTCGAAATGGTCGTGAAGTACTATTCGATCGTAATAGCGGGGAGGAATCGAGAGCAACAGTTGCTCTGTTTTTTCTCCGGAATACTTCGGTTTGCGGAGGTGGATTAAATCCAATCCGTTGTCGAGCAGGGCGGTGATTAAGCGGTTTTTCCTGTTCTATGGGGTGTTCCTCTGTAATGCCTATATATTTCATTTCGAGAAATCCGTTCGTTATCCTCCGAATGTAGCCCGGATAATCGTTATCTTGTTCCCATCGGTTAAAATCCGATCGTTCCATTCATTTTGGGGAACCAGCTTGTTGTCGATGGCGATAGCCGTACCTTCGATGGCGATTTGTTGCATATCGAGTAACTCTTTTACGGAAATGCTGTCTTGGACTTCTATTTCCTTTTGATTAATATAGATTTTCATCTTTAATCGGGTTTAATGGGGTTAAAACACGAGGAGCGAAAAAATGGTTTACCGAACCATGACCGCTTCCTATTGTAATGTCGGCTCCGGTCTGTAAAGCTTGGGTGAGATATTTTTTGGCGAGGGAAACGGGCATCGGTCAACCTGTGTCCCAACGCCAAATAAGAGGCGATGGCAGAAGAAAAGGTACACCCTGTTCCGTGTGTGTATTCCGGGTAGAAATGCGGGGTGAGGTGTAGCGAACAGGAACAGAATTGGGCATAAAGAGTATGTCGCAGGATTCTGCTCCTTTCAAATGTCCTCCTTTCACGAGAACGGCACGACAACCGGCTTGAAACAGTCTGTTGGCTGCTTTTTCCATATCTTTCTCACTGTCGATGGCAAGTCCGCTCAGTATCTCGGCTTCGGGAATATTGGGAGTGATGACTGTCGCCTGTGGCAACAATAGTGTTTTAACAGCAGAGATAGCTTCTTCCTCGATTAGCCGACAACCCGAAGTAGAAACCATAACCGGATCGAGCACGATATTCCGTAACGGATAACGTTGTAGGCAATCGGCAATCGTTTCGATGGTCGCGCGAGAGTATAGCATGCCTAATTTAACGGTTGTACAAGGTAGGTCGTCGAGTACGGCTTCGATTTGTTGCCGCACGATATCGGGTTCGATACCTTGTATGTCCCTCACTTCGCAGGTGTTTTGTGCCGTAATGGCCGTGATAGCCGATGTGCCGAACACCCCGATGGCCGACATGGTTTTCAAATCGGCTTGTATTCCGGCTCCTCCACTGCTGTCCGAACCGGCTATTGTCAATACGACAGGATAAGTTTTCATACGGTTTGTTTCATTTAAGGGGATGCACATAAAACCGTATTGAAAAAAGATAGAACTATGAACAATCCCTGCGCCGGCATTATCCGTATCAGGTTCTTAGGGTATAATCTCAGCCACTTTTAGGCACCCCTTTGTTTGTGAACAAAGGTATGGATTATTTTCTTACAGCTGATATTTCTTAATATAAATTAATGAAGATATGCTTATTCGAATAAGACGATAGAGGAGTCTTTTAAGGGGGGACATGTTTTGTTTTTTGAAGAAAGATTCTTTTTCACCGAAAAGCTGGTTTCAATTGATTGAACCAAGTTGCTTTTTTGGGTCGTATTGGACGAAAAGAGCGCCTCCGGTCTGAGGTGGATTTTCATATTAGGCATATTTCCTGTATATTTGCCTACATATAATAAATATTAGCGTAAAGATTCATGATGAGTATTTTGTTTTTACTTGTGGGTTTGGGCTTAATTCTGTCTGGTGCTAATTTTTGACTGATGGAGCGGCTGCATTGGCCAAAAAGGTTTAACATATCGTCGTTGGTAATAGGTCTAACTATCGTGGCCTTTGGAACTTCGGCCCCGAGTTGACAGTTAGTATCGTATCGGCTATTAATGGGAGTGCCGAACTTTCTATCGGGAATGTTGTGGGCAGTAACATTTTTAATATTTTGATGATCGTGGGTGTGACAGCAGTTGTTGCTCCTATAACAATAACCAAAGGAACATTGACAAAAGAAATACCGCTCGCCATTCTCTCGTGTGTGGTTGTCTTAATTTGTGCTAACGATGTGTTTTTGGAAACCGGTACGGAGAATATACTGAATAGGGCGGACGGTTTGCTTATGCTTTGCTTTTTTTGCCATATTTCTCGGGTATACGTTTGCTATCGCACACGATAATACAGAAGAAGAACAAGCTGAAATTAAACCGTTATCTACATGGCGTTGTTTATTGTATATCGTTGGAGGGCTTGTCGTTTTGATTTTCGGTGGTCGGCTTTTTGTCAATGGGTCGAGCGAGATAGCCCGGTCGTTGGGAGTAGGAGAGTCTGTTATAGGATTGACTCTTGTTGCTATGGGGACTTCTCTTCCTGAATTGGCTACTTCGGTGGTAGCTGCTTTGAAAAAAAATCCTGAGATTGCTATCGGGAATGTGATCGGATCCAACCTGTTCAATGTCTTTTTTGTATTGGGCATGAGCGCTACTATTACTCCATTACCCTTGGGTGGAATAACGAATGTCGATTTATTTTATTTATTAGCGGTTTCTTTGTTGTTGTTCTTTGCCGGGAGATATTATAAGGTACGTACGATTACTCGGGTGGAAGGTGTATTTATGATTTTTGCTTATGTAGTTTACACAGGATACTTGATATATATGCTGTAAATACTATATTAAGTTGCATTCGGTAATATTCAAAAATGAAAGAGAGACTGTGTTGTATAAACTGTTGTCTGGTGGTTTCTGAACTATACATAAATGTCAGGTGTTTTTATTGAATTATTAAATATTTTTAATTTCTGTTTTTCGCTGATTTATTTAATATTAGATAAATAATTTGTAAGCTGCTCAATACTATATATTTATCTGGCTTTTTGTAGAATGAGAGCATTTTTTGTAAGATTTCATTGTGTTTTTAAGAAATGTAGCTACCTTTGCGAAAAATGTGAAGTCAGAGTACTTAGCATAATATGCAGATATGTTTGAATCATTCTGTTGTTATTTATCCTGTTCTTCACAGAAAAGTAAATGTAATTCTTCTGAAATTGATAGTTTATAGTAATCTATCTTTTGTATGAAGCATTATATTTATTTACCCTTCAATAATGATTATCCACTGAGATAGGGATGGGTCAAAGAGGGGTTATAAGTGATTCTTAGAGCCGGGAAAAGCTTTCTTTTCGGTGTCCCCAGTAGTATAGAGGCGTATATTTAAGGAATGCATAAAAAATAAAGTAATTTCTTTCGCCTGAGATTTTGGGTTAACAGATAGGAGTGATTTCTTTCATAGTGGGGGCGTTAGTGGATAAAGATATTTTTGCATAGAATTGGGTCAATATGTTGAAAAAAATTGGGTTTATTAGTATTGAAAATGATGAATTAAATCTAATATTTTATGGGTTATATTTCGATTTTATTGTTGTCATTTTTTATTAGTTTGGGATTTTCTATTTTTATTATTCCAAGAATTTTATTGATATCGTTTAAAAAGCATTTATTCGATATGCCAGATGAACGAAAAGTACACAAGGGTATAATACCTCGTCTGGGAGGTGTTTCGTTTTTTCCTGCCGTTATTTTTACTCTTTCTTTGATGATAGGGCTGAATAGAATTTACGGGGAGGAATTGTTTCCCTCTATTATCGGAGTGAGTGATACGTCCGTTCTATCTTTTGGGTTGAGTAGTTTATTGCTGTTGTATTTGACAGGTATTACCGATGACTTGATCGGAGTTCGCTATCGTCAGAAATTTATTGTTCAAATATTCTGTGCCATTTTGTTGGTGTCTTCGGGGTTATGGATCAATAATCTTTATGGAATCTTCGGAATTTATGAATTACCTCCGGTAGTGGGACTCCCGTTTACCGTATTTACTATTGTTTTTATTACTAACGCTATAAATCTGATAGATGGAATAGATGGACTGGCTTCTGGATTGAGCGGAATAGCATTGTTATTTTTACTATATTGTTTATTTATCAGAGGGAATGGCTGTATGCGGCTCTCGCTATCGTAACTTTGGGGAACAATTATTCCATTTTTCTATTATAATGTTTTCAAATCCAAACCGAGGTAGAAAAATTTTTATGGGTGACACCGGATCGTTGACTATTGGCTTTATATTGAGCATTTTGGCGATTCGGTTCAGTATGTATGATAATGCAGTGTTACATCGAGTTCCCGATGCTATCGTAGTTGCTTTTTTCTTTGCTGATTACACCGGTATTTGATGTCGTTCGGGTAATTTTGCATAGGGCACGTTTTGGTAAAAACATTTTCAGTCCTGATAAAAATCATATTCATCATAAATTTTTAGCATTAGGATTTTCGCATCGAGCAGCTATGATTACGATATTGTTAATCTCTGCTGGCTTTGCAGCCATGAATTTGTTGTTATTGACTCGTATAAATATAAATTTATTATTATTTTTAGACATTTTTATTTGGACCATTATGCAACTTTATCTTACTAAAAAGATTAATAGGAAAGTGGCTGGTTCAAAGGCTTGATATGTTAAATTGTTATTTTAGACAAATGAAATATATTTCGAAAATTCTCTTGGCTGTGATACTTGTAGGTTTGGTATCATGTGTGCCTTCTAAGAAAATGGTTTATTTGCAAGGAGCCGATGGCTTGGAGCAATCCCCTCAAACCATAGCACAAGACTATGAATTAAAGATTGTCCCGGACGACCAGTTACTCATAACAGTGAGTAGTAAAGATGGTGAGTTGCTGGAAATATTCAGCAATAGTCAGGTATTAGGTAGTACGGGGGCATCGACCACGATACAGGAAACTGTCGGTTTAAGGGTCGATAAGGACGGAAAAATAGAAGTTCCTATTTTGGGTGAGATGCAGGCCGGTGGATTATCGAGAAGAGAGTTGGCCGATGCCGTCGAGAACAAGCTTATCGAGGGGGAATATGTAAAAGATCCTGTGGTGAATGTACAGATAAAGGGATTTAAGGTTTCGGTAATGGGTGAGGTAAACAGTCCCGGTGTGCAAACTATATCGGGAGACCGTATTACGCTTCTTGAAGCCTTGACTATGGCAGGTGACTTGACTCCCTCGGGAAAACGGGATAATATATTGGTAATACGCGAGGACGGAGACCAACGAAAAAACTTATACCGTGGATTTAACTTCGGGCGAAAAAGTATTGGAATCACCTTGTTATTATTTAAAGCAGAACGATGTAATCTATGTGCAGCCTAATAAATCGATAGGAGTGAAAGGTAGTTCGACCTTGTCGTTTATTTCTGCCGGTAGTAGTATTATATCTCTTGTAGCATCGGTGCTGTCTATTGTGTCTATGATTATTGTGTTAAAAAGATAAGTAACATCTCTATATGGAGCTCATTCAAGAAACTAAGAACGATAAGAAAAATGAAGGAGGGGTAACCCTGCGGGATATTGTCGAGTTGGTATTCGATAATTGGTATTGGATTGTGCTATCGGTCGTTATATGTATGTCGGTCGCATGGTTTTATTTAGCTATGCAAACACCGTTATACAAGAGAAGCGCGGTAATGTTAGTGAAGAGCGAAAACAAATCGGGAAACGATATGTCGGCTGTTCTTGAATTAAATGGGGGCATATCGGGTAGCGGAGTCGAGAATGAAATCTATATTTTGCAGTCGCATCAATTAATGCGTGAAGTTGTCGGACGCTTACATTTGGACGTCACTTATCAGGTAAAAAATTGGTTGCACTATGATCAGTTGTATGCCGAGTCGCCTATCCGGGTGAATTTCTTTAGATGCTTATACGGCTCCGGTTTCTATGGAAATTAAGCCCTTAAATGGGAATCGTTTTTTACTGAATCAACTCAAAATAGGTACGAAGAAAAGTGACAACGAAGGCCAAGAGTTTTTGTTCGGTGATACTATAATTTCCGCAGCCGGTCGATTTATTGTAGAGGATATCCCCGATAAAATATCGGCCTATTATAATGTACCGGTCGAAGTATCTCGTATAGACTTGAATACTGCGGCAAATATTTATCATTCGTTTATTTCGACCTCTTTGGCCGGAGAACGTACGACATTGGTACAAATAAACTGCGTGGACTCGAATATCTCACGTGCCGAGGCTATATTGAACGCTTTGATCGATGTTTATCGGGAAACGATTATCGAAGATAAAAACCGCATTGCGACCAGTACGGCTAAATTTATTAATGAACGAGTCGAAATTATCAGTAAAGAGTTGGGTGATGTAGAGAATGAATTGACCGATTTCAAGCAAAAAGAATCGCATTGTCAGTATAGATGCAGCGGCCACTCAATTTATGAGCGAAAGCAGTAAGATGAGAGACGAATTGGTGCAGCTGGAAACCGAGTATGCTATCGCCCGGGCGGTAGAACGTTATTTGACCGATAATGAACATAGTAAGCAGTTGATACCCAATGTATCGGGGGTAGGGGATAGTGGCTTGCAAAATCAGATAACGACCTATAACGAGATTCTGTTACAGAGAGAAAGATTAGCCGCTAATTCGGGTGAGAATAACCCTTTGGTAAAAGATTTAGACAATAATTTAGCCGCGGTAAAGAGTCAATCTTACAGCCTCGATGGATAGTTATCTGTCTACACACTGAAACTAAAATTGAAAAGGCCCGGGAGGTCGAGTCGCAAACTCTCGACCATATCGAGTCGGTCCCTCAACAAGAGAAAAAGGCTTTGGGTATTATACGTCAGCAAAGTATTAAAGAGTCGTTGTATACATTCTTGCTGAATAAACGAGAAGAGAATGCTTTGCAGTTGGCTATTACCGAGGCCAATATACGGGTGATTGAGTCACCCTTCGGTTCGTCGGCGCCCGTCGCCCCGGCTCGCAGAATGTTATTGATGGGAGCCTTTATCGTGGGACTCATTATACCGTTGGCGATACAGCTTTTGCGATTATTGTGGAACACCGGTGTGAGGGGGCGTAAAGATATTGAGGATTATACGTCGATGCCTATATTGGGCGAAATCCCTTTAATGAAAGACCGAGATGGAGAACAAGCCATTGTCGTGGAAGAGAATAAGACCAGCAGTGTGGCCGAGTCTTTCAGGTTGTTACGGTCCAATATGGATTTCGTCGCTCCTCAGGCACGGGTCGTTATGTTTACGTCTACTATGCCGGGCGAGGGAAAAAAAGTTTCGTTTCCCGCAATTTTGCCGTAACATTGGCTATGACCAATAAAAAAGTGGTTTTGCTCGATATGGATTTGAGAAAACGCACATTAAGTAAAACATTGGATCTGACTACGAAAAACGGTGTGTCGACTTGGCTTTCCGGGAAAAACAACAGTGTGTCCGGAGCTCGTTCAGTCCAGTAACATTCATGCGATGTTCGATATCATCTCGGCCGGTATTGTACCTCCCAATCCTTCGGAATTGTTGATGAGCGATCGATTACCTGTTTTGGTGGAAGAGTTGAAGAAACAATACGATTATATTATATTGGATTGCGTGCCGGCATTAGTCGTAGCCGATTCTTCTATCATCGGTCGGGTAGCCGATCTTACGGTCTATGTAATCCGTAACGGAATGTTGGATCGCCGTTATTTGCCGGAATTGGAAAAACTCTACCGGGAGAATAAATTCAAGAACCTTACGGTTGTCATCAATGGTGTCGAAATGGAGAGCAAAAAAGTATGGATACGGTTACGGCTATGGTTATGGATACGGTTACGGCTATGGAGTGGAACAGGGAAGAAAGAAAAACGTAATGTCATCTATAAAATTGCTCATAGAATAGGACGGATTTTTAGGGGGTAAATTTATCTGTCTTTTACCTCTTGCTTTGAATCCTGTTGGTACTTTAATGCTATTGCTTATTACCCATGATGAGATAGAGGGAAAACAATAGTTTAAGCGTGGATTTGTAAAATAGAATTGAAAATAAAACTGCTCCTGCGTCGATGTAAATCCAAGACAGTGGAGATGCTGGAAGAAACGATGGTTTCAGAGGAAAAGGGTTAAGTCTTTCTTCCGGTAATAATAAAAATAGAATATCTTTATATTATATGCCTCAACAAGAATCGCGGGTCAAAAAAATCATTGTTGAATGCAAGGGTCAATCTCATATTCTATTTCCTGACTCTTATTCTCTCGTTTTTCTCCCGGAAGATATTTCTCGATACGCTGGGAGCTGATTTTGTGGGACTCACCGGCACGCTGCAAAACCTGCTCGGGTTTCTTAATTTGGCAGAATTGGGGATAGGAAGCGCCATAGGTTATGTGCTTTATAAGCCCCTATTCGAGCACGATGAGGGAAAAATCAACGAGATTATCTCTGTGTTCGGTTATCTCTATCGTTGGATAGGTTTTATTATCTTGGGTGCAGGCATTGTACTGGCTTGCTTTCTTCCGTTGATATTTCCCAATACGGAGTTTGGGATGGGAGTTATCTTTTTTGCCTATTTCTCGTTTTTGGCCTCCTCGTTAATCGGTTATTTTGCCAACTACAAACAAACGCTTTTGGGAGCCGACCAAAAAAATTATGTGGTCACCGCCTATTTCCAAACAGCAACTATTGTTAAGACTCTCATTCAAATGGCTTCGGCCTACTATACCGGCAGCTACTATCTGTGGGTTGCCATTGAATTAACTTTTGGCATCATTTATTCTTTCATATTGAATTGGAAAATCAATCAAGTCTACCCGTGGCTTCGTAGTGAAGTACGTCAAGGCAAGCAACTATTCAAAAAATATCCCGAGGTGATGAAGTACACCAAGCAGTTGTTTGTGCATAAACTTGGAGGTGTTGTACAAAATCAAACGACCCCATTCTTGACGTATGCTTTTGTTTCATTGCAAACGGTTGCGTTCTATGGAAATTATACAATTATTACCGATAAATTAAGTTTGTTGATTAGTAATTTTTAGAAAGTACAGGAGCAGGTGTTGGTAATTTGATAGCGGAAGGAGGAAAAGAAAAAATAAAAAAAGTATTCTGGGAACTTCTTTCAATTCGTTTTTGGATTGCAGGTACATTAATTTTCTTATTATATGAATTATTACCTTCATTTATTGTACTGTGGATTGGTAATGAATATTTACTTTCTGATACAGTATTAGTCTTATTATTATTATCTTTTTTTATCAGTATTACAAGAGGGGTTACAGATCAATTTGTTTTTGGGTATGGATTATTTTATGATACTTGGGCTCCAATTGCAGAATCTGTGATATATATAGTTATTGCAATTATAGGTGGTATCTTTTATGGATTAGAAGGTATCCTTTGTGGAGGAATAATAAGTCGCTTTGTTATCATAGGAATATGGAAACCTTATTTTTTATTTACAAAAGGCTTTCAAATATCGGTTTGGAAATATTGGGGTAATTGGATAAAATATTTAGTATTGATAGCAATCCCTTTTTTTTACTTTGGAACGAAGTATTGATTATTTCAATTTACAAATTTATATTTTGAATGGTTGGGTTCATTGGGTATTATTTGCGACCAGTATAACAATTATTAGTTCGATCTTGTATTATATAGTTTTGTATATTGGTACTAAGGGAATGAGATATTTTACTGAAAGAATAATTTATAAAAAATAAATTTATGCAAAATACTGTTTTTTGAAATAGGGGGGGCAAAAATCATGCCAAAGATTACATAACAGCATTGGATTCAATACTCCTTTACTGAGTATTATTATTCCGATTTATAATGCGGAACAGAGTCTTGTTCGTTGTATAGAAAGTATAATAGGACAGAGTTTTAATAGTTTTGAACTTTTACTTATTGATGACGGTTCATCAGATACAAGTGGTTTGATTTGTGATAATTATGCATGGAAAGATAAAAGAATAAAGAGTATACATAAAAAAAATGGAGGAGTAGCATCTGCTAGAAATTTAGGGTTGGAATTGGCTATGGGTGATTTTATTACTTTTGTAGATTCTGATGACTATTTGGGAAATATTGATACTTACAAAAAACAATATATCTATATTTTTAGATAACCCTTTAATTGATATAGTTCAATATCCGACTTATTTAGTAGAAAATGGAAATAAGAAAATTCTTTATAAACCAAAGGAACAGTTGCTTTTAGGAAATGAGATATTAAAGAATTGGTATAAAGGTAATGGCTTAATTAATTATTGTGTTTGGAATAAAATATATAGAAGGGCTATTTTAAACAATATACGTTTTCCTCGAAGGATAATTTTTGAAGATATTGTTTTTGCACGGAATTAATGGATAAAGTTCAAACTGTTTTTCTTTCGGAAATGGGTGGATATAATCATTGTTACAGATGTGATTCTATTACTCGTAAAAAAAGAGAATAATATAAAATTACAGATTGATGCTGTTTATGCTAGATCTATCGTCTCTGAAAAAGTAAAGAAATATCCATTTTTGGCCATTGATAGAATCAATTTTTTAATGACAAATTTAAAGATGTATTTGGAAGTTAGCTCAAAGGTCAAAGCAAAAGAATTGGATTATGCTCAAAAAGAGAACTAAAAAGATCTTGTTCCTAACCTTGGAGATAGTGTTGGTTTTATAAAATATAATGGCTTATTTAATAAGAATAGTATTAAATTATTGATCATTAAAATATTAGGATTTAAATTGTATTCGAAATTTTATGTATTTATACTTCATATAAAACAAAATAAAATATAATGGCAAAATTGTTGACGATTGCTGTTCCGGCATATAATATGGAAACTTATTTGGGCCGCTGTTTAGATAGTATTCTATTAGATGAAATAAAAGAATATTTAGAGGTTTTTTGTTGGTAAATGATGGTTCTAAGGATAATACTTTGGCTATAGCTCAAGATTATGAACAGAAATATCCGGATATATTGAAAGTGATAGATAAACCTAATGGAGGATGGGGAACTGCTATAAATAAGGCAATAGAATTGGCATCGGGAAAGTATTTTAAGATACTTGATTCTGATGATTGGTTTGATTCGAACGCTCTTGTTGGATTTATTGGGCTACTTGATACTATCGATGTAGATTTGGTAGCTACTTCTTTTCATATGAATATACATCGGGTGGAAATAAAAACGATATTTATCCAATAGAGTTATGTAATAGGGTAATTCATTTTGACGATTATTTGAGACAAAATAATCATGATAAACATTTACCAATGGCGACGATAACTTTTAGGACAAAACTTTTACAAAATAATCACATTACTGTTGCTGAGAAGTATTATGCTGATATTGATTATAATTTAACTCCGTTGTTTTTTGTAAAGACCATATTCTTTTTCGCAAATTAATCTCTATAAATATTGGATTGGACGAGAAGGTCAAAGTACAAGTCTTGAAGGATACAGTTCTCATATTGATGATTTTTTGAAAATGTCTCAAAAAATCGTCTTGTTTTATAAAGAATATAATTCAAGTTGTAACAATGATATAAAGATTGCTATAGAAAAAGATTTATTGAATATTTTAAAATTTTCATACTATCTTTTGCTTTCGCCCCAATTTGCGGGGAAAAAACAAAGTAGTGTAAATAAATGTAGGAATTTTGATAGTTTTCTCAGAAAAGAGGTCCCATTTTTTTTTTATCAACGATTGAATCAGGTGAAAGTAAAAAAAATTATTCCTTATATTCTTATTTGGAGAAAGTTAGGATTTAATATTTTAAATTTAAGATTATGGATATAATTATAGGGGCTGGAGCCACAGGATTGGCTTATGCATCATTTACAACTAATGATTATTTAGTTATAGAGGCCGATTGTGAAGTAGGAGGATATTGTAAAACTATCAAACAAGATGGTTTTGTTTGGGATTATTCAGGTCATTTTTTCCATTTTCGTCGTCCTGACTTGGAACAATATATATGCCAATATATAAAGCCAGATACCATATTGAAATGTCATAAACATACCCAGATATTGTATAAAGGGAAATATATAGATTTTCCTTTTTCCAAAAGAATATTCATCAATTGGAGAAAGAAGAATTTATTGATTGTTTATATGACTTATTTAATAATCAATATACTGGTAGTTCCAATTTTTGTGAGATGTTGTATACAAAATTTGGGAAAAGTATAGCTGAAAAGTTTTTAATTCCATACAATGAAAAGTTATATGCTTGCAATCTAAATTGCTTGGATATTAATGCAATGGGGCGTTTTTCCCTTATGCCGATAAGGAAGATATTATAGCTAATTTTAAAAGTAATTCGTCTAAATCGTATAATGAAACATTTACTTATCCAAAGGGAGGAGCCTTTGAGTATATAAATTCGTTATTGCAGAGAATAGATCTATCAAAATTGTTATTAGGCGAGGCTGTTATTTCGATAGATTTGGAGAAACATATATTGACGACTACAAGGCGGAGTATAATCTTTGATAATTTAATTTCTACAATACCATTTCCTGTATTATTAGATAAGTGTGGTATAGGGTATGATAAGTCTATATATACATGGAACCAAGTTTTGGTTTTCAATCTGGGTTTTGACTCTAAGGGGAAATGATAAAATCAATAACTGGGTATATTTCCCCGATAAAGATTTATGTTTCTATCGAGTAGGATATTATGACAATATTTTTGAGTCAGATAGAATGTCGTTATATATAGAGTTGGGATTTTATAAAGGCTCGCAGATCGATGTCGATAAGTGGTTCGAGCGGGTGTTAGAGGATTTAAGAAAAAGTGGTATTGTTACTACTCAAAAACTAGTATCTCGACATCATGTAATTATGGATCCGGCATATGTTCATATAACGGAGAAATCACTTCGTGATGTGTCTGTGAAAAAAAGGCTTATTAGAAAAATCAAATGCGTACTCTATTGGTCGCTATGGTAGTTGGACTTACTGTTCCATAGAAGATGGAATGGTTGAAGCGCAGGAGTTATCTAAAAAGTTGCAATAGAATTGATATGAAAAGGAAAAATATTTTATTTGCCTATATAACTCCATTTCATCCTAATAAGGGAGGAATAGGGAGAGTGACTCATCAATTGACATTGGAATTACAGCGTCGAGGATATAATGTCTTTTTATTTAATTTATCCAAGTGGAATTACTATAAGATATGAATACGATTATCCAGCACCATTGGAGTATTTACCATCGAGTGATTTGCTATCAGAGGAAAATATAGTGTTTTATCATAACTATTTGAAGAGAAATAATATTAGTATTGTAGTAAATCAATCTGGAAATTTTGATGACTCTCGATTGTGGTTAAAAGCAAAAGAGTGGGAGGTTAAGGTTATTTCTGTATTGCATTCAACACCATGGGTTGCTTATAAACATCTTTGGCAAGAAATTTATCCTCTTAGAAATAATTCTAAAATAGAAAAAATTAAAAGAGTTGCACGTATTGTTTTATATCCTCGAATTAAATATAGATCTAGGAAAAGTCGTATTGAACATTACAAAATGCTGCTTCCAAGTACAGATTGTGTTTGTACGCTTTCAAAAAAATACTTTTCTGAAATTAGTGAAATATATCCTGGGTATGAATACAAATATAGAGCTATTCCTAACCCTAATTCTTATAAATCAAAAAAGAAATAGATCGATTGTTGGTTCCCAAGAAAAAACAGGTACTTTGGGTGGGCCTTTTTGTACAGAGAAGAATCCTACATTGGCCATAAGGATATGGCGGAGATTGTATCGTGACTATCCTGATTGGGAATTTGTGATTGTTGGATATAATAAGAATGGATTTTTGGCGGGAGAGAATGGAATATTTGGCACAAGGAATACCTAATATTCGTTTTGTCGGTTATCAAGATCCGTTACCTTATCAATTAGAATCTAGTATATCTTGCATGACGAGTCTTTACGAAGGTTGGGGTATGGTTCTGACTGAGGCTATGCAGTGTGGTGCGGTACCCATAGCATTTAATAGTTTTGCGTCTGTAACAGATGTCATAGATCATGGACGTAATGGGATATTGGTGAAACCATTCTCTATCAAACAATATGAAAAAAAGAACTTCGGAGATTAATGGATAATCTTGATTTATTGAAACGACTTTCAGAAAATGCGATGCAAGATATAAAAAAAAATATAATGTTGATTGTGTTGTGGATCAGTGGGAAGAATTATTTCAAGAATTTAATAACGGTTAAAATATGATGTTTATATGAGATATTGTCATATTGATATAGCTAAGGGATTGGGGATTCTTGCTGTGGTTGGATTGCATACAGGCTTTCATGTAGAGGCGTGGATTGGATGGGAAATGCCATTGTTTTTTTTCCTTAGTGGTGTTTTTGCCAATCCGCATAAGCAGGGCTTTTAAGGTCTAAGGTGAATAGATTAATCGTTCCTCTTTGTTTTTTTTATTTTCCAATATTTGTTTATAATATTTTATATTATTTAATGCATATAGATTCAATTTCTTTATATGATAGTTTTGTAAATTGTTCAATCCCATCTGCGTTATGGTTTTTAGTTGCGTTATTTTATATGTCGGTGTTGCATATAGTAATCGCTAAGTTCATTAATAAACATTTTTGCTATTGGTTGTATCTATTGTTGCTTTTAGCATTGGATATCTGTTGAGTTATTGGCATATACCACAATTTGCATTTATAAATACGTCAATAACATCATTCTCTTTTACTTGTTGGGTAATATATTTTCTACAGAAGTTAAAGGAATATGTGGATTTAATCCGTATATTGCTTTATTGGTTGGGATTATTCTATTGATAGGAGCACAGATATTGTATGATATTAATGACTCTTATATTTTTTATCGGAATAATGAGCTAAATGCATATATATATATATAGTTATAATTGTTGCAGTATTGGGAATCGTAGGTGTTTTGTTTATGTCAATTGCTCTTTCTTATACAAAATATATGTCTGTTATATTATCTTTTTTTGGGAAAAATTCATTAATTATACTTTGTACACATTTGTATTGTTGGAAACTTTTACAACCATTTCATTTCTCTGGTTTTTTACAATTTGGAATTGTTACAGTAAGTATGATACCAATTATATATTTGCTTAGGCGATTTTTCCCGAGGTTATCAGGTTGCCAACCTTTGATTATTAGTTAAATAAAATTGAATGAAACGACTGCTCATTGATATAAATTCTATTGTCCCGTATTATGTTACAGGTAAAGTAAATGGGATAGGACGTACTACGTTAGAATTGATTCAAGCATTAGCGGGGATAAAGAATTTGCCGTTCGAGGTGGTGCTTTTATTCCCCAAAATATGAAAGGGATAGGAGGCAGGAATACCGGATTGCCATTTAAAACCAAGCATCTATATTTACCTCATCGGGAAAAAGATAGATAAATTATTGGCTCGGTTTCCTATAAAAGAATGTCTGACCGGATATGATATCATGCATATACCCCATAATTTCGAATATGTATATAGTCCCGGGAAGTGTGGTGACATTGCATGATGCTCTGTTTATGAAAGTCCAAGAAGAAGCTTTTGAACATGAAAAAGATGAAACAGATTGTTCCTCCTTTTATGCGGCAATGCAAGCACATTATTACTTGTTCTGAGTCATCTAGGCGTGATATTGTTGAAACGATGGGAATTGAACCCGAAAAAATCACGGTAATTTATTGGGGAATAAAACACGATTTATTTTTCCCTCAAAAGATAAATTGAATATACGAGACAAGTTACAGTCAAAGTTTGAATTGTCAAGCCCGTATTTTTGAGTGTTTCTTGTAATGCAGAGAGGAAACGAACAGATGTTTTAGTAAGGAGTTATATAGCACTATCGAGAGAGCAAACTTTATCTCATGATTTAGTGCTTGTTTGGGGTAATCCCCCACTTAATTTGTTGAAAAGAGGTTAAAAATAGTAGTGTAGCTACACGGATTCATTTCTTGAAAAATATATCTGATGGGGATTTGGCTCTGTTGTATAATGGGGCTGAAGCTATGTTTTTCCCATCTTCGTATGAAGGATTTGGGTTACCATTATTGGAGGCAATGGCTTGTGGTGTTCCTGTAATTACGTGTCATAATAGCTCTCTTGATGAAATTGCCGGCAATGCTGCGATATATTTGACAGAACCGTTATTTGACAGTCTTATAGACGTGATGGGGCGATTGGATCAAAATACAATAGATACAGAACCGTTTGTGGAAAATGGCATAAAAAGGGCTGCTCAATTTAGTTGGGAGAAGACTGCGAAGGAAACGATAGGGGTTTATTTAGATGCTTTGAAATGACTATTCTCATTTGCATACCTTGTTTATTAACCGGAGGAACGGAGATTCAGACGTTGAATCTCGTACAGGCACTTGTTGCCGGAGGACATCGGGTAGTGACGACATGCTATTTTGAATATAGCGATGATATGGTCGTCCGATTCCGAAAAGTCGGTAGCGAGGTGGTTTGTCTGAGTTCTACCGGAACGCGATTGAATGGTTGGCGGGGAATACTTTTTTTATACAAAGGATTACGCAGGGTATTGAAGTTGTATAAGCCTGATGTAGCTCATGTGCAATATATGGCGCCGGGGGCTATTCCTATCCTGTTGCTACGATGGTTAGGTGTACGGCAGATTATTACCACGGCACATACGGCAGCCGATATCTATCCTAATTTACGGCTGGTACATTTTATTCAACGACATTGTGTGCGGGCGTTTACATGTATTACCGAGCTGGCCGAGCGATCTTTCTTCGGGACATCTCGATTGTATAATGAGAATACTCCTTTGAACAAACGCAACCATTTTACGATTTATAATGCGTTGCCTCCCGGCTTTTCTATTTGAGAGAGAATAGGAGCTTTGTTCGCCCAATCACGATAGGGGTTGTCAGTCGGTTAGAAGAAATTAAGGGTATGGATTTGGTTGTTCCGGCATTTGCACAGGTGAAAAAGCGATATCCTGATACCCGATTGGTGATTGTGGGGGACGGTTCTTTGCGGGTGAAAATGCAACGACAAGTGCAAGAGTGCGATTGTACCGAAAAATGTCGAGTGGGCAGGTCGTCAACCGCAGGAGAGATTGACGGAGTGGTATCGCCGCATGGATATCGTATTGATGCCCTCCCGTAGCGAAGGGTTTGGACTGACGGCTATCGAGGCTATGGCTAACGGTTGTGTGGTGGTCGCTTCCCGGACGGGGGATTGCCCGAAGTTGTTCAAGACGGAGAAGTCGGGCTGTTGCACAAGGTTGGTTCAATCGACGATATGGCAAATAAAATCATATCGCTGATCGCGACTCCTGAGTTGTTGCAAAAAAATATTCATCAGAAGCGATACGGTATGTTCGTAGGTATAGTTTCGAACGCTATTCTCAGTTGTTTAATGATTTGTATAA
>VOFI01000817.1_pt1 | contig 51077 bp, 88 predicted proteins | sample 5384131 | NCBI WGS metagenome assembly VOFI01 (sample SAMN12384728, study PRJNA508395) | human gut metagenome | isolation source: healthy gut H | host: Homo sapiens
AGCCCACAGGACCTGGTGGCTGGGTTGGGGAATCAATGGGCGCCCACCTCCCTTTTCCGTCTTGGCTTTCGAGGCTTGGGTTCCGGCACGGAAACCCCTTCCCGCTGCAGAAGGTACCGCTTACGCTCTACCCCGCCGGAGTACCCGCCCAGGGTACCGTTGGACGCGATCACCCGGTGGCAGGGGATGAGAATGGGAAGCGGGTTCCGCCCGTTGGCCTGACCCACGGCCTGGAAGGCCCGGGGAGACCCCACGCGATCCGCCAACTCCCGGTAGGAGATGGCAGTTCCATAGGGGATGTCCTGCAGCACCTGCCACACCCGGCACTGAAACTCGGTGCCGTCCGGGGCCATGGGTAAGGAAAAGGTGTGCCGCTGGCCGGCGAAATACTCCTCCAGCTGGCGTTTCGCCTCTCGGAAGAGAGGCAGGTCGTCGTAGCCGCCATAGTCTCCGTACACCAGAGCGGTTAAGTGGCCGTCTTCCGCAAACAGGGTCAGGGGCCTAACGGCGAGGAAATCACAGCTTGCTCCATGGCGCGCTCTCTTTCTTGTGGAGGACGCGGAACCCATCGTGTCGGGCTCCGCGTCCATAGGCAAAGACTTTCACAGGTTCAGTTTACCAAAAATTTTTCCGAAAGTCCAGCACTTCTATGGCAGATTGCAACATTTCTGCCGCCTGACCCCGGGTTAATTCCCCTGTGATGGTCAAACTGCCGTCATTTTTCCGGGGTGAGCACCCCCACGGCCTCCAGGTTCACCACCGACTGCTTAAGGCCCAGGCGGGGGCGGCCCCCTCCTCCAGGGCTCGGTGTCGGCCACATCCGACGCTTGAAGCAGCCGGTCCAGGAGGACCGCCGCCTCGGTGCCGGTGATGGTGCGGCCGGGATCAAGGTGGTGCCGCCGGCCTGGGTGCCGGTTCCCTGGACCATTCCGCCTGGAAAGCCGAGGCCACATAGGGGGCCCAGACGGAGATACTGTCCTCGTCGGCAAACCCGGTGGTCACCCCCTTCCGGCAGGGCATCCAGGTCCACCAGGTCCATGGCCATGGCCAGGAACTCCTCCCGGGTCACCTTCGTGTCAGGGCGGAAGAACCAGGTCTCCCCCATCTGCTCCCCCCACGAAGATGCCCTCTTCGGCCAGGGTGATGGCCGCTTTGTGGGCAGGGTGCCCCGCCATGTCGGCGTAGGTCACATCGGTGCGGGGTTTTTCAATCTTCACCGAGACTTCCGCCGGCTGGGAGACGTTGCCCGCCTGGTCCACTGCCACATAGGAAAACGAATCCTTCCCCGTCTTGTTTTCATAGGGGGTGTAGGTGAAGCGGGCGGAACCCTCCTCCGCCAGGGTGACCGACCCCCCGGGCGGGGTTCTTGGTCACCCGGAAGGTCAGCGCCTCCCCTGGGGATCCACCCCGGAAAAGGTGCCGCTCACCGCCACATCCCGGTAGGTGGTGAGGGAAAAGGCCTCGGCAATGGGGGCCCCTCCCCCGACGCCTCCTCTCGGTCAAAGAGGGCCAGGGCCGGCAGGGCCATAGAGACAGAAAGGGCGGCCAGGACCATCAGAAAGCCCAGCCGCCGCAGGAAACGCGATGTTGTCATGGGACAAACCTCCTTGGAACCTTGGCCATAGTCTCCCCCCACTCAGGCCCGGTTATCCCCGCAGCCAGCTGCCGTTTCCTCCCAGCTCGCCCTGGCGCATGGAAAGCAGAATCCCCACCGCCCCAAAGGCCATCAGGAGGAGGAGCCGCCGTAGCTGAAAAACGGCAGGGTCACCCCCACCACCGGGGCCACATACAGGCACATCCCCACGTTCAAAAGGGTCTGGGCACCGAACATCCCCGCCACCCCCCCATGGCCACCGAGGCGAACAGAGGGTCCCGGCTCCGGCGGGCCAGCCACACGCACCGCAGCAGGATGGCGCCCAGCAGGGCCAAAATGGTAAGGCAGCCCACCAGGCCCAACTCCTCCCCCGCCACGGAAAAGATGAAATCCGTGTCTTAGGGCAGGCAGGGCCGAGGCAGAGGCGCTCTGGGTTTGGGTCCCCTGGAGGTACCCCTGCCCCGTGACCTGCCCGGAGCCGATGGCCAGCAAGCTCCGCGCCTGCTGAAACCCCGTGCCCAATGGGTCCAGGTCATGGTCAAAGACCACCAAAAACCGCTGGCGGACGTAGTCCGGCAGCCGGGGACCAGAGGAGGGCCACCGCCCCTACGCCGGCCCCCACCTGCCCCAGCAGCCACGGGGGGTGCACCCCCGCCGACCACAGCATCACCAGATAGATGGCCAGGTACACCGCCACCATCCCAATGTCCCCGGACACCCCGTACACCAGGGCGCACAGCGCCAGCACATGGAGCAGCAGCAGGGCCGCCGACTTGGGCCGGTTGAGCCCCTTCTCCCCCTGTTTCTGCAGCTGCAGGGCCAGCAGGAGCAGGAAGGTCACCTTCACCACCTCCCCAGGCTGGAGGTTGAACAGCCCCGGCAGGGCCAGCCAGCTCTTGTTGCCGGTGCCGTCGTCGTTGCCGAAGGGGACCAGGAGCAGCAGCAGCCCTGCGTTCAGCGGGGGCAGCAGCCACCACAGCCTTTCCAGCAGACGCCGCACATCCAGCACCCGCAGCACCAGGCACACCGTCACCCCACCGGCCAAGGCCACCCCCTGCTTGGCCACCATACTGTGGAGCTCCGGGTCATACCGGGTGGCGCTGTATATCAAGGCCAGGCCGTATCCAGCCGCCGCCAAGCAGAGGAAAAACAGCGTCCACTCCCCCGTTTGCTTCCCATGGCCCTCCCCTCCTTTCCCAGCCGGCCAAGGCTTGTCCCCCTGGTCAGACCCTTCTCCCCCCATGATACCCCTGGTCTCCCATAAATTTTGTCGCAGAGGGTGCAACAGCGGCGGTTTTATGATAGAATAAATCAAATCACCGCGCCGAGACGGTTCCACACCGCCTCGGCCATCTGGAGGCATGCCCATGGAACACTATTCATCCAGCGTCCAGGAGACCGAAGCCCTGGGCCGGGCCCTGGCCCAGCACCTCACCCCCGGGACCGTGGTGGCCTTCACAGGGGACTTAGGGGCGGGCAAAACCGCCTTTGTCCGGGGGCATGGCCCAGGGGTTGGGCATTGCCCAGCGGGTCACCAGCCCCACCTTTACCATTGTCAATGAGTACGAGGGGGGCGGCTTCCCTCTTTCACTTCGACATGTACCGGTTGGGCAGCGCAGATGACCTCTTCGACATCGGTTGGGAGGATTTCCTCCGCCGAGGCGGCGTCTGCGCCGTGGAGTGGAGCGAGACCGTGCAAGAGGCCTTGGACGCCGACACCATCTACGTGGACATCCGTCGGGGCGCTGAGGACAACCAGCGGGTGCTCACCATCCGAGGCCCCGGTTTTGAGGACCTGCCTCTGGGAAAGGAAGGTGCGCAATGAAAATTTTAGCCCTGGAATCCTCCGCCACGGCGGCCTCCGTGGCCCTGTGCGAGGACGAAACCCTCCTGGCCCAGGCCTTCCTCCACACCGGCCTGACCCACAGCCAAACCCTGCTGCCCATGGCCCGGGACCTGCTGAAGGCCTGCGGCCTCACCCCCGCCCAGGTGGATCTCATCGCCGTGGCGGCGGGGCCCGGTTCCTTCACCGGGCTGCGCATCGGGGTGGCCACCGCCAAGGGCTTGGCCTGGGCGGCGGAGAAACCCTGCGCCGGCTGCTCCACCCTGGCCTCCATGGCTTGGAACCTGGCGGGCTTTTTCCGGCCAGGTGTGGCCATGGATGCCCGCCGCCACCAGATCTACAACGCCCGCTTCCAGGTGGACGGAACCCAACCCCACCGCCTCACCCCGGACCGGGCCATCGCCTTGGAGGACCTGGTGGCAGAGCTCCAGGGGACCCAAAGCCCCAGCTGGTGGTGGGGGACGGCGCTCAGCTGTGCTACGATGCCCTCACCGCAGCCGGCATCCCCGCCAAACTGGCGCCCCCCAACCTCCGCCTCCAAAGCGCCTGGGGGGTGGCCAGGGAGGGGCTTGCCTGGCCCAGGCGGGCCAGACCTGCCCGCCGGACCAGCTGGTCCCCGCCTACCACCGCCTCTCCCAGGCAGGCGGGAACGCCTGGCCTCGGGAGAAGGCCGCCCCAGCCCCACAGAACCAATGACAGAGAAAGGGAGACATGGAACAATGGACGAAATGGTACACGTATTGGATCACCCCCTCCTGCAGCACAAGCTCTCCATCCTTCGGGACGAGACCACTGGCGTGAAAGATTTCCGCGAGATCGTCAACGAAGTGGCCACCCTCATGTGCTATGAGGCCACCCGAGACCTTCCCTCCAGGACGTAGAAGTCCAGACCCCCGTGGCCAAGGCGGTCACCAAGCAGTTGGCCGGCAAAAAGCTGGCCATCGTCCCCGTCCTCCGGGCGGGGCTGGGGATGGTAGAGGGAATCCTCACCCTGATCCCCTCGGCCAAGGTGGGCCACATCGGCCTCTTCCGGGACCCGGAGACCTTGGAGCCCGTCAAATACTATTGTAAGATGCCCACAGACATCGCCGAACGGGATGTGATCATCCTGGACCCCATGCTGGCCACCGGTGGCTCCGCCTCCGCCGCCATCACCTTTGTCAAGGAGTACGGGGTGAAGAACATTAAGCTCATGAACATCCTGGCCGCCCCCGAGGGCATCGCCCGGGTCCGGGCGGACCACCCGGATGTGGAGATCTACATCGCCGCCGTGGATGAAAAGCTCAACGACCACGGCTACATCGTCCCCGGTTTGGGGGACGCCGGTGACCGGATTTTCGGCACCAAGTAAGGGCGCCAACCTGGGGTCTCTCCCGCCTGTGGAGAGGCCCCAGAAAAATTTTTAAAAAGTCGAAAAAACGCTTGACAGTTTCTTACCCCTGTGATATTATAAGTCTCGCCCTGAACGAGGCGGCCAAACGAAAGGCCCTCTCCCAAGGGAAGAAAACAGACGCGCGAGTGGTGGAATTGGCAGACTCGCTAGATTCAGGTTCTAGTGTGCAATACGCACGTGCGGGTTCAAGTCCCGCCTCGCGCACCAAGAAAGACACGACATTAGGTCGTGTCTTTTCTCTTTTTTGTCTTCCTGTTGCACCAGAACCCCTTCCCATGCTACACTGAAGCCAAAGGGGAGGTGACCCGCCATGGATCTGCGTGTCCTGCAATACTTTTTTGACCGTTGTGCAGGAGGAGAATATTTCACGAGCCGCAGAGGTCCTCCATGTGACCCAACCCACCCTCAGCCGCCAAATGGCCCAGTTGGAGGAGGAGCTGGGGGGTGCAGCTCTTTGTGCAGGGGCCGTCACCTGACCCTCACCGACGCCGGCGTCATGCTGCGCCGGCGTGCCGAAGAGGTCACCGCCTTGATGGAAAAGATGCAGCAGGAGCTGGAAGGGCATGCTGACGTGGGCGGGTGGTCTCCATCGGCAGCGGTGGTCTGATGGCCTTGCAGGCCCTCTCCTGCCATGGCCGCTTTCCGGGAACAACATCCTAAGGTGCAGTACCAGCTCTATACCAACCACGCGGAACACGTCAAGGAGCGTCTGGAGCAGGGGCTGTTGGACTTTGGCCTTCTGCTGGAACCTGTGGATGTGTCCAAGTTCGACTATCTCCCGCATGGGGGCGCGGGAGACCTGGGGGCTCCTGATGCGGTCAGACCACCCGCTGGCGCGCAAACCCCACATTGTGCGGGAGGATCTGATCCTGCTCCCCCTCATCACCTCCGACCGCCGCTCCATCCAAAGGGAATTGGAGGCCTGGCTTGGCATGGCGTTTTCCCAGCTGAATCTCTTTGCCACCTATAATATCATTACCAACGTCGCCACCCTGGTGCACGAGGGCGTTGCGGTTGCCCTTACCATTGAGGGCGCCGTGTCCCTGTTGGAAGGAGATCGCCTGGTGTTCCGCCCCCTCTACCCGGAACTTTCTATGACCTCTGTGTTGGCCTGGAAAAAGTTCCCCGCCCATTCCCGTGCGGCCAGCCAATTCCTCGAACAGGTAAAACGTATGCAAATATCGTATTCTTTTCCATAAAACATAGGCATTAGATATACTCCGTCTCTCGGCGTACCATGTAGGTGGCCCTGGAAGCTCCCACGGCTTCCTAGGGGCACCTGCTTTTTCTTGGACGCAGGTTGCCAACCCCATAACATTTACATAGGAGGCCGATTCTATGATTTTTTCAGAACAGGACACCCTGCCCAACGGCGTCACCATCCCACGGCTGGCCCTTGGCACTTGGTTCCTTCCCAACCAGCAGGCCGCCGAGGCGGTAAAAACCGCGCTCTCCATCGGCTACCGCCATATCGACACCGCCCAGGCCTACGGCAACGAGGCCGGCGTTGGGGAGGGAATCCGGCGCAGCGGCATCCCCCGGGAGGAAATTTTTGTCACCAGCAAGGTGGCCGCCGAGCACAAGTCCTATGCCACCGCCGCCCAGTCCATCCACCAGACTTTGACCACCATGGGGCTGGACTATGTGGATCTGATGCTCATTCACAGCCCACAGCCCTGGGCGGAGGTAAACCAGTCGGACAACCGCTACTTCCCGGAAAACCGCCAGGTGTGGAGGGCCTTGAGGACGCCCTCTCCGCCGGAAAGGTCCGGGCCATCGGGGTCTCCAACTTTCAGCCGGCAGACCTGGAGAACTTGTGGGCCACGGCAGCGGTCAAGCCCATGGTCAACCAAGTGCTCTGTCACATCTCCAACACGCCCCTTTCCCTACTCTCCTTCTGCCGGAGCCGCGGGATCCTGCTGGAGGCCTACTCCCCCGTGGCCCACGGAGAGGCCAAAAAGAACCCCCGCCATCCAACGGATGGCCCAACGGTACGGGTCTCCGTCCCCCAGCTCTGCATTCGCTACGACCTGCAGCTGGGCATGGTGGTCCTCCCAAGGCAGCAAACCCGGAGCACATGCGGGAAAACGCCTCCCTGGACTTTACCATCTCCGAGGAGGATATGGACCAGCTTCTGCACCTGCCCCCCATCCAAGACTATGGCCCCTTCCGCCACTTCCCTGTGTTTGGGGGCAAAAAAAGAACGGATAAGGCGTACCTCCTGTGTCGGCAGGGCGGTTCGCTTTCCTTGCGCTTTTCCCAAAAAAATCATCTTTCCCCGGAAAGAGAACTATGGTATACTACGGTTGTTTTCCTCTCCTTTGATCCCCCTTCCCATGAAAGGAGTCTGTTTTGGACCCTAAACCAAAAAAGAATACCAAACGTCTCGTGCTGCTCATCGCCTTCGGGGTGGTGCTCTATTGGGTGCTCACCAACCCCAGCCAAGCCTGGCGTTTTGTCAGCGGGTTCTTCTCCCTCTTCTTCCCCCTTCCTTCTGGGGGGCTGCCTGGCCTTCCTGGTGAATGTGGTCCTGCGTCCGGTGGAACGGGGCTGGCGTCGCCTTTGGGGGAAACGCTATGGTCCCCGGCAAGACAAAGCCCGCCGGCCTGTCTGCCTGCTGGTCAGTGTCCTGTTGGTGATCGGGGGGTGGTTTTTGCCCTGTTCTTCGTCATCGTCCCCTCCCTGAAGGACAGCATCGTGAATTTTGTGAACCTGCTGCCAGAACGGATCCTCCAATTACAAAATTGGTGGAACCAGCTCTCCTCCTTCCTGGCGGAACACGGAGCTCACCTCCCTGACTTCTCCCTGAATGGCCAAGAGATGCAGCAGAAGATCCTGGATTGGATGCGACAGTACGGGGATCAGTTCCTCAACACCACCATCAGCACCGCCATTGGCATCACCTCCTCCGTGGTCTCCCTGATCTTTAACCTGGTGCTGGCCCTGGCCTTCGCCCTCTACCTCCCTGGCCCAGAAGGAGACCCTCACCCGCCAGGCCAAGAAAGTGGTCCAGGCCATATTCTCCAGCAAGCGGGCCCAGCAGATCACGGAATTGGCCCACATGACCAACCGGGCCTTCTCCAACTTTGTGACAGGTCAGCTCACCGAGGCCCTCATTTTGGGCTGCCTGTGCTTCCTGGGCATGCTGATTTTCCGTCTTCCCTATGCAGGGGTGATCTCGGTAATCATCGGCTTTACCGCCCTCATCCCGATCTTTGGCGCCTTTATCGGGGTGGCCATTGGCGCCTTGCTGATCTTGTTGGTGAACCCCATCCAGGCCCTGTGGTTCATCCTTTTCATCATCGTCCTGCAGCAGATTGAGAGCAATGTCATCTATCCCCGGGTGGTGGGCAAGTCCGTGGGCCTGCCAGGCATCTGGGTGCTGGCCGCCGTGACCCTCGGAGGCAATGCCTTTGGCCTGTTGGGCATGCTCTTCGCCGTTCCCCTGTGCTCGGTGCTGTACGCGGTGGCCCGCCGGGTGGTGCACCGCAGGCTGGCGCAGAAGGGGCTTGCGCCTTGATGGAGTTTGCTTCCCTAACCCTTACTGATGGAAAGCTGGAATGGATCCGTTCCTAACCCCCAAACGGTCCCCTTTGGGGGGACCGTTTGGGGGCGTCTCCTCCCCTCACCGCTGCTCCAGCTTGCGTGCCTTGCTGTAAAAAGTGGCCACCGGCAGGCCACAGGCTCCGGCGGCCTGGCGCAGAGTCATGGTTTTGGCCCGCCATGCCCGGTGGAGGCTGTGGAAATTCTCCGGCAGCGGGCGGGGTGGCCAGCCGAAGCGAACCCCCGGGCCTTGGCCGCAGCGATGCCCCTCTGCCTGGCGCTGGCGGATGTTGGCCCGCTCGTTCTCCGCCACGAAGGGAGAGGACTTGCAGGACGATGTCACTGAGGAAGGTGCCCATCAGGTCCTTGCCCCGCCGGGTGTCCAGCAGGGGCATGTCCAGCACCACGATATCCACCCCCTTCTCCTTGGTAAGCAGCCGCCACTGGTCCAAAATCTCCCGGTAGTTGCGCCCCAGACGGTCGATGCTGTGGAGATAGAGCAGATCGTCCCACCGGAGCTTCCGCACCAGGCGCTGGTACTGGGGGCGGTCAAAGTCCTTCCCCGACTGCTTGTCGGCGAAGATGTTCCGCGGAGGGATGTCCAGCTGGTCCATGGCTAGGCGCTGGCGGTCCTCGTTTTGTTCCCGGGTGCTGACCCGGATGTATCCATACTTGGTCATGGTATGACCCCCTTTTTTCTCGCATCCCTCCCTGCCCTGCCAGTGCGTTTCCCCCACGAAAAGCCCCCTGCCCGTACTGGGCAGGGGGCCTTCGTCTGTCTTAGATAGGGATGGCCCGGATCATCAGGCGGTCGCAGACGGCGTCGATGTTGGTTTTGTCCACATGGGCCTGGTCCATGGTCTGTTTCACTTTGTCCACCAGGACCTCGTTGTGCAGATCCGAGAGCTGGCCCATGATCCCCAGCCGGCGGCCCAGGCGGAAGAGGTTCTGGGTGTCCTCCGGCAGGTCCAGGAAGAAGTCGATGAGGGCCAGCATCCGGTCCTTGTCCTCCGGCAGGCGGCCTTTCAGTTCCAGGAGGATGTTCAGGATATGGTCGCTGTCCACCCAACTGGTGATACCGTGGAGGTTCTCCAGGAACAGGCGGATCTCCCCCGATGGTCTCAATGTCGTTGGGCCGGGTGAGGATGCCCTTCTCATAGTCCTCATACATCTCCAAATTCTCCGCCAGGGCCATGGATCGGATGCGGATGAAGTCGGGGTTCACCTGGTTCATCACGTCGGCGGTGTCCAGAGCACTCTGCCTTAGGCATACTCCCGCCCTCCCATGCCGGGCATGTAGAACTCGTTGATCTCGATGCCTGCGGCCATAGCCTTGATGCCCGCCTCGATCTGGGCCTGCTTGGTGACCCCCTTGCGCATCATTTTGAGGATGTGGTCGTTCCCCGTCTCCAGGCCGATGTGGAAGCGGTTGAGCTTGAGTTCCCGGTACCGCTTCAGCCGTTCTAAGGGGAGGCGGTTGATGGTGTCCGACCGGGCGTAGGTGGTGATCCGCTGGATCTGGGGAAGGTCTGGTTCAGGTACTCCAGCACGTCGGTGAGCTCGTCCGGGTTCATCAGCAGGCCGTTGCCGTCCTGGGAAAAGACGGAGCGCATCCGCTCTGCACCCAGTGATAGGCCATGGAGAGGGCCTCGTAGTCCGCCTCGGACTTGGCCGGGGGGGCTGGCGGTTCTGGATCACATCCACCCAGTACTTGACCAGGTCGATGTCTTTCTTCACGTCCTCCGCCCGGCGGATGCTGAAGGGCACGTCCCGGTAGAAGCCGCAGAAACGGCACTTGTTCCAGCCGCAGCCCCGGTTGATCCGCAGCAGCAGGCTGTAGGCCTCGCTGGGCGGGCGGATGGGGCCCAGTTCAAAGCCGTTGTATGGTGGGATCTTTGGCACGGCAGGGTCCTCCTTTGATGTCATTTTGGAGGTATTATACCCGAAGTTCTCCCCCGCCGCAAGTGAGGAAGACACAAAGCGCCCCCAGCCCAGCGGGCTGGGGGCGCCAAAGGCATCGGGTTTGCTTGGAAGGGGTGCTTCGGACTTACCCCTCCATCCCCGCAGGCGCTCCACCAGTGGCTCCTTGGCGAAGGTGCGGAGGGACACCCCGGTGATCACCAGGGGGACCAGCACCAGCACCGCCACATAGGCCAGGGCAAACCCCGTGGGGAACTGGAAGACCATGTAGTGCACCCCCATCCCCGCAGGGTCCGGCTGAGGAACCAGCCGCAGAGGGTGCCCACCGTGAGGGTAACCCCCACTGTGGCCAGCACCAGCAAGAGGCTCTCCCCAGGAGCATCTGGCGGACCTGCCCCTTGCCCATGCCGATGGACTCCAGCATGGCCAGCTCCTGCTTCCGGGTGACGATGTTGGTGATGAGGGTGTTCATCATGCTCAGGATGCTAAAGAGCATGATGAAGATGGCCATAAAGGCCGCTGATGGCCCCAAAGATGGTGTTCACGTTCTGGGCATCCGCCGCCTGCCGCTGGGAGAGGGTTTCCATGGTCAGCTCGCCCGGGCGGCCACCAGGGGCTCCAGAGCGGCCTCTACGGCGGCCCTCCTGGCCGTCGGCGGCGTTCACCAGCAGACCGGTGTTGAAGGTGTCGTAGGACACCCAGCTTTGGGCCACCGCCTCCGGCAGGAGGAACCAGCCCTCCAGCAGCTCGTTGTTCCGGTTGTACTGGTCATTGAGGATGCCCAGCACGGTCACCGTCCGCCCGCCGGGCCGGTGCCGTCGAAGTAGTGGAAGGTCAACTGGTCCCCCACCTGGAAGCGCCAGCCGTAGATCTCCTCCACGTTGTTGTTGTCGGCCACCAGGACATAGGACCCGGACATCAGCTGGTCATAGTCGGCGCTGCCCTCCTCCAGGTACTGTCCGATGGTGCGGACCTCCTCCTGGGTCATCAGCCAAAGGCCATGTCGTCGTTGTCATACTCACTCTGGGTGGGGATGTCATAGGAGAGGCCGAAGTTCTTCAGCTCCTGGACCGACTCCACCCCGTCCAGGGCCAGGATCTCCTCCACCATGGCCTGGTCCATGGGTTGGTTGGCCTGGAGGCCGCTGATGCCGTTGTCCTCCAGCTCGATGGCCGCCTGGGTGTAGTTGATATGGGCCTCCGCGTCCTTAAAATAGATCTGGCGGGAGTAGGCGTCCCGGTCGAAGGAGGTCATGTAGGTGGCCGCCGTCATGAACAGGATGCCCCCCAGGGCCAGGGAGAGCATGGTGACGGTGGCCTTCTTCCGGTTCTTTCCAAAGTTCATCACCCCCAGCCCCACCGGGGTGAGGTTCCGGCACAGCTTGCGGCCGGCTGCCGCCTTCATGCCGTCCTGGGGCTGGTACCGCAGGGCCTCCATGGGGGAGACCGCTGCCGCCAGTTTGGCCGGCTTGTGGACCGAGAGCAGGGTGATGACGTAGACCACCACAAACACCCCCCACCGCCAGGAGCAGGGTATTGAGGATGCTGAACCCCGCCGGCAGGAGGAAATACCCCACCACACCGCCGATCACGATCCCCAAAGGGGCGGCCCGCAGAAAGAGCATCCGCCCCTCTCGGGAGACCAGCTTCCGCATCTGCTTCTTGGTCATGCCGATGGTGCGCAGCTGACCGAACTGATGGACCCGGCCAATGACGGAGAGGTAGAACACCCCATAGATCACCAGCACCGCCGCCAGCAAGATCACCGCCCCCCACCAGGCCGTAGAGGAGAACCTGCTGGCTGTCCACCGACAGGGAGTCCAGGAAGGCCCGGGAGGGGTTTACAAACTGCCGCTCCACCCCGGCGTCCCTGCCGATGAGGAACATGGCCTCCTGGCAGTCCCACTGGTTCATGGTGGTGGCCCCGTAGAGCTGGGCATAGACCTCATAGGGCTCCTCCGCCAGCTGGCTGCCCGTCTCGGCGTAGGCCTGGGAGAAGAAGAGGGAGAACTGGCTGGCATTCTCCCCCCCTGCCAGCAGGCCGGTGACGGTACAGGTCTCCGTATTGCCGTCGTAGAAGGGGAAGGTCACCTGGGTGCCCAGGGCGGCAGGCAGGCCCATCCGCTCCAGCATGGCCCCTTGGACGGCCACCTCGTCGGCCGCCTGGGGGAGGCCCCCTGGGTGAGGGTGCCCACCTGGATGTGGTCGGACATCTCGCTGACGTAGTAGGGCACCACGGAAAAACCGTCCAGCTCCGTGGGCACCCCGGTTTTCACTTGGATCTGGTAGGCGATCCGCTCGTCCCTTTGCAGGGCCTCCACCTGGGCCTCGGTGAGGTTATAGTAGCCCACCTGCTGGGCGTGGGTGAGGTTCCGCTGGGTCTGCTCCTGCTGCCCTACGGCAAACATCAGGATACCCATAAGCAGGGCCGAGGCCAGGACGATGGTGAGCATCACAAACCCGTTGCGCATCCGGCTGGCCCGCAGGCTGGCCTTGGCCATGCGGGCAATCATGTCCCGTTCCAGATTCTTCATGGCACGCCCCTCCTTACCGGTGGATCTTCCCGTCCTCGATGCGGACCTGGACATCGGCCTTGGCTGCAATCTCGGGGTTGTGGGTGATCATCACGATGGTCTGGTGAAAGGTGGCGCTGGTCATTTTCAGCAGGTCGATGACTCGGTCGCTGGTGTGGCTGTCCAGGTTGCCGGTGGGCTCGTCAGCCAGGATGATAGCGGGCTTGGTGATCAGCGCCCGGGCGATGGCCACCCGCTGCTGCTGACCGCCGGAGAGGTGGCTGGGATAGCTGGCCAGCTTGCCCTCCAGATCCAAAAAGCCCACGATCTCCCGGAGGAGGGCCTTGTCCTCCTGCTTGCCGTCCAAGCGGACAGGGAGGACGATGTTCTCATAGGCGGTGAGGTAGGGGGATCAAGTTGTAGTTTTGAAAGATGAAACCGATCCGCTGGCGGCGGAAGACGGTGAGGTCCTCGTCCCGAAGGTCCTCCAGCTGGAAGTTGTCCACCTTCACGGTGCCGCCGGTGGGCCGGTCTAGCCCGCCCAGCATGTTCAGCAAAGTGGACTTGCCGGAGCCGGAGGTGCCGATGATGGCCACGAACTGCCCCGCCTCTACGGACAGGGAGACGTCGTCCAGGGCCTTCACCAGGCTGGCGTCCTGACCATACTCCTTGGTCAGGTGGGTGGTTTGCAGGATACGCATAAACGATTCCTTCCTTTCTCTGTTGCAGGATGGTCCCATGGTACCACCCTGCTCTCCCGAGACAAGAAGCGGGGCCTAAACTAACACCGACGGGGTAAAACTTAACACCCGCCGGGAAGCCTAGGGCTTCCCGGCGGGTGCTGCATGCAGGCGGTTAGGAGACGGGCTCCTGGGCCCGGGCAGGGGCCTCCACCTGGGGGATGGGCAGGAGGATTTTCAGGGTAAACACGCCCCCCCCCCCGGGTGAGCACATGGCCGCCGTACCCCTCCGCGGTGCGCCGGAGGTTGGCCAAGCCGTAGCCGTGGAGGAAGGTGTCCCCCTTGGTGGTGCGGGCATGGGCCGGGGCCTGGGGGGTCCATGGTGTTCTCCACCAGGATGAGGAGCATGTCCCGCACCCGGCCGGTTTTCACCGTCACCAGCCGCTGGCCCTGGGGCAGCTTTTCGCAGGCCTCGATGGCGTTGTCCAGGGCGTTGCCGAACAGGGTGCTGATGTCCAGGGGGGCCAGGAACCCCCCGTCGGCAAGGGGGTCACCGCGGTAAAGTCGATCCCCTTTTCCCGGGCGGCCTTGGCCTTGTCCCGAAGGACGATGTCCAGGTACTCGTTGCCGGTATGCTGGTAACTCTCATAGGCCTCCAATTGAACCTGCAGATCCTGGGCAGCCTGGTGGAGGGCCTGGCTGCCCCCGGTCTGGGCCTGGAGGACCAGAAGGTGGTTCTTCATGTCGTGGTAGATGCTGCGCACCCGCTCCTCGTCCCGGAGGCGGTCTTTGTAGTAGGCCTGCTGCTTCTCCAGAGCCTGGGCCCGGTACCGGTCCTGGAGGGAGTCGCAGATGTAGGCCGCCACATAGATGCAGCCAAAGCTGGAGAAGATGGAGGCAAAGCACACCGGTAGACGATGGCCATCTCCTCCGGCATGAAGTAGATGATGATAAAGATACACACAAGGGGGCCAACATCACCGCGTCCACCATCCACCACATGGCGGCGGTGAGGCTCTCGGCGATCCGCTTGAGCTTCCGGCGGAGGAAGGCCCAGGCCCCCACCCAGAACCCCAACCGGGCCAGCAGGGACAGGGTGTGGATCAGGGTGCTCCAGAACCAGTCGGACTCGGTCCAGCCTGGACCGGGCTCGCCGGGGGGCGCCGGTGTAGGCGAAGAAAAAGGTTCGACCCGGCGTCCTGCATGAGGTAGTTGACCGCAATGAGGGCGGGGTAGAACACCAGCACCGCCGCCACCTTCTTCATCCACCGCCCCCGGTGGAAGACAGCCACATAGCCAAAGAAGCCCACCATGGCTCCCAGCAGCCCTGGCAGGTCGTTGGAGTAGATCACCACCACCGACAGCTGGGCGCAGACCACCACCGCCGCCAGCCGAAGGGGCCAGGGCTTCCGCACCGGCAAAAAGGTGTGGAGGATCCAGAAAAACAGCAGCGCATAGGCACTCCACCACAAAACTCAGCACATCCAGCAGGGTAATGATCACAGCATATCCCCCCCAGTAGTCGGTGAGCTGGGCCAGGAAGGTCTTCCGCTTGGGCTGGCTGATGGGAAGGGTCTCCCCCGGTGATGAGGGTGAGTTCCAGCTTGTGGACCCCCTTCACATAGAACAGGTTCACCAGGTAGCTGGTGTGGCACCGGGCAAAGCCCTTGTCCCCAGGGCGGCCTCCATCTCCTTCATGGTGCGGTAGCTGATGAGGTTCTGCTCCTGGGTGTGGCAGAGGAGGTTGCGGTTGAAGGTTTCGATATACCGCAGGTCCCGCAGGGCCACCCGGTGGCGGCCGGCGTCGTTGGCGATCACCACGAAGGGGTCGGGCTCCTTCTGCCGCCGGGCCAGGAACTTGTCCATCTCCGCCTTGAGGCGGATGTACTGCAGGGGTTTTAGGATGTAGTTGGTGGCCTGGTACTGGTACCCCCTCCAAGCTGTACTGGGCCAGGGTGGTGAGGAAAATGATGCTCACCTGCCCGTCCATTTCTCGGATGCGCTGGGCGGTGCGCAGGCCATCCATGATACCCATTTGAATGTCCAGAAAAATCAGGTCGATGGTGGGGTCGTAGGGGTCGGTGAGGTCCGCCCCGTCCCCAAAGGTGCTGATTTTCAGTTCTGTGCCGGTCTCCTGGGCGTAACGGTCCAGCAGCTGGGACAGATGCTGGACAAACGCCGCTTCGTCATCACAGATTGCCACGTGGAGCAATCCGCTCACCCTCTTTCTCGTGCAAATTCCGCCCTATTATACCCCCTCTCTCCCGCGGGTGCAAGGGCGAGTCCCTCCAACAGGGCAGCAGGAACAGTGTACCAGAACGCGCCCCAAGAATCAACCTCTTGTTTTCTATTTTCAACCCAATGTTTTTCCATATTGGATACAATAAAATGTACCGTTACGGGAACTGTTTTCACTGCAAGGAGCCATCGTTATGAACCGGATCGGCGAACGGATGAGAATATCGGAGGTCCATCAAAATGACCCAGGCGGACTTTGCCTCCCGCCTGGGGGTCACCGGGGCGGCAGTGTCCGCCTACGAGACGGGCAACCGCCTGCCCTCCTACGAGGTGCTGGTGAAGATTGCCAACATCCTGGGGGTCAGCACCGACGCCCTCCTGGGGCCGTCAGAGCGCAGACCGGGTGGTGGTGGACGTCACCTCCCTCACCCCCGGCAGCGGAGCCTGGTCCAGGACATGGTGGAGGAGTTTGCCGCCGGGAACCGGCGGGGGATGCCCTGTGATGTGGGTGTACCAAGGGCTGGACATCCTGGGCACCCTGCTGGAGGCCATGGGTCTCTATGTCCTGGTCAACGCCTTTTGCCCCCACCGAGAACCCAGCTGGCGGTACCTGGTCCCCCGGCGGTGTTCTTTGTCTCGGTGTACCTCTGGACCTGGTTCTGGGAGGACTCTGCCTATAAGATCGCCGTCACCCTGCTCCTCACGTTTCTGGCCTACAAAGGGCTGACCAAGCAGCCGGCCATGGCCATCCTGGCGGGGATGATGACCCAGCAAATCTACCTCGCCGCCGCCAATGCCCTGGCGGAAACCGCCGCCTTTTTCCTCCTCGATGAGATGACGGTGGTGGTCGAGGGCCAGCAGTTTCTTCGGCCGGTGGTCTATGGGCTGTATTTCCTCTTCCAAATTGCCTTTATGCTCTTCTTCCGGTTCTTCCTGCGGAAGTACGCCGGAGGGCTGGACAAGCGAAGTGTATTGGCCATCGCCCTCCCCCTTCCTGCTGATTGAGGTGCTGGTCCACCTGCTTACCGTTCCCTTCCACAATGGACAATTGGGATGGTTTAACGTGTATTGGGAGCTGGGCATCCTCCTCATCGCCATGCTCTTTCTGGTGCTGTTGGTCTATATCAAGAACAACCTCTTTCTCCGGGAACAGGAGCAGCGGAGCAAACTGCAAATTGCCCAGTTACAGCAGCAGTTTGCCTACTACCAAGACAAGCAGAAGGAGGAGGAACGGGTCCGCGCCCTCTACCATGATCTGAAAAATCATCTGCTGGTGCTGGAGCAGCAGCCCAGTACGGAAGCCACCCACCGGATGGCCGAAACCCTCCGGGGCCAGATCGCCGCCTATGAGGACTACGTCCACACCGGCAACGAATTTTTGGACATCATCCTCAAAGGACAAGGCAGCCAAAGCCCGGGAGAAGGGGATCGACTTCTCCGCCCAACTAGACCTGCACGGGGGGGCCGATTTCCTGGACCCCTGGACCTGAGCACCCTCTTCGGCAATGCCCTGGACAACGCCATTGAGGCCAGCGAAAAGCTGCCGGAGGGCCAGCGGCTCATCACCCTGCAGGGAAAGCGCATCCGGGATATGCTCCTGGTCACCGTGGAGAACCGGGCCCAGCCAGAATCCACCCCCGCCCAGGGCACCTCTAAGGGAGATCCCTTCCTCCACGGCTTCGGCATCCCCAACATGCGCCAGGCCGCAGAGCGCTACGGCGGCCAGATCCAGTTCCAGCAGTCGGGGGAGACCTTCCGGCTGAAACTCCTCCTCCCTGTCCCCTGATCCTTTCCCCGCCCCGCTGCCCAGCAGCGGGGCGCTTTTGGCCATTTCTCGGGAAAACCCGGGAAATTTACAGGGTTTTCCCCTCTGAGAGGCAAAAAATCTTGCCATTTCCCTCTAACCTCTGTATAATAGTTGCGGTATTTTTTTCCCATGAAACGATACTGCTTATCTTTATGAATATATTGGAGGATATACTATGGCAGGCGTGATTTCCAGAGGCATCCAGGGCCCCATCATCCGGGAAGGGGACGACATTGTCGACATTGTGGTCAAGAGCGTGTACGCGTCGGAACAGGCTGACGGCTACACCCTCCAAAACCGGGACGTGATCGCGGTCACCGAGTCCGTGGTGGCCCGCTGCCAGGGCAACTATGTCACCGTGGACCAGGTGGCCCAGGACATCCGCGCAAAGTTCCCCGCAAAGAAGCTGGGCTTGGTCTTCCCCATCCTCAGCCGGAACCGGTTCTCCATGTGCCTGAAGGCCATTGCCCGGGCCATGGACGAAGTGGTGGTCCTGTTCAGCTACCCCAACGACGAGGTGGGCAACCCCCTCATGGTCCGTTCGGCCTATCTGAAGAACCGCTACAGCGGGGTGTATGACTTTGAGGAGGCCGACTTTGTCAAGACCTTCGGCTCCCCCGTCCACCCCTTCACTGGGGTGAACTACCTGGACTTCTACCGGGAAGTCATTGAGAGCGAGGGCGCCAAGGCCACCTTCCTCTTCTCCAACGACTGCCGCTACATCGCTTCCTACTGCGACAGCATCCTCTGCTGCGACATCCACACCCGGAACGAGACCCGGGACGTGCTCCAGTCCATGGGCAAGCAGGTGCTCACCCTGGCGGACATCATGAACGCCCCCGTGGACGGCAGCGGCTACCACGAGGCCTACGGCATGCTGGGTTCCAACAAGGCCAACGAGGAGAAGCTGAAGCTCTTCCCCGGAACTGCCAGCCGGTGGTAGAGGGCATCCAAGCCCGGATCAAGGCAGAGCGGGGCCTGGACGTGGAGGTCATGGTCTACGGCGACGGCGCCTTCAAGGACCCCGTAGGGGGCATTTGGGAGCTGGCTGATCCGGTGGTCTCTCCCGCCTACACCGCAGGGCTGGCGGGCAAGCCCAATGAGCTGAAGCTGAAGTTCCTGGCCGACAACGACTTTGCCGACCTCTCCGGCGAGGCCCTTCAGGAGGCCATCCGCCAGGAGATCCGCGCCAAGCGGGAGGACCTGGTGGGGGACATGAGCTCCGAGGGCACCACCCCCGGCAGTACACCGACCTGCTGGGCTCCCTGTGCGACCTCACCTCCGGCTCCGGGGACAAGGGGACTCCCTTCATCGTCATCCAGAACTACTTCAACAACTACGCGGGGTGAGGGTTCCTCACCTCCCTGCCCGGGTGGCTCCATGCCGCCCGGGCTTTTTTTGTCCCCGGTCCCTTTAGACCGCCGCCCCCCTGTGCTATGATAGGGAGGCAAAGGAGGGGAAGATTCTTGAACCACGCAAACCAATCCTTTGATGTACTCATCGTCGGCGGCGGAGCCGTAGGCTGCGCCATCGCCCGGGAGCTGGCCCGGTACCGGCTGTCCATCGCCCTGGTGGAGAAGGAGGCCGACGTGGCCGCCGGCACCAGCGGGCGCAACTCCGCCGTGGTCCACGCCGGCTTCAACAACCGGCCCGGGAGCTTGATGGCCAAGCTCTGCGTGGCGGGGAACCAGGGCTTTCCCGCCCTGTGCCAGGAGCTGGACGTGCCCTTTCGGAAAACCGGAAAAATCTTGGTGGCCTTTGACGAAACCGACCTGGCCACCCTCCGCCGCCTGAAAGCCCAGGGAGAGGCCAACGGCTGCCGGGGGCTGGAACTCCTGGACCGGGCGCAGCTCCAGGCCAAGCTCCCCCAGGTGGGGGCATCGGCGGGTTCTTCTCCCCGGAGACGGGGATCTGCGACCCCTTCCTGTACACCGTGGCCCTGGCAGAGAATGCCGTGGCCAACGGGGTGACCTTCTTCCTGAACCACCCTGTCACCGCCATCGCCGCGGCCGCTGGGGGTACCAGGTGACCGCCGGGGACGCCGCCTTCTCCGCCCAGGTGGTGGTGAACGCCGCAGGGCTGTACAGCGCCCAGGTGGCCGCCCTGGCGGGGGTCCAGGGATGCCATATCTACCCCTGCCGGGGGAGTATTTCATCCTGGACCAGATCGCCGAGGGGCTCCCCTCCCCCTGCCGGTCTACCCCGCCCCCCGGGCGGGCGAGGGGGGGCTGGGGATCCACCTCACCCCCACCGTTCACGGGAACATCCTCCTGGGCCCCAGCGCCGAGTACATCGACTCCCTGGAGGACACTGCCTCCACCCAGCCGGTGCTGGACCGGCTGTTTCAGGAGGCCCAGCAGCTCCTCCCCAGCCTGACCCGGAAGCAGATCATCGGCGCTTACGCCGGCCTGCGGCCCAAGCAGGCCCCCCGGGAGAGGGGGCTACCGGGACTTCGTGGTTCGGGAGGACAAGCCGGGGTTTGTTGACCTCATCGGCATCGAGTCCCCGGGGGCTCACTGCCTCCCTTCCCCTGGCCCGGGAGGTGGTGGCCCTGGTGGGGCACACCCTGGACCTGGTGCCCCGGGAGGACTTCCAGCCCCGCCGCCAGGGCATCCGCCGGTTCCGGGACCAGAGCCCGGAGGCACAGGCCGCCCTCATCGCCGCCGACCCGGACTATGGGGGAGGTGGTGTGCCGGTGCCAGACCGTCACCCTGGCGGAACTCCGCCAGGCAGTGGAAAATCCCCTGGGGGTGCGCACCCTGGCGGGGATCAAGTACCGGGCCTGGGCCACCACCGGCCGGTGCCACGGGGGATACTGCCTGCCCAAGATCGCCCAGATGCTGGTGGAGGACAACGGCCTTGGCCCCGGAGGAGGTCACCTATCGGGGCGCCGGGTCCCCGCTGTTCACAGGGAGGGTGAAGGAATGAACGAGACGTACTATGACGTGGTCATCGTGGGCGGCGGCCCCGGAGGTCTGGCCGCCGCTCAGGGCGCTAAGGAGGCAGGGGCATCCTCCGTCCTGGTGCTGGAGCGGGAGGACCAGGTGGGGGGCATCCTCCACCAGTGCATCCACGACGGCTTTGGCCTCATCCGGTACCGGGAGACCCTCACCGGCCCGGAGTACGCCCACCGGGCCCAGGGAGAGGCCCTGGCCGCCGGGGCCCAGCTGCGCACCGGGGCCATGGTCACCCGCCTCACCCCGGACCGCCTCCTCACCGCCGTCACCCGGCAGGGGGCTGCTCCACTGCCAGGCGGGAGCGGTGGTGCTGGCCACCGGCTGCCGGGAGCGGACCCGAGGGGCCATTGCCATCCCCGGCACCCGGCCGGCGGGGGTATACACCGCCGGCACCGCCCAGAACCTGATGAACACCAAGAACCTGATGGTGGGCCGCCGGGTGGTGGTCCTGGGGTCCGGGGACATCGGCCTGATCATGGCCCGGCTGGCTCACCTTTGAGGGGGCCCAGGTGCTGTGCGTGGCCGAACAGCGCCCCGCCCCGGGGGCTGGAACGGAACGTAGTCCAGTGCCTCTACGACTTCGGCATCCCCCTCCACCTCCAAACCACCGTCACCCGGATCTTCGGGGCCAGGCGGCTGGAGGGGGTGGAACTGAGCCAGGTAGACGGGGCCGGCCGCCCCATCCCCGGCACCGGGCGGCGGGTGGACTGTGACACCCTCCTCCTCTCCGTGGGCCTGATCCCGGAAAACGAGATCGCCGCCCAGGCCGGGGTGTCTCTGGACCCCGGGAGCAACGGGGCGGTGACCGACCGGTTTTCCAGACCTCTGTCCCCGGGATCTTTGCCTGCGGCAACAGCCGGAAGGTGATGGACCTGGCAGACTTCGTCTCCGTCCAAGGCCACGCCGCCGGGGAGAATGCCGCCGGTTCGTCAAAGGCCAGGCCCCTTGTGCCCATGCCCCGGAGACCACCAACGCCATGGCCAAGGGCCTGCCCCAGCCGGGGTTGACCACCTGCGTCCTCTGTCCCAAGGGGTGCCGGGTGACCCTGCTTCCCCACGGAGAGGCCCAGGGCAACGGCTGCCCCAAGGGGGCAGACTACGCCCGCAGGGGAGGCCACCGCCCCCAAGCGGGTCCTCACCACCACCCTGAAACGGCCCAACGGCACCCTGCTGCCGGTGAAAACCAGCGCCGGGGTGCCCAAAGACCGCCTCCTGTCCTGCATGGCAGTCCTCCGGCGCTGTGCCGCGCCGGCAGGGGCCGGTTCTCTGGGGGCAGGTGGTTCTCCCCGATCCCTTTGGTCTGGGGTGGACGTCATCGCCGCGGGGGAGGGCTGACCCCGCTCTTCTGGAAAGGACGTGAACCCATGCAGCGCAACCAAGTGCAGCTCCCTGCAAAGCCAGTGCGGCGCGACCCTTGCAGGGAGTGACCTTCCGTCGCGCCCAGCCGCTGGCTTTGCCCTTCGGAATCCCTTTCCAAGGAGGCGGCCAACGTGCGATACCGCAATGCAGGCGACCTGCTGCCCGAGGCTTTGGTGAAGGAGCTGCAGCGCTATGTCCAGGGGAATACCTCTACATCCCCACCGACGGGACCCAGCGCAAAGGGCTGGGGGAGCGTTCCGGCGCCGGCAGATGCTGGATGCCCGCAACCAGGCCATTCGCCAGGCCTTTCGCCAGGGCATCTCCCCAGAGGCACTGGGGGAGCAGTACCACCTCTCCCCCGCTTCCATTCGGCGGATCGTCTACACCAAATAAAATGTTCTGGGCGGCCCCATGGCATGGGGCCGCCCTTTTTGTGCGACTTTGGTTCGGCAGCGTTTTGGGGATAGATTTTCCCTGCTGGGTGGGGTAGGATACCCCTATCAACCCCCACTGGGAAAGGAGCCTTGCCATGAACCCCCATCTCATCTATCCCCGCCCTGGGGACAAAGCCACGGTCTACCTGAAAACGTCATCACCAACCCCGCCATTCAGGTGGGCGACTTTACCATGTACCACGACTTCCGCAACGATCCCCGGGCCTTCCAGGAGAACAACGTCCTCTACCACTACCCCGTCAACGGGGACCGGCTGGTGATGGGGAAGTTCTGCTCCATCGCCTGCGGGGCCGTCTTCCTCTTCACCAGCGCCAACCACGCCTTGGGATCCCTATCCACCTATCCCTTCCCCATCTTCTTCACCGAGTGGGGGCTGGACGGGGCCAGGTCACCGAAGCCTGGGACAACAAGGGGACATCGTCCTGGGCAACGATGTGTGGGTGGGCTATGAGGCCGTCATCCTGTCCGGCGTCACCATCGGGGACGGGGCCATCATCGGTGCCCGGGCCCTGGTGACCCAGGACGTGCCCCCTACACCATCGTGGGGGCGTGCCTGCCCGCCCCATCCGCCAGCGGTTTCCCCACGAGACCATCGCCGCCCTCCAGGCCTTGGGGTGGTGGGACTGGCCGGTGGAAACCATCCGCCAGCACCTCCCCCGCCATCCAGCAGGGAAGGCTCTCTGACCTTCCCCCATCCCTTAAACAGCAGGACCCATTCCCTTGGCCAGGGGAATGGGTCCTGCTGAAATTGTTAGGGGCTCTCACCCCAGATTCGTCCGTTTGTTCTTAATGAGGTAGAGGGTCTTGCCATCGCCGGTGAGGCGAGCGTTGTCCAGCACCTCGGGGACCTCCAGCATCACCTCTCGGGCTTGTTCATGGCGATGACCACCACCCCTTTTGTGGGTGGCCTCGATCCCCGGCTCCTCCAGGTGCTTGAAAAAGGCATAGAAGTCCTTGGTGACAAAGAGGTTCCGCCCTTCCAAGGTGACCGGCCGGTACCGGCCGGAGAGGAGGAGGCTGGGCTCCATCTGGGGCGCGGGGATCAAATCTCTCCTGGGACGGCCGGAGAAAGAGAGCATACCTGCCCAGACCCTGGGGGTCTGCAAATGGTCCTCCGCCAGTTCCTTGTAGATTTTTCCCTCGGGGGTGGTTTCCAAAAACATAGGGGTGTCCTCCTGTGGGTTAGTCGCTGTAGGCCCGGTCGATCTTGATGGCAAACCGGCGGCCAGGGTGCTTGGCGGCCAGCTCCTCCTCCATCCGGTGGATCAGGGCCAGGCTGTCCCGGCAGGCGAAGTCCACCACCGCGTCAAAGGAGATGGTCCCCGTCTCCTGGTTTTCAAAGAAGGCGTGGATGGAGAGGACCTCCGGATAGGCCTTACACTCCCCCGAACCTGGTCCTCCAGGACTCGGAGGGCATCGTCATGGGTGTTCACCGCATAGAACCCGATGTAGAGGTAGATGCGGTACTCCTCCCAGATGAGGGCTTGGGCCTTCTTGCTCAGAGCGTGGAGGTCCGCCGCCGTGTGCCAGTCATACACCGCCACGTTCACCGAACCCATGGCCCGGGTGGGGCCGTAGTTGTGGAGCACCAGGTCATAGGCCCCCAGGATGCCGTCGATGGAACACAGCCGGGTTTTCAGTTCCTGGGCCAGCTGGGCATCCGCCCGGCGGCCTACGATGCTGCTGAGGGTGTCCAGCAGCATCTCCAGGCCGGCCTTAAGGATGACCACCGAGATGATGCAGCCGATCCATCCGTCGATCACCACGCCGCTGGCCATGGTCACCAGGGCCCCTGCCAAGGTGCCGGCAGAGATCACCGCGTCAAAGGTGGCATCCGCCCCGGAGGCGGTGAGGGCGCTGGAGTCGGTCTCCTTCCCCATCTTCTTCGTGTAGGCCCCCAGCACCAGCTTGGTGACGATGGCCACCGCCACGATCACCACCGTCACGGTGGTGTAGTGGGTTTCGTCTGGGGTGAAGATCTTCTGCACCGAGGTCACCGCGAAGCTGGCGCCGGCAAAGAGGATGATCCCCGCGATGAGGATGCCGGTGAGGTACTCCACCCGGCCGTAGCCGAAGGGGTGCTTCTGGTCCGGGGCCGGCCGGCCAGCTTGGTGCCCAGAATCGTGATCACCGAGGACAGGGCATCGCTGCGGTTGTTCATGGCGTCCAGGATGATGGCAATGGAGTTGGCCAACACCCCACCAACAACTTGAAGGCCACCAGACAGAGGTTGGTGACGATGCCCACCACGCTGGTGCGGACAATGAGCCGGTCCCGCAGGGTTTCCTTGCTTGCTGCCACGGGGGATTACAGGTCGCTGTCCATCAGTTTCTCGTCCACTTCCCGGCGAAGCTTGGCCTGGAAGTCTGCCAGGGACATGGCCCCCAGGTCGCCAGCGGCCCGGTGCCGGGAGAGACGGTGCCGTTCTCCATGTCCCGGTCGCCCACCACCAGCATGTAGGGGTCTTTTCCAGCTGGGCCTCCCGGATCTTCTTGCCGATCTTCTCGTTGCGGTGGTCTACCTCCACCCGGAAGCCGTTCTCGGTGAGCTGGGCGGCCACCTGGTCAGCGTACTCCGCTGCCCGGTCGGTGACGGGGAGAACCTTCACCTGGACCGGAGACAGCCACACCGGGAAGGCCCCGGCAAAGTGCTCGGTGATGACGCCGATGAACCGCTCGATGGGCCCAGCAGGGCCCGGTGGATCATTACGGGCGGTGCTTCTCCCCGTCCTCTCCCACATACTCCAGGTCGAAGCGCTCTGGCATCTGGAAGTCCAGCTGGATAGTGCCGCACTGCCAGGTCCGGCCCAGGGAGTCGGCCAGGTGGAAGTCCAGCTTGGGGCCATAGAAGGCGCCGTCGCCGGGGTTGAGGATGAAGTCCTTGCCCATCTCCTGGATGGCGGCCTGGAGGGTCTCCTCGGCAAAGTGCCAGATCTTCTCATCGCCCATGTGATCCTCGGGCATGGTGGACAGCTCGATCTGGTAGGTCAGGCCGAAGGTGGAGTAGATCTCATCGAAGATCTTCACCACGCCCCTTGATCTCGTCCTTCATCTGGTCGGGGGTCATGAAGATGTGGGCATCGTCCTGGGTGAAGCACCGCACCCGGAACAGGCCGTGGAGGGCGCCGGACATCTCATGCCGGTGGACCAGGCCCAGCTCTGCCATGCGCAGGGGGAGGTCCCGGTAGGAGTGGGGTTCGTTTTTATACACCAGCATGCCGCCGGGGCAGTTCATGGGCTTGATGGCATAGTCCTCGCCGTCGATGACGGTGGTGTACATGTTGTCCTTGTAGTGGTCCCAGTGGCCGGAGCGGTGCCACAGGTCCTGGTTGAGGATGATGGGGGTGGCGATCTCCACATAGCCGTACCGCTTATGGCACGCTCTCCAGTAGTCCAGCAGGGTGTTCTTCAGCACCATCCCCTTGGGCAGGAAGAAGGGGAAGCCGGGGCCCTCCTCGGTGAGCATGAACAGGCCCAGCTCCTTGCCCAGCTTCCGGTGGTCCCGGCGCTTGGCCTCCTCGATCTTGGCCAGGTACTCGTCCAGCTGCTCCTTCTTGGGGAAGGCGATACCGTAGATCCGCTGGAGGGTCTGGCGGTTGGAGTCCCCCGCCAGTAGGCGGCGTTGCAGGCGGTGAGCTTGATGGCGTTGCCCTTGACCCGGCCGGTGGAGTCCAGGTGGGGGCCGGCGCACAGGTCGGTGAACTCCCCCTGCTTGTAGAAAGAGATGGCCGCGTCCTCGGGGAGGTCGTTGATGAGCTCCACCTTGTAGGGCTCCTCCCGTTCCTCCATGAACTTCACCGCCTCGGCCGGGGCAGCTCGAACCGCCCAGCTTCAGCTTCTCCTTGCAGATCTTCCGCATCTCCGCCTCCAGCTCGGCCAGCTGGGTCTCGAGAAGGGTTCGGGGTGTCAAAGTCGTAGTAAAAAACCCGTTCTCAATGGCCGGGCCGATGGCCAGCTTCACCTCGGGATGGAGGCGCTTCATAGCCTGGGCCAGCACGTGGGAGCAGGTGTGCCAGTAGGTCTTTTTGTAGTCGGGATTTTCAAAGGTGTACAGATTCTCGTCAGCCATGGTATGGTTCCTCCTGGTCAGATTTGGGGCATGGGCATAAAAAACCCGCCCCTGGAAATTCTCAGGGGCGGGATTGGAAAGACAATCTCGCGGTTCCACCCTGCTTGCATGGCCCATGGGGGACATGCCGCTTCGTTTCCGCAGTAACGGGCGGGGCCCTACCAGTCTACTGCCCCCGCAGCGGGGTTCGGTGGGCGGCTCAGGGAGGGTGCTTGGTCCGGCTGTGGCGGCGGGGAAGTTTTCAGCCTATGGCTTCCCCTCTCTGGGCCCCGGGGCCGGCAAGGTTCCCGTCGGTGCCTGTGTTCTAACGAGGGTATTATATGCTTGCGGGGGGGAATGTCAAGGGGTGGGTCACATTGCTAAAAAATCCAGAGGTCTCTCCCCGCATAGAGCAGAAAAACACACCGTGGAAACCCCTTCCCACGGTGTGTTTTTTCTCATATTTCCATTACTCTGCCAGGCTCTGCACCGACCCCTGCCGGCAGTCCATAGAGACCTTCATCCCATCCTGCAGGGTGCGGGTGGCGCCAATGGCCCCCACAATGACGGCCTTGTTCAGGCTCAGCCCCACCACAGCGGCGTGGCTGCCCATGCCGTTCTCCTCCGTGATGACGCCGATGGCGTCCCGGATGGGGAGCATCTCGTTGTTGGTGTGGGGCACCACCAGGATCATGCCGGGGCGGAACTTCTGCTTCACGTCCTCCAAGGTCCGGCAGACGCAGAGGACGCCCTTCACGTTCTCATTGCCCACGCCGGCGCCGCTGATGAGGCTGCTGCCCACCAGGTGGACCTTAATCATGTTGGTGGTGCCGGCGATGCCCGCAGGGACGCCGGCGGTGACCACCGCAATCTCCCCATCGTGGATGAGCCCAGCCTCCTTGGCCACGGCCACAGAGCCTTCAATCATCTCATCGGTGCTCTGGACGTACGGCATGATGAGGGGCTTCACCCCCCAGGTGAGGGAGAGCTGCCGCTGCACCGGTTCATCCATGACGCAGGCAATGATGGGGTCTCCGGCCGGAACCGGCTGATGAGCCGGGGTGGCCCCGCTCTTGGTGACGGTGATGATGGCGGAGGCGTTGGTATCCGTCGCGGTGGTGCAGGCGGCGTGGGCGGTGGCCCCGCCGATGCCCAGCCGGATGTCCGGCGTCATGTTGCGCATCCGGCCGAAATAGTTGATGTCCGCCTCCGTCCGCTCGGCGATGGCGGCCATGGTTTTACCGCCTCTACAGGGTACTTGCCGGCGGCAGTTTCCCCGGAGAGCATGATGGCCAGGTGCCGTCGTAGACGGCGTTGGCCACGTCGGTGATCTCCGCCCGGGTGGGGCGGGGGTTGGTGATCATACTGTCCAGCATCTGGGTGGCGGTGATGACGTGTTTGCCATAGCCCAGGGTGTAGGCAATGATGTCCTTCTGGATCACTGGGATCTCGGTGAAGTCAATCTCCACCCCATGTCTCCCCGGGCGATCATCACGCCGTCCACCACGGCCAGGATCTCGTCCACGTTGTTCACGCCCTCCTGGTTTTCCAGTTTGGCGATGATGCGCATGTTGGAGTGGTTTTCATCCAGCATCCGGCGGATCTCCATGGCGTCCTGGGCGGTGCGGCAGAAGGAGGCCGCGATAAAGTCAAACCCTGCTCGATGCCGAAGCGGATATCCGCCCGGTCCTGGGCGCTCATATAGGGGGCATGGACAGGTGGACGCCGGGGACGTTGACCCCCTTGCGGTCCTGACCGCGCCGCCGTTCTCCACCCGGCAGATCACGTCGGTCTCCGTCTTCTCCACCACTTTCATGCTGATCAGGCCGTCATCCAGCATGACCTGGCTGCCCAGGCGCACATCCTGGGCCAGGTTTTTATAGGTGACGCTGCAAATCTCCCGGGTGCCGGTGACCTCCCGGGCGGTGAGGGTAAAGTGCTGGCCGGTCTCCAGGTACACCTCTCCCTTTTCAAAGGTCTTCAGGCGGATCTCCGGTCCCTTGGTGTCCAGCAGGGCGGCCACCGGATGTTCAGTTTTTGCGCAGGTCTTTGAGCATCTCCAGCCGGCGTTTGTGGTCCTCGTGGGTGCCATGGGAGAAGTTGAAACGAGCCACATCCATGCCGCTTTTCATCATGGCTTCCAAGACTTCCGGAGAGTCCGTGGACGGACCCAGGGTGCAGATAATTTTGGTCTTTCTCATAGGGCAGCACCTCCATTTGGCTGTCATTTCCTTTGGCATTCCTCGTACCTGCTTATTGTACACCAAATGCATGGGAAAAGGCAACTCCCATTTACCCCCCGCTGCCGGGGGTGCAGTGCCTTTGCAGCCCTTCCCCCCACCAGCAGCAGGGCCAGCGCGGTGGCCACAATGCACAGCCCCGGCGGGATCCACGCCCGGGGGCGGGTGGTGAGGTTCACCAGCTCCATGGCGCACTGGGCCATGTTCCCCAGGAGGCCTCCGGCGTGCGCAGGCCCACCCCAGGAAGCTCAGGCTGGACTCCGACAGGATGGCCCGCACCACCTTCAGGGGCAGCGCCGCCCACACAGGGAGACCACGTTGGGCAGGATGGTGCGAAAGAGAATGTCCCGGTCCGTGGCCCCCAGAACCCGGGAGGCCTCCACATACTCCGCTTTTTTGACGCTGAGGGGTGCCGCTGTACACCAGCCGGGCCACCGAGGCCCACCCCAGGCCGCCAATGACCAGGATGATGTTCCACACCGAGGGCCCCACCAGGTTCACAATAGCCAGCACCAGGATGATGCTGGGGAAGGACTGGAAGGTGTCGCAGGCCCGCATGATCCAGTATTCCCACTTTCCCCCCTTATACCCCGCCAAAAGGCCCAAGGGGACCCCAGCACCGCCCCCAGGGCGGCGGAGGCAAACCCCACCAGCAGGGAGGTCCGCCCCCCCATAGAGGAGGCGGGCAAAGATATCCCGGCCCACGTCGTCGGTCCCCAGCAGGTGCTGGCTGCTGGGAGGGGCCCAAAAGCCCGCTTCCCGGTCGGTGAGGTTGGGGTCCTGCCCCAGAAACAGGGGGGGAGGAGCACCACCAGAATTTCCACCCCCAGGAACACAGCGGCGGCGGCCGCCAGCGGTCGGCCCAAAAGGCCCGGAGGATGGGGTGTGTCTTTTTCATGGCTTGCCACCTCCCAGCCCACCCCTGGGTCCACCAGGCGGTAGACGATGTCCATGAGGATCCCCGTGGCCAGCACCGCCAAGGCGATGAGGACGGTGACCCCCATCACCACCGTATAGTCCCGGCTGGACACCGAGTTGAAGAGAAGGCTCCCCATCCCTGGCCAGCCGAAGATCCGCTCCACCACCAGGGAACCGCCGATGATGTGGGGAATGTGGTTTAAGATCGTGGTGACCACCGGCAGCAAGGCCGTGCGGAAGCCGTGCTTCCACACCACCGCCCACTCCGGCAGGCCCTTGGCCCGGGCGGTGCGGATGTAGTCCTCCCCCAAAACTTCCCCGCAGGCGGTGGCGGTCTGCCGGACCAGGCTGCCCAAACTGCTCACACACACCACCGCAGCCGGGGCAGCAAGTGGTGCAGCAGGTCCCCCACGCTCCCGCCGCTGCCGGCGGAATACATCCCCGCAGCTGGGAGCCACCCCAGCACCACGGAGAAGAGGAAGATGCCCAGGATACACAGGAAGAATCCCGGCGCACTAAAGCTCAAGAGGGTCAGCCCCCCGCCAGCTTGCTCCACCGGGAGTGGGGTTTCCAGGCCGCCATCACCCCCAGGGGGATGCCGATGAGCACCGCTGCGGCCACCCCAGTGCCTGTGAGGATCAGGGAGGGGACCACCCGCTGGGCCACCATGTCCAGCACCGGCTGCCCGGTGCGGTAGGACTGGCCTAGGTCGCCGGTGAGCAGCTCCCCCAACCACAGCAGGTAACGGATCGGGAGAGGTTTGTCCAGACCGAGATTTGCCTCCAGCGCGGCCTGGGCGGCCGCGCTGGAGGCGTCTTCTCCCCCTGCCAAATCCGCAATGGTGGCAGGGGCCATATTGATGAGAATGAATACCAGAAGGGTGATGCCGAAAAACACCGGGATCGCACCCAACACACGTTTTACGATATAGTTTGCCAAAGAAAATTCCTCCTACACTTCCGGCCCCGGAGGGCACAGGCCGCGGCAGGCGGCCTTACGGAGGTTGCAAAATAATGGTGCGGGCCCCGGTTATGCCTGGGTCATCTCCCACTGCCACACGTTTTCGTTGCAGCAGGCCGCAGCGGCATAGTCAATGCCGGTGACCGTCTTGGACTGCACATGCAGGGCATAGGAGAACCACAGGGGGATAAAGGGCATCTCCTGATTCAAGAGGGCTTCCCACTCGTCCACCAGGTCGATGCGGGCGGTCTTGTTGGTCTCCTCCTCCAGGGCGGTGAGCAGGGTGGTGTACTGGCTCAGGTCGGGCACCCGGAAGAGGTTATTGTCCGCGGTGAACCGGCTGCCGGTGAACCACAGGGGCAGGCTGGTGGGGTGTGGCTGGCCACGGCCAGGGTCGTAGGTGCCGTCGCTCATACCGGCGAACATGGTCGCAGAGTCCACCGTCTCAATCTCCACCTTGCTCCCCACATCCGCCAGCTTTTGCTGCATCAGGGCGGCCAGGCTGGCCCGCTGGCTGGTGCAGGCCAGGGGTGAAGGTCTCCCCATCGTATCCCGCCTGGGCCAGCAGTTCCTTGGCCCCTTCAGGGTCGTAGGCGCTCTCCCCTGCTGGCCGGGAGTACTCCGTTCCCGGCAGGATGCTGGTGTTGGTCACCGTACCCAGGGAACCGGTGTTCTGCTGGCACAGCAACTCCTTGTCCAGGGCCTTCTCGATGGCGTGGCGCAGGTCGGCGCTGTCCACCGTCTCGTTGTTGATCATCAGTTCATAGAAGGTGCTGGGCACCGTCCCCCCCCACGGTGAAGCCGGCCTGCTCCGCCACGGGGCGGTTCTCTTCCGAGATGCTTCCGCCGAAGGTGCAGTAGTCCAGGTCCCCGGCGATGAGGGCGGTGAGGAGGTTTGCCTTGTCCATCACGGTGATGGTCAGGGGTGTCAAACCCTGGGGCCCCCAGCTGGTAGTCCTTGTTGGCCGACAGCACCAGGGTGCTGCCGGAAACCTCGGAGACGAACTGGCAAGGGCCGGAGCCCACGGGGTTCTGCCAGAAGTCGCTGGTGACCAAATCCTCCGGGGCGATGTCCGTCAGCAGGTGGGTGGGCAGGACATAGATGTCCCGGTTATACTCCACCAGAAACTCTTCCGGGACAACGGGATTGTCAAAGGTGAGCTTCAGGGTATACTCGTCCACCGCCTCGGCCCCCAGGTTCTCCCCCTTCGATGGCAGCGCCGATCTCGTCGGTGCCGGTGAGGCCGGCAAAGGTATCCCGCCCCAGGACGTTGCAGGCGGGGTTGGTCACCAGGGCGATGGTGTCCACCCAATGCTGGGCGGTGACGGGGGTGCCGTCGTGGAAGGCGGCCCCTTCGTCCAGGTGGAACAGGATGGCATACCCGCCGTCGGCGCTCTCCCAGCTGGTGGCCGCCCGGGGAGAGCAGGTGCCGTCGGGCTGGATGTAAGCCAGGCGGTCATAGAGCTTGTCGTAGATGATCCGGGAATAGTTGCTGCCGGAAACGCTGTAGTAGGGCATCAGGGAGTCCCAGGAATTGAGATGCCGTAGTTGAGGTTGACCCCTTCGGTCTGTCCGCTGGTCTCGGTCCCTGTGTCGGTTTGGCTTGCTGCTGGGGCTGGTTCCCACAGGAAACCAGCCCCAGGACCATGGTGAAAACCAAAGTCAGCGCCAGCAGGCGGAACATATGGTGTCGTTTCAATCTGTCTCCTCCTCGTCACTGTGCAAGCTCTCATACTCGTCATAGTCGTCCGCCGCGTCCAGCTGGGAGTCCAGCATCATCTGCTCGAAGTGGGCATCCAGCTGCTTGGCAAACTCCTGGGCAGCGTTGTAGCCCATGCGCTTATGGCGGTTGTTCATGGCGGCCACCTCAATGATGATGGCCAGGTTCCGGCCGGGTTTGATGGGGATGGTGATGGAGGGGATCTTCATGTCCAGGATGGTGGTGAACTCCTCATTGGTGCCCAGGCGGTCGTAAAAGACCTGGTCGTTCCACTGCTCCAGGTTGACCACCAGGTTGATGGCCTGCTCCTCCAGCACGGCGGACATGCCGAAGAGCTGCTGGATGTCCACCACGCCGATGCCCCGCAGCTCAATATAGTGCCGGATGAGTTCCGGGGGCAGAGCCCACCAGGCGGGTGCCGATGTGGCGGATCTCCACCGCATCGTCTGCCACCAGGCGGTGACCCCGCTTGACCAGCTCCACGGCGGTCTCGCTCTTACCGACGCCGGACTCGCCCATCAGGAGCACGCCTTCGCCGTACACGTCCACCAGCACGCCATGGCGGGTGATCCGGGGAAAGGCGGGCCTTCAGCCAATCGGTGAGGTTGGGGATGAAGAGGGAGGTATCCTCCTCACTGCGCAGGACGGTCCGCTTATGCTTCACCGCCATCTCCATCAGCTCAGGGAAGGGGGTCAGGCTACGGGTGAGGATCAGAGCGGGGATGGGGGAATTTGAAGAACGCATCAAAACATTTGACGCTCCTCTGGACTTTGGTTGTTCAGGTAGGTCCACTCCACCTTGCCGATGACCTGGATCCGGTCGGGGGCAAAGTAGTCGAAAAAAAAGCCGAGAATTTGCAGGGCAGGGCGGTTGATGTCATCGGCGCGCACAAGGCAGTGGTCATAATTCTTGCCGGCATTGAGCACTTCCAGCTCAAACCGCTCGACCACTTTGGTCAGTTTGATGGACGACTGATATGCCATGGTTCCTCCCTCTTCCACGGTCTTAAGGCCGGGGCACGGGCAGGGCCTTTGTTATAATATGGGGTATTATACCATAGCCAGGGGAGCCTTGGCAAGAGAGGGCTTGCCCCGCGCCGGCCCCCCGGGACCCCAACCATGCAAAAAGCACAGGCCATTTCCTAGCCTGTGCTTTTTAAGAAGCGTACGTTTTCAATTACACAGCGCGGGTAACTTTGCCCGAACGGAGGCAGTGGGTGCACACGTAGACGTGCTTCGGGGGTGCCGTTGACGATCGCCTTCACGCGCTTTACGTTGGGCTTCCAGGGACGGTTGGAGCGGCGGTGAGAGTGGGAAACCTGAATGCCGAACACAACGCCCTTGTTACAAAATTCACATTTAGCCATTCGCTTGAACCTCCTCGCTGTTTTATGACTCCACAGGCGGCAGAGCGCCCATGTGTATATTACTAAAAAAGCATCGGTTAGTATGATACCAGAATCCGCCGAAAAAAAGCAAGCCTTATTTTTCAGATTTCCAAAAAAAGCCGCACAGAATTTCGCTTCTTTCCAGGGGCAACGGGCCTGGATCCGGGGTCCGTTCCTCTGCCCTGGTGGTTTTGGGCCCGGTTATCCCCAGGTCTCCTCGATCTCGTGCCGCTTTTTCCCGCCGCATAAGGGTGAGGATGGCCTCCTTGGGGTCCCGGCCCTGGTAGAGCACCTCGTAGGCCGCCTCGGTGATGGGCATCTCCACCCCCACCTTCTGGGCCAGGGCGCGGGCGGCGTCCACGGCGTAGTACCCCTCCACCACGGCGCCGATCTTTGCAATGGCCTCCGGAACGGGGACCCCCTGGCCGATGAGAATGCCTGCCCGGTAGTTCCGAGAGTTCATGGAGGTGCAGGTGACGATGAGGTCCCCCATCCCGGCCAGGCCTGCGAAGGTCTCCCGCCGGCCCCCAGGGCCACCCCCAGGCGGGCCATCTCCGCCAGGCCCCGGGTCATGAGCATGGCCTTGGTATTGTCCCCATACCCCATGCCGGTGCAGCAGCCGGTGCACAGGGGCCATGACGTTTTTCAGGGCGGCCCCCAGCTCTACCCCCACCACGTCGCTGCTGCTGTAGACGCGGAAGTGGTCGTTGAGGAAGAGGTCCTGCACCTGTTCTGCCGCAGCCCGGTCCGGGCTGGCGGAGAGCACCGCAGTGGGGACCTTCCGGGCCACCTCCTCGGCATGGGAGGGGCCGGACAGGGTCACCACCGGGAAGCGGTCCCCGGTGGCCTCCCGGATGATCTGGCTCATCCGCAGGAACGTGCCCTTTTCAATCCCCTTTGACACCGAGACCAGAATGGTCCCCGGGGAGAGCCGGCCGGCAATCTGCTCTGCGGTGGACCGCACCCCGGAAGGAGGGGTGGCCATCACCACCACATCGCTGCCCACCACGCAGTCCAAGTCCCAGGTGTAGGACAGGCCCGCCGGCAGCTGCACCCCAGGCAGCAGGGGTTTTCCCCCGTGGCTTGGAGCTGCTTGGACTCCTGCTCCAGATAGGACCACAGGGTGACCTGGTGGCCGTTTTCTTCCAGCAGCATGGCCAGGGCTGTCCCCCATCCGCCGCTGCCCAACACAGCAATCTTCATCACTGGCACCTCATTTCTATGGTTTCCCGCCCAGGCCCTGGGAGGGCACTGGCATTAACTTCGATGGAAATGGAACTTAGACTCGGTCCCCGCTGCCAGGCGCTGCAGGTTGCCCCGGTGCTTCCAGACGATGAGCCCGCCGATCACCAGGGACAGCAGCAGCAGGAGCCCGTCCTGATACACCACCCAGGTGACAATGGGCAAGGCCACCCCGGTGGAACTGGACCCCAGGGACACATACCGGGTGAGCACTGCCAGCACCAGGAAGCAGCCCCACACCACCAGGGCCACCCGCCAGTCAATCATGATGGCGATGGTGCCGCCGGAGAGGATCCCCTTCCCCCCTTTAAACTGGAACATGCAGGGGAACATGTGCCCCAGCAGGCAGAACAGCCCCGACCAGTACTCCGCCAGGGCGGTGGCGGTGGTTTGGGCCGCCCCGCTGCCAATGGGCAGCAGCTGGCCGGTGAGCCACACCCCCACCAGCACCGCCACCACCGCTTTGAGCACGTCGGTGAGGATCACCACGAAGGTGAGGGGGCCGCCGAAGGTGCGGTAAAAGTTGGTCAGCCCCGCGTTGCCGCTGCCGTGGCCCCGGACATCGTCCCGGAGAATGTACTTTGGAGACGATCACCGCCCCGTTGAAGCAGCCGCAGAAGTAGGCGATCACTGCCGTCACCACGGCAGGCAGAATGGCGCTGGCGCCCCAGGACGCCAGCAGGGAAACGGTATGTTCTGTGAGACCCATGGCGCTTACTCCTCCCTTGTCGCCCCGCTGGCGGACGGTCAGCCGGATGGGGGTGCCCTCCAAGCCGAAGGTGGCGCGGACCTGGTTTTCCAGATACCGCTGGTAGGAGAAGTGGAAGAGCTTGGCGTCGTTGCAGAAGAACACGAAATGGGGCGGGCGGATGCCGGCCTGGGTCATGTAGTAGATTTTCAGCCGCCGCCCCTTGTCCGTGGGGGGCTGCACCCGGGCGGTGGCGTCGGCCAGGACGTTGTTGAGCATCCCGGTGGTGATGCGCATGGCCGCCTGGTCATCCACGTATTTGATAAGCTGGAAGAGCCGGTCCACCCGCTGGCCGGTGAGGGCGGAGATGAACACGATGGGGGCATAGGTCATGTAGGCCAGGTCCCGGCGGATGTCCTGGCGCATTTTGTCCATGGTCTTATCGTCCTTTTCCACATCGCATCCCATTTGTTGACCACGAGGATGCAGGCCTTCCCCGCCTCGTGGGCCATGCCCGGCCACCTTGGTGTCCTGCTCTGTGACCCCTTCGTTGGCGTCGATCATAATGAGGCACACATTGGACCGCTCAATGGCCATGGCCGCCCGGAGGACAGAGAACTTCTCGATCTGGTCGGTGACCTTGGCCTTCTTTCGCATGCCGGCGGTGTCGATGAACAGGAACTTTCCGGTTTCGTTCTCGAAATAGCTGTCCACCGCATCCCGGGTGGTGCCTGCCATGTCGGAGACGATGACCCGCTCCTCCCCCAGAATCCGGTTGATGAGGGAGGACTTGCCCACGTTGGGCTTGCCGATGACCGCCACCTTGATGAGGTCGGTGTCCTCCTCTTCCTCCTCCTCGGGGGAAGTGTTCAAAGCAGGCGTCCAGCAGGTCCCCGGTGCCGTGGCCGTGGACGGCGGAGACGGCGATGGGATCCCCAGGCCCAGGTTATAGAACTCATAGATGTCCGGGTTGGTCATGCCCACCTGGTCCATCTTGTTCACCGCCAGCACCACCGGCTTCCGGGCCCGAAGGAGCATGTTGGCCACGTCCTGGTCGGCGGCGGTAAGCCCGGTCTTTGATGTCACAGAGGAAGACGATCACCGTGGCGTTCTGGATGGCGATCTCCGCTTGCTGCTTGCGCATAAAGGAGAGGATCTGGGTGGTGGTACCCGGCTCAATGCCGCCGGTATCCACAATGTCAAAGACCCGCCCCCGCCACTCGCACTCGGCGTACAGCCGGTCCCGGGTGACGCCAGGGGTGTCCTCCACAATGGAGAGCCGGCGGCCCACCAACTTATTAAACAGCATGGACTTGCCCACATTGGGCCGGCCCACGATGGCTACCAGAGGTTTTGCCATTCAAATAACCTCCTTTTGGGTTGGAATGACGGATGGTTCCGGGGCGCTCACACCCCAAAAAAATGGTTTCAAACAGGGCAAAAAGCCGTCCTGCTCCACGGGGGGGATCACCGGCACCCCCAGGCCCTGGGAGAGTTCCTCCACGGTCATATCATCCAGGAAGACCGTCTCCCCGTGGCGGAGGGTGTTTTGGGGCAGAAGGACCCGGGTGCCCAAGTGCTTCCCTTGAGCTGGGCCAGCAAGTCCTGCCCGGTGAGCAGGCCCGCCACCGTGATGGTCTCTCCAAAAAGTGGTTTACCACGGGGTAGACGGAATAGTCTAACTTAGTATGGCATTTTGCCGCCGCTCTGTCAATGATTTCTCCCAGGAAAGGGGCCGCTGCCACCCCGGTGGCAATGGAAAAGGGGCCACGGGGGGATCTCCTCCGGCGCCGTCATCACGGCGCCCTTCAGCTCGGTTTCCAGCAGGCGGAGCATCCCCACGCCGTTTTCCAGCTGGGTGTACTCCTCGTAGAAGTCGTCCTCCGGCAGGGCCCGTCCCGCCTGGAGGTAGAACTCGTCGGAGCACCAGAAGATCCGGCTCCCCTTCTCCGCCAGGCACTGGGTCGCGAAGGCCTCCACCTGGTCCACCACCCCTTGGGCCTCCCCTTCCGTGTAGGGCCGCAGGGGGTAGAGCCCTTGGCGGTGGCGGGTCAGGCCCACCGGAACCACCGACACACTCTTCACCTGGGGATAGAGGGCCGCCAACTCCTCCATGCTTTGCTGCAGAACCCCCCGTCGTTGAGGCCCGGGCAGGCCACAATCTGGCAGTTCATCACGATTCCCGCCTGGGCAAAGGTGCGCATATGCTCTAGGCACTCTCCCCCCGCCGCTGGTTGCCCAGCAGCAGGCGGCGGACCTCCGGGTCCGTGGCATGGACGGAGATGTTGATGGGGGGAGATGTGCAGATCACAGATCCGCTGCAGTTCCCGCCGGCTGAGGTTGGTGAGGGTAATGTAGTTGCCCATGAGGAAGGACAGGCGGGCATCGTCGTCCTTAAAATATAGGGTGTCCCGCATGCCTTTCGGCATCTGGTCCACAAAGCAGAACACGCAGTGGTTGGCGCAGGACCGGGCCCGGTCCATGAGGTAGGTAGCAAACCCAGGCCCAGATCCTCCCCACGTCTTTGGACAGCTCCACCGTCCGCTCCCCCCGCTTCGGTGCGCAGGGTGAGGGTGAGGTCGGGGTCATAGGAATAGTATTTGTAGTCCAGCACATCCACGATGGGGTGGCCGTTGATGGCGACCAGCGTCTCCCCGGGCGGACCCCCGCCTGATAGGCAGGTCCGCCCGGGGTGACGGATTGATTTGGGTGCGGGCCACGGGGGGTCCCTCCTTCCGAGATGTGGATGGCCGGGGCAGGCCGCTGCCCCGGAAAAGGAAAAAAAGAAGAGGGGCGGCACCCCTCTTTCTTTTTCTCGATTAGTTCTCCTGCTGGGCCTGAGCCTGACCTGACCAAACACCTTGCCGTCATAGGTCATGCAGGCCTTGCACAGCCGGTGGGGCAGCCGGAACGCGCCGCACTTGGGGCAGGTCGTACTGCGGGAGCTGCCAGCTTCCAGTTGGCACGCCGCTTATCCCGTCTCTGCTTCGAGACTTTACTCTTCGGAACCGCCATTTCGAGACACCTCCTTGGTGATGCCCTGTCGGGCAAAGTGGATTGGGTACTACTCAGTTTTTATTAAGTAGCTGCTCGAGAGCGGCCCATCTGGGATCGGCCTGCTTCTTACACCGGCAGGGCTCCACATTGAGGTTGACGCCACAGCCGGGGCAAAGTCCCTTGCAGTCTTCTGAGCACAAGTGTTTCGTGTCCATGTTTAGGATGAAGGCGGTGTAAGCCAGCTGGCCCACGTCCACCTCGCCGTTGTCCAGGAGGACAATGTCGTCCTCCTCCTCGTTCTCCAGCGTTTCCGCCAGCAGGAACTGGAGGGGAACCACTTTCTCCCGGCTGAATCGGGTCATGCACCGGTCACAGGTTTCGTCCAGCACAGACCGGGCTTCCCCTTCCAGGACCAGCACATCCGCCACGTTTTTACGTGTCCTGTCACCGTCACCGGCCGGGGATGGGATGCTCCCCGAAAAAATCCTCCCCGCTCAAATCCAGTTGGAACTGGAAGGGAGGCTGGCGCCGGGCACATGGATAATCTCCCGCAGATTCAGTCGCATAGCATACTCCTCACATGGTACAGGGGGTATTCTAAAAAAAAGCAGGCTTGTCAAATACTTTTCTTCAAATTCTCCCCCAAAGATGGTATAATGGCGATAATTTGGGAAAGATGTCCTTCCCGCCCTCTCAGATCGCCGCTAAAGTAGTAGAATACACCCATTGGGGCGCATCGTCAAGAGAAAATTCCCAGAAAGGTTGTGGTTCCATGCGGGAATTCACCGTGGGCCCCAATGACGCCGGCCAGCGGCTGGACCGGTGGCTGGCCAAAACCCTCCCCTTCTCCCGGCCCCCTGGCCCAGAAATACATCCGCATCAAGCGGGTCAAACTCAACGGCAAGGGGGGCCAAGCGGGACACCCGCCTGGCCAAGGGGATCTGCTCCAGCTTTACATCAACGACGAGTTTTTCGACACCCCCCCACCCCGGAGAACGCCTTCCTGTCGGTGTTCAAGCCCCAGCTGGACATCCTCTATGAGGATGAGAACCTGCCCTGGTCAACAAACGGCCGGGGCTGGTGGTCCACCCCCGACGAGGGGGGAGCGGGTCAACATCCTCATCACCCACATCCAGGCCTACCTCTATCAGAAAAAGGAGTGGAGCCCCTTACCAGGAGCACGCCTTTGCCCCTGCCCTGTGCAACCGGATTGACCGCAACACCGGCGGCATCGTCATCGCCGCCAAAAACGCCGAGACCCTGCGGATCATCAACCAGAAGATCCGGGACCGGGAGGTGGAGAAGTCCTACCTCTGCCTGATCCTGGGCTCCATTTCCCCCGCCGAGGGAAAACTGGAGGGGTACCTTCTAAAAGATGAGGTCAAAAGCAGGTCTCCGTCCACAAAAAACCGGTGCCCGGGGGCGCACCGCCGTCACCCTCTACCGCACCCCTGGCGGCGAAACGGCCTGTCCCTGGTGGCCTGCCGCCTGGTCACCGGCCGCACCCACCAGATCCGGGCCCAGTTTGCCGCCGCCGGCCACCCCCTTTGGGGACGGAAAGTATGGTCCGGGCCAAGGACAACAAGCGGTATGGCCGCACCGCCGGCCAGGCTTTGTGCTCCTACCAGCTCACCTTCCGCTTCACCACAGACGCCGGCTGCCTCGAACCCCTCAACGGCCGCACCTGGACGGTGGACCGGGTGGACTTCGTGGAGGAGTACTTCCTGGCGTGGCCTTAGACTGACCCCCCTTCTTCAGCCCGAAACCAGCCGGCCCCGGGGCCGGCTGGTTTTGTTCGGAGGATTCATCCCCAGGTAAAGGGGGGGGGCCGCCCCGAGTTCAAAGTGGTACTTGGCGATGCCCAGGTCGATTTTGGTGTAGAACCCCCGCCCGGGGGTGGCCCGCACCACGGAGCCCTCCAGCTGGAACCGGAACTTCTGCTGGTTCATGGCCGTGGGGGGCCAGCAAAGCCGCCTGCACCCCGTGGAGGAACCAGTTCGGCACCGACTCCGGGCACTGCATCACGGCTTCCGGCGGTTTCCCCTGGTGGGGCTGCCCTGCCGTTTTCCCGTACCCGATGGCGATCACCAGGCAGAGTTTCTCCCCTGGGGCCACGGTAAAGGCGGTCTTCACCTTTCGGTAAGTGAGGGCCACCCAGCAGGTGTTCAGCCCCAGCTGCTGGGCTTTCAGCACCACCTTTTCCCCTGTAATAGCCGCAGGCCTCCTCCAGCCCGGGGCCTTTGGGGCCAACCACCGCAATGTAATTTCGCACCCGGAAAATTTGCCGTACCGGGCCATCCCCCGGAAAATGCCCGGGGCTCGTCCAGGATCAGCTGCATGTGCAGCCCGCCTTCCCGGTTGCATTGGGCGATCCATGCCTCCAGTTCCTCTTTCACTGCCCTAGCAATGGGCCGATCCTGATAGGCCCGAACCGAATGCCGCTGCTCCATGGCTTCCCACAGTTCCATCGTGGTTCTCCTCCCTTTCTGCAATGGGTTATGGTTCCCCTTCCGTTCTGGCGCAGAGGCCATCACCTACTGAATGGACTGGAAGAGACGCAGCACCTGCTGGATCTCTCCATCCTGGGGATTGAGGTAGTAATAAATGTAAGTCCCCTCCCGCCGGGCCCGGACAATGCCCGCCTCCTTGAGAATCTGCAGGTGGTGGAGACCGCCGTAAGGCATGGGAGAGGTGGATTTTCTCCGCCAGTTCCACCCCATTTCCCTGGCAGGGGCCTGCCAGCAAGGCGCACAGCAGTTCCTGCCGGGTTTCGTCCCCCAAGGCGGTGAACAGTTTCCGGCAGGCCAAAAACTCCTCCTGCAACGCCTGAATATTCGGTGGTTTTGGGGCCATTGCCGGCGCCCCCTCTCTGTTGCACTGTTTGAACAAGGGTATCCTATCACAAATGGGCAGACTCTGCCACATCGGGAAAGAAATTGGCGACGGATACCCTCTCAGGGCGGAATTTCTTTTTTTTCTTGACAAGGGGGATTTTTTCTGATAGAATACCCCCCATCTTAAATTGGAAGCATCAGGTTTTTGAGTCTTTCCAAAGCAAGACGCGACCGCCGGACGGGCCAAGTTGCCCCAAGGCTAAGGCCACACGGACAGCCGGGTCGAATGCCGAGTTCCGCATGATGCGGCGGCAACTTCTGTTGCCTTATTGATTGGGTTCAAAGCCCAAGTTTTATAAGTTGGTAACTATAAACCAGTACCAGTACTCCCCTGGGGGGTACCACGCAGCGCCTCATCGGGCATGCAAACTTGTGAAATGGTCAATAAGAGTAGTAAAAGTAAGTTTCTTTGCTATATAGACTCTCCAACCTCAATGTTCCACCTTCCCTTTCCCTGCCCGGAATTGTGACGGTTTTTGTGGAGCCTTTCTCAAGTGACTGTATGCCTTCGGCGTACCGTCACTTTTTGTGTTTTGGGAAAGGGATGTGTATGAAAAAAATCATCGAGCTAAAAAACATCACCAAATCCTTTGATGGGGTCCCGGTGCTTCAGAATGTCAATCTGGACATCTATGACAATGAGTTTATCACTCTCTTAGGCCCCTCTGGCTGCGGCAAAACCACCATGCTCCGCCTCATCGGCGGCTTCGAAACCCCGGACGAGGGGGACATTGTCTTCCTGGGCAACAAAATCAACGACGTCCCCCCTACAAGCGGAACGTGAACACGGTGTTCCAAAAGTACGCCCTCTTCCCCCACCTGAACGTCTTTGAAAACGTGGCCTTCCCCTGGGGAGAAGAAGGTCCCCAAGGAGGAGATTCAGGCTTAAAGTCACCGAGATGCTCTCCCTGGTGGCCCTGAAGGGGTTTGAGAACCGTTCCGTCACCCGCCTCTCCGGCGGGCAGCAGCAGCGGGTGGCCATCGCCCGGGCCCTGGTGGCCCACCCCCAGGTGCTGCTGCTGGACGAGCCCTGGGCGCCCTGGACTTAAAGCTGCGCAAGGACATGCAGGTGGAGCTGAAGAAGATCCAGAAGCAGACGGGCATCACCTTCGTCTTCGTCACCCACGACCAGGAGGGAGGCCCTGTCCATGTCCGACACGGTGGTGGTGATGTCCGAGGGAAGATCCAGAAGATCGGCACCCCCATCGACATCTACAACGAGCCCCAGAACGCCTTCGTGGCCGACTTCATCGGGGAGAGCAACATCCTGGACGGCACCATGCTGGAGGACTACAAGGTCTCCTTCTCCGGCCAGACCTTCCAGTGCCTGGACAAGGACTTTGGCAAAAACGTCCCCGTGGACGTGGTGGTCCGCCCCGAGGACGTGGACATCGTCCCCGTGGAGCAGGGGCAGCTCACGGGGCTGGTCACCTCCGTCACCTTCATGGGGGTCCACTACGAGATCATCGTGGACGTGGGGGGCTTTAAGTGGATGATCCAGACCACCGACTTTGTGGACGTGGACGAGCGCATCGGCATCCAGCTGGAGCCCGACGCCATCCACATCATGAAGAAGTCGGAGTACTCCGACCTGTACGGGGACTATTCCTCCTTCTCCAACGAGCTGGACGAGCTGTCCGAGGCCCCGGAGGAGGATGAGACATGAACAAAACCCTCTCCCAGGAGAAGCGCCGGGTCCTCCGGGCCGACCACCTCTCCCTGGCCCCGTACACGGTGTGGGCGGTGCTCTTCATCCTGGTCCCCCCTGGTGTTCGTGGCCTACTACGCCTTCACCGACGACAACTTCTGCCTTTACCCTGGAGAACATCCAGCGCTTCTTCGTCTCCACCTCCACGGTGTTCCAGGAGGACGGCTCCTCCCAGGAGGTGCGGACCTACCTGCTGATCTTCTGGCGGTCCCTGAAGCTGGCCATCATCTCCCACCCTGGTGTGCCTGGTGCTGGCCTATCCCCTGGCCTACATCATGGCTCGGGCCAAGCCCCGCACCCAGAAGATCTTCCTCACCATCATCATGATCCCCATGTGGATGAACTTCCTCATCCGCACCTACGCCTGGATGACCATTCTCCAGGACACGGGGATCTTCAACAACTTCCTCACCCTCCTCCACCTGCCCAACATCCACATCATCGGCACGGAGGCCGCCGTGGTCATCGGCATGGTCTATGACTACATCCCCTACATGATCCTCCCCCTCTACTCCATCATGGCCAAGATGGACGAGCGCCTCATCGAGGCCGCCCGGGACCTGGGGTGCAGTTCCTTCGGGGTGCTGCGGCGGGTGATCTGGCCCCTGAGCCTGCCCGGGGTGATCTCCGGCATCACCATGGTGCTGATTCCCTCGGTGAGCACCTTCTACATCTCCCAAAAGCTGGGCGACGGCAAGATCATGCTCATCGGCGACGTCATCGAGGGGCAGTACGTGGCCCACAACCTGCACTTCGCCGCCGCCATCTCCTTCGTGCTCATGGTGCTGCTGCTGGTGTGCATGGCCGTCATGCGCAAGCTGGCCGGCCGCCGCGTGGAAGGGGGCTGTAAGAGATGAGACCCATCGCCAAATTCTACACCGCCCTGCTCTTCCTCTTCCTCTTCGCCCCCATCCTCATCATGCTGGTGTTCTCCTTCAACGGGGGCAACAGCTCTCGGTGCTGGACGGGTTCTCCCTGTACTGGTACAAGGAGCTCTTCCACGACGAGGACACCCTGGGGGCCCTGGGCAACACCCTGATCCTGGCCCTGTGCGCCGCCCTGCTGTCCACCCTCATGGGGCACCGCCGCCGCCGTGGGCATCAACAAGCTGCGCAGCAAGTACATGAAGGCCGCCATGAACACCGTCACCAACCTGCCTATGGTGAACCCCGAGATCATCACCGGCATCTCCCTGATGCTTATGTTCGTCTTCTTTGGGCGTCTCATCGGTATGCGCACCAGCTTAAACTTTGGGACCATGCTCATCGCCCATGTCACCTTCTGCCTGCCCTATGTGATCCTACAGGTGCTGCCCAAGCTGCGGCAGATGGACCCCGCCCTCCCCGAGGCCGCCATGGACCTGGGCTGCACCCCCTGCGGGCCTTTGCCAAGGTGGAGCTGCCAGAGATCTTCCCCGGCATCCTCACAGGGCTGATCATGTCCTTCACCCTCTCCCTGGACGACTTCGTCATCAGCTATTTCACCAGCGGCAACGGGTTTGAGACCCTGCCCATCCGCATCTACAGCATGACCAAGAAGACGGTGACCCCAAGATGTATGCCCTGGCCACCCTGATCTTCTTCGTCATCCTGGCCCTGCTGCTGGTCACCAACCTCTCCGACCGGAGCGGCGAGGACGTGGAGACCAGCCCCCGCAAAAAGCGCCGGCAGAAGAAGCACAGCCCATCCTAACCCCATGTTCCCTGCCGCGGAAGCGGCTTTATCACACCACATTCCCACACCATAGAGATTGAAAAAGGAGGACAACCCATGAAAAAGAAACTCACTGCCCTTGCACTGGCCCTGGTCCTTGCCCTCAGCCTGTGTCTCACCGGCTGCGGCGGAGGCGGGGGCGACACCCTGACCCTCAACGTCTACAACTGGGGCGAATACATCTCCGATGGGTCCGACGGCTCGCTGGACACCATTGAGGCCTTCGAAACCTGGTACGAAGAGACCTACGGTCAGAAAGTCAACGTCAACTACACCACCTTTGCCAGCAACGAAGACATGTATGCCAAGCTCAAGAGCGGCGCAGTCAGCTATGACGTAATCATCCCCTCGGACTATATGATCGCCCTGGCTGGTCGAGGAGGACATGCTCCTGCCCCTGAACTTTGACAACATCCCCAACTACCAGTACATCGCCGACGAATTCCGCGGGCTGTACTATGACCCCGACGACCAGTACTCCGTCCCCCTACACCTACGGCGTGGTGGGCATCATCTATGACGCCAACCAGGTGGACGAGGCCGACGTGGGCAGCTGGGACCTGATGTGGAACGAGAAGTACAGCGGCAAAAATTCTCCAGTTCAACAACTCCCGGGACGCCTTCGGCACCGCCATGTACCGCTTGGGCATCGACGTGAACACCACCGACACCGCCCAGTGGGACCAGGCCCTGGACTCCCTGCTGGAGCAGTGCCCCTGGTCAACTCCTACGTGATGGATGAGATCTTCAACAAGCTGGAGTCCGGCGAAGCGGCCATCGGCGCCTACTACGCCGGGGACTACTTCACCATGGTGGACGCCCAGGCAGACAACGTGGACCTGCAGTTCTACTATCCCGAACCCACCAACTACTTTGTGGACGCCATGTGCATCCCCACCGGCTGCCAGAACCAGGAGCTGGCGGAGATCTTCATCAACTACATGCTCAGCGAGGAGGCCGCTGTGGCCAACGCGGAGTACATCTACTACGCCTCCCCCCAACTCCCTGGTCTATGACAACGAGACCTATCAGGAGGACATGGGGGAAGAGGCCATGGCCATCCTCTATCCCGAAGGGGAGGACTTCGCCACTGCCTACAACCAGCTGGCCTACCGCAACCTCTCCAACGACATGCTGGACTATGTGAACACCCTCTGGGAAAATCTGAAGATCAACTGACCGCTTTTCTCTCCCGGGGCTCCCGCCGAAATGCGGAGCCCCGGGTTTTTCTTGCCTCTTTCCCTGCCTGCCGCAGGTACGTTTTCTGAAGAAATGTTGTGAAAGCTGGGGAATTCCCCCCAATTAGCTGGACATTTTTCCAAAAATATGCCATACTAAGAAGACCATCCGTTCCATCCTCACGCACGAAGGAGGCATATTCCCGTGAAACGAAAACGCATCCTGGCCTGGGTTCTGACGTTGGTGTTGCTGTTGGGCATCTTCCCGCTTCCCATGGCCAGCGCTGCAGGAACCTCCACCTACCAGGGAAAAACCTACAGCACCGACTACACCACCTGGCGGCAGGCAGACCCCTGCCTGGGGCAGCACTGCCCTGGGGGATCTCCACACCATGGCAGGCTCCGGCTGCCTGGTGACTTCCATCGCCATTTTGATGTGCCACGCCGGGGTCTATGACCCTGCCTCCCTCAACCCGGGCACCCTGCGGGATTGGCTGGATGCCCAAGGATACATCAGCCATAGCTCCGACCGGTCCCAGGACGCTTTTGCTGTCCTTCGGGCTGATCACCCGCTATTCCTCCCCCCGGTTCTACTTCGTCAACCAGACCTTCTTCTCCACGTCCACGCCCCCTTCAGCGACGTGGTGTCCCAGGTCAACAACCTGATCAGCAGCGGCTACTATGTCATCGCCCGGGTCAACTACAGCGGCCACTTCGTCCCCATCGCGCGGGGTGGTGGGCGAGGACGCCCAGCTCTACGACCCCGGCGCCACCTCCAAAAAGCTCTTGTCAGAGTATGACGGCACCATTGGCGGCCTCATCTATTTCCGGGCCAACCCCTCCGGCGAGGACACCATCCTCCCCGACACGCCCACCCCTGGCCCCGGCGCCCCTCGGTGACCCCGCTGTCCGCTGACTACGGGGAGGGGGACCTCATCTCCGTCTCCTGGGGGGCGGCCAACCTGGCCACCCACTATAACATCTATGTAGACCGGCAGAACGCAGACGGTTCCTGGGAGTCCAACTACCGGGTCCATTTCTACGCCACCTCCCCCTTCCAGTTGGAGCGCTTCCCCGCAGGCACCTACCGCCTACGGGTTCAGGCGGCCAACGCCAACACGACGCCGTGGACCTACACCAACTCAGAATGGCAGACCTTCACCGTCCACGACAACATGCTTACCATCACCTAAAACGCCGACGGCGGTACCGTCTCCCCGGGTCCCAGCTGGTGGACCAGGACAGCACCTATGACCTGCCCACCCCCACCCGGAGCAATGCCGCCTTCCTGGGTTGGCACACCAACCAGGGGCGGGAGATGGTCACCAACGGCACTGCCATGAAAAGCACCTACGGCCACACCCTGGTGGCCTATTGGGACACCACAGGCCACAGCATCACCAAGACGGACTCGTACCGGAACAACTTCCGGGATGTACCCTCCAGCGCCTGGTACTATGACAACGTGGCCGCAGTCTATGAGTACGGCCTGATGAACGGAACCGAGTCTGACGACGAGTTCAGCCCCAACGACCAGGTCTCCATGGCCCAGACGGTCACCTTGGCCGCCCACGGGCGAAAGCTCTACCTCACCGGAGACGGCACCTTCGCCAGCAGCTCCCGTGGTACCAGTCCTACCCTGACTATGCCCTGAGCCAGGGAATCCTGGACGCCGCCCCTGCCGACATGAACGCCAAGCTCACCCGGCAGGAGTTCGCCTCCATCCTGGCCAACGCCCTGCCAGACTCCGCCCTGCTGGAGATCAACAATGTCCCCGGACGGCTCCATCCCCGATGTGTACCGGTCGGACACGGGCATCTACCGGCTCTACCGGGCGGGCATCCTGTCCGGTTATGATGATCAGGGGACCTTCCGCCCCAACTCCCCCATCACCCGGGCGGAGGTTGCCGCCATCCTGGTCCGTATGGCTGACCCCAACAGCCGGATTCTGTTCGACCTGGGATAAGCAGGACCCTACTTAGAAAACACCAAAGGACGCACCCGCGTTGCGGGTGCGTCCTTTCATGAAGATCCAGAAGAATCCAGTTTTCATTCGTTGGAAAGGTCCCCGCCCCTTGGCCCTCCAAACGCGCGGGATCCTCTGCGATGGCAACCGCCACCAGGCCCAGGCACAGCCCCAGTCCCGCGCCCAGCAGCGACCGGATCAGGGACACCCCCACCGGCGCCACCCCCGTGGCAGAAGGTGTTGACCACGGAAACGCACTCCAGACACACCCCAACGCCGCAGAAGAACTGGAAGAACAGCACCTTCCTCCGGCAGGCCCACAGGAACAGCGGCACGCAGGGCGCCGCCAGGAAGAGCCTTTGAGCGGGGGCGGCATAAAAGGCCGTCCCCAACCCGTTGCGCAGGGTGGTTCCAGGCCGGAAAAGCGCCCCGGACCAGTCCCCCGACCGCAGCAGGAAGACGCCGCAAAGCCCGCCGAACAGGAGCACCGCCAACAGAATGGGCAGCCAGCTTCTCCGCGCCCGCCACAATCTCCCGCCGCAGAACGTAGAGCAGCCCCAGCGCAGCAAAACAATGGGCAGCAGCAGCGCCACCTTCACGCCGGAAAAAGATCTGTGCCCCCATCAAATACGACCGGGACGCCATCAGGGCTGCCACATGGAGCCCGCCCAGCAAGCTCCACCCCAGGACCAGCCCCATGGCCAGAATCCCATCCCAGGCCAGCTAATGCCGGGAGAGCCTGACGGCACCTGCCGGGCAACTGCGCAATCCACCAGGCGGCCACACAGGGAAGACCACCGCAGAGAGCAGCATCAGCCCTTCTGCATCCATGCGGGCTGCACCTGTGACAAGGCCGCCAATGCCACCACAGCTACCACCACCAGGATCCAGCCACGGCCCTGTAGCTTGACCAGCGGCACACCAGCCAAACCCCCAGCAGGACAGGCACCAGCCCCTGCCCCCCAAGAGGAGGAGGGGGGGGACGCCGGCTCGTTTCCAGGCAGGAGAAGGTCTCCCCCAAGGTCAGACCGCGGGCTTCCAAGCGCACGCCCAACTCTTCCATAGGCAGGTCACATACACCCCAGGGTCCAGGATATAGTCCCCTGCCTCTGTCTGGAAGGGAGTTAGGAGTAACAGCCGCATGCCCCGGTCAACCACCCGCGGAACAGCAGGTTTTCGATCTCCTGGGCATCCCCTGTGGCACGGTTGGCATAATCCTCGTAGAGAATACAGGTTTCACCATGGGGCCGTCATAGGTCTCCAATCCACCCCTTCTGGGAGAAGGACTGGTCCGGGTCATGGTTTTCCACCAGGGCCAGCGGCACCGGGTGGCAGCACCAAGCCGCCTCCCCGGCAGCAGGAAGGAGGCCGGCTCCTGGCCCGATCCAGTGAGATCCCCGCCTGTTGGGTGCTTCCCGCCAGGTCTCCACCGCAAGGCCGCTTTCTTGGGCCAGAAGGGCCAGGCTCGTCCTGGGAAAAAGCCACGCTGACCTGCCGGTCCTTTGCCTCAGCAGATGCGTCCACCCAACAGGATCCCGCTGCAGAGAATGCCGCAGACGGCCAAACACAGACAAACGAGGGAACGGAACGAAAGCTTCATGTTCGATTTCGCCTCCATAGTTTTTCTCAATACGTTACGTGTGGGCAGCCAGCGCCCCATGAGAGCACATACAGCAACAGGCACCCACGCCTACGGCGCTGCAAAACCACAACCATCCACCCTTTGGAATCCATGGATGCCACTTTGCAGGTGGTACACCCAAGCCAAGCCCCCCAATCCCCAGGAAACCCGCAGCAGCGAAGCAGAGGTTTCCTGGGAGGGTAAAGGCCCTTTCCGGGCAAACTGGAAATACGCAACGCCCCCACCCAGAGAAAGCCCACCGACGTCAGGGCAGCAGCTGCGGCCACTGGCATAAAATGGGCGAACCACGCGTTGGAGACCACGCAGATCCCCAAGACCGCCGTGGCCATCCTGATAGGGGCAAGGGCCTCCCATGGTAAAAATAGGCCTTGCTCAGCAAGTCCAGGATCAAAAACCAGCCCTAACGTACATCGAAAACACCCTCGCCGCTTAGAGGGCATTGTGTGTATTGAAATCGCCACCCTCAAACAGCACCCGGATCACGGGGGTGCCAAAAGCTCCAAAGAGCAGGGAGACTGGGAGCATCACCAGCAAGGTGTTTTGAGGATCCGAATGACATACTCCCCGGTACGCCGGCTCCTCCATCTCTGCGTACTTTGGCTGAAGTTGGGAAACAGGACTATGCCAGCACTGCAAATGAGCGCCGTGGACAGGGGTCATACAAATCGTTCGGCATAAAAAACAACCCCGGCGGTTGCAAACCGGGGTTAGCACAGCAGGAACAGGGAGGAGACATATGGTCATCATGCTTTTGTGCGCAGAGGAAACCATAGCCCTTGTCGAAAGGCCAGCGGCCGAAAACTGATACGCTTCCCTGACGCATGCTGGGAAGCACCATGACCAACCGCAGCAGCCAGCCAACCGATGACCACTGCAAACCCCCGGTAAGGAAAGGCGGTCTTGCGCCAGCAGCAACACCGCGCATATAGGGCCAGATTGTAGAGCAGGCTCAGCCGGCCTTTGCAAGGTGAAATGCCCCATGGTCTGGAAGAGGGCCAGCAGCAAATAGGTCAAGGTAATGATGGGCAGGAAAGCACCATCACCAGAAAGCAAAAACGGAATAGGGGATGTTACTCTCGATCCCCAACAGTGGTCAATAATCCCCACGGGCACTCAAAACAACACCCCTGTGGCCCCAAGGAGAGCACCATGGTGTTTGGCAATCAAGACATTGGCCGTTTGGTAACAGGTCTCTTTCCCGAGAACAGTTTTGGGTCAGAATGGGGATGGCTGTAATGCAAAGGGCATAACTCATCGTGGTAAAGAGAGAATCGAATAGCTGCTGGCCAAGGTGAACACATCCAGATCCACCCCCCGCGCCATACACGCGGGCCTGCAAAATGTTCTTGATCATCGCCAGCACCTTGACCAGCAGCATGACGCAGGTGACACTGCCAATCGCTCGGATGAGCTTATGGTCCATACAAGAAAACTCCCTTCTCTGTATGGTTTTGCAAACGGTGTCTCCCCTCTAGGG
>VOFI01000996.1_pt1 | contig 51018 bp, 65 predicted proteins | sample 5384131 | NCBI WGS metagenome assembly VOFI01 (sample SAMN12384728, study PRJNA508395) | human gut metagenome | isolation source: healthy gut H | host: Homo sapiens
ATATCGATACCGAGTTGCTCACCCGTATTTCTCGAATCTTGAACTACGATTTTTTTCAATATTTCTCTGAACACTTGAAAGAGGAGTAAGCCGTCTGTTTGACTTTTTGACGGGATAAATGTTTCACGTAGGGGCTGTGAAGGGGTTTCTAATCGGTGTTCAATTTCTACTTATTTGCGACAGTAGTGTCAATTTATAGATGATATGAGATTGTTCTTAATTTCTCTTTTTGGGATTTTATTTGCATAATAAAATAATAAAGAGGAAATGAGAAAATTCAAACTACTATTGATAAGTGTTTTGTTTCCGTGTATGTGTATGGGTGAAGGTGCTTATCATGAGGATAATGAGTTTATTATAAGGGCTGGATTCACAGGCTCTCATTTGCGTTATAAGGATAATATAGGGGGGGACTGTAAATGTATCGTATATTCCATTTGAAATAAATTCTTGTGGGATTGGGTGGAATGCCAATTTTACAAAGACTAAGGATTATTATAGTATCAGTCCGTTGGGTGCGACAGCAACATTATTAACATTCTTGGGGTATACAGTGTCGTCAGAGATGGATAGTTGGATTCGGACTGTATTGTTTTGTATGGCCGCAGAAAGTATGGGATTGTATATTCCCATTGGGGAAAATTTTTTGAGTTACAGCCCTATTGGAGTTTATTAAGATTATCCAAATGGCAGAAAGAAAAAATACTTATTACCGGAGCTTTTGGTTTAGCCGCTACGGTTTATATAAAAAAAGTTTTCTATAACTGCTTATGGAGAGTATTCCTATGGATATGGAAATTCCGATTGGTGGGGCGAAACACTTAGTAATGTTTTTACAGATGCAGAGGACACTTATTACAATAGGTATGAAAAGCCCTGTACCCCTTTCAAAGGTTGGATCTATGGGGTTACATTAGGATTTAGTTTTAATCTTTAATATTGTGATCCAGAGTTCTAAATAAATAGATAAGGACAAGCCGAAAACCTTATAGAGTAGGCATTAATATAAATTATTTATTATGAGAAAGTTGTTTTTATTAGGAATGCTGGTTGTTGTACCTTTTGTATTTGCAGTGCAATATTCTGGAACCGACGTGGAAGAAATGCAAAAAGAACGGTGTGGAGGCTATTCCAATCCTCCTTGTAAATGTTGTGATGGTAAGGGGCGTACTGAGTGTACAATGTGTGACGGTACTGGGTGGCGTATATGCTCTTTTGTGGTGGTGAAGGAACTATTGATCGAGGAAATGGGAAAGAAACATGTGCTAATTGCAATGGAAAAGGGCAATTTAAGTGTGGATATTGCAAAAAATGGAGAACGTATATGTACCTGTTGTAATGGAACTGGTAAACAGAGACATGTAGGACGATGAGTTGTTATTCGGTTGTGCCTTTATTGTTTCGTTTTTTTTTAGTCTATTTGTGAGAGTTCAGCTCTAAGAATAAGCTAATTAACGAGATGACAGATGTGAAAAAAAAGACTGTGTTGAACCGCATTATGAGATTAGAAATTTTATAGAGTAGGAGTAAATATGATTTTGATTATGAGGAAGATATATTTGAAATTGATTGTTTTATTCTATGTTTTATGTTGTAACACATCAATTCTGTTTGCCCAAAAGGATATAGAACAAGAGAAGATAGGCTGTTATTGTAATACAGTGGAAGTAGAAAATCTTGTCATCGATGTGGAGGTAAATTAAAAAGTGCAGTGATAAAAGGAAAGAAGAAGTGTCCTAATTGTAAAGGCTCCGGAACTGTTAAAAGCTACGATAATGGAAGATCGGTGAGGGTGAAGTGTACGGTAGAGCATAATGGGTATGATGCCAGTGTTGGTGGTTATTTTATTTATGAGTATAAATCTGGATTGAAATGCGAAAATTGTGGCGAAGAATATAGCCGATAATAAAACAGACGGAATTGTTTTTTTTACAATTCCGTCTGTTTTATTATTGTATAAGTATTCAATACTTATTATACGAAATCACCTCGTCGGCAGATTTTCGTTTTTTCTCCCGAAGCGGTTGGGTGGAGTATCCCACTACGATGTCGAGAATGACTCGTTTTTATCGGGAATATGCAGTAGTTTACGCATGGCTTTCTCGTCGAACCAACCGAGTATGCAACTGCCCAATCCTTCGGCAGTGGCGGCGAGGGTGATGTGTGCGGCAGCGATACCGATGTCGAGCAGCGGAAATTGTTTGTCCTTGATGAGTCCGCCTATGCCCGATGTGAAATTGGGTCGCTCCTCCACGACAAGGATATGCACGGGAGCTTGTTTGGTGAAGTGGTTCATGCCCAATATGCGGCTGGCCACGGCATCGGCCACTTGGTTTCGCAACTCGGGTTCGTCCACTACGATGAAGTGCCACGGTTGCGCATTGCAGGCCGAGGGTGCTATACGGGCGGCTTCGAGAATACGCCGTATTTTTTCGGGTTCGACCGGACGTTCGGGATCGTACTGGCGGTCGCTTTGCCGGTGGTTGATAATTTCGTAGATATCCATTTTGTTCTAATCTTTTTCGAAGTGCATGATACGGCTGATGTATTTGCCGATAATGTCGAATTCGAGGTTCACTATACTGCCTTCCTCGATTTGGTGGAAATTGGTATGCTCGTAGGTGTAGGGAATGATCGCCACTTGGAAACTGTTGTCTTGCGAGTTGCATACGGTGAGGCTTACCCCGTTCACGGTAACCGATCCTTTCTCTACGGTCATATAGCCTTTGGCAGCCATTTCGGGATTGAGGTCGTAGGTGAAGGTATAGTATCGGCTTCCGTCGACAAGATCTATTTTTGTGCAGCGGGCTGTCTGGTCCACATGGCCTTGCACGATGTGTCCGTCGAGGCGGCCGTTCATGAGCATGCTACGTTCGAGATTCACTTTGTCTCCGACAGAGAGAGTCCCTAAGTTGCTGCGTTCGAGGGTTTCTTGTATGGCAGTGACCGTATAGTGATCTCCTTCGATGTTTACGACCGTGAGGCACACGCCATTGTGAGCGACGCTTTGGTCGATTTTCAATTCGTGAGCGAACGAACTTTTGAGCGTAAGGTGCAAATTCCCGTTATCCCGTTTCAAGGCAACGATGGGAGCGGCTTCTTCGACAATTCCTGAAAACATAATTTAATGAATTAGGGGTTATAAATAGACAAAGTCAAAAATACGAAAATTGTTCGGATTGTTGTGCTGTTTATTCCCGAAAATAGTTATTTTTGAGAAAGGATTTCCTTTCATGTTAAAAAGTGCTACTATGGAAATATTGCTCCCGAAAAGAAACGATAGCGCACAAACCGAAAAACTGTCGTCGCGGACGGTAACGGTCGTTGGCGCGAATGGAGCCGGAAAAAGCCGGTTCGGAGTGGAAATAGCTCGACGGATACAAGACCATGCTTTTTGGCTTTCGGCTCAAAAGGCATTGTGCATTATGCCGCCTCACGAAGTTTGGCCGGGGTCTATCGAAGCCATGTATCAGGAGTTTATGGAGTATTCTTACTATGTATCGAAGGATACCCCTACCGAATTCGACCAGTTGCTTTTCTTGCTGTTGAGCGAGGAGTGCCGCAATCTGTTCGAGTATAAATTCAAAACGCCAAAGGGGGGGGGGCATATCGACTTCCCCGAGACTCGTTTGGATAGAGTTCAAAAGCTGTGGGAACGGGTTTTCCCGAGAAATAAAATGTTGCGGGCCGAGGGGCGTTTGTTGATTCAAAGCGAGAATTCGGAGCCTTTCAATCCTTTGCGACTGAGTTCGGGGGAGAAGGCGGTGCTCTATTATATAGCAGGTGTGCTGTTTGCTATGCCCAATGCTGTGATTTTGGTGGAAGATCCTGAATTCTATCTGCACCATTCCATTATGAAATCGCTGTGGGATTCGATCGAGAACTTGCGCAAGGATTGTACTTTTGTTTATCTGACGCACGATTTGGATTTCGCGGCTTCGCGTGTCGAGAGTACTTGTATTTGGGTCCGTTCGTTCGATGCCGACCGCATGAGTTGGGACTATGAGTTTATCCGTAACGACGACTCTTTTCCCGAAGGCATGTATTTGGATATATTGGGCAGCCGCAAACCGGTATTGTTTATCGAGGGAGCAGCTACCGGAAGTATCGATGTGAAACTCTATCCCTATATTTTCCCTGAATACACCGTGAAGCCGTTGGGTGGTTGTAATAAGGTAATAGAAGCGACAAGGGCTTTTGCCGATTTGAAGGAGATACACCATCTCGAATCTAGGGGAATTGTCGACAGGGATCGGCGGACGGAGCGAGAAGTCGAGTATTTGCGCAGTCGTCATGTGTATGTGCCCGAAGTAGCGGAAGTGGAGAATCTGTTAATGCTCGAAGGGGTGATTCGCTCGGTTGCCCGACGTATGAAACGAAACGAGAACAAAGTATTCGAAATAGTAAAAAACAATGTCATTCAGTTGTTCGCACAAGAGATAGAGTCGCAGGCATTGTTACATACCCGTCACCGCATACGGCGTGATTTGGAATATAAAATCGACCGGAGGTTCAACGATATCGGTTCGTTCGAGGACCATATCGACCATTTGACGGACGATACCGATGTACGCGGACTTTATAATATGATTTGCAGTCAATTCCGTACATTTGTCAAGAACAGAGATTACCGGTCGATATTGAAGGTTTACAATCAGAAGTCGATGTTGACGAACAGTAATGTCTGTAACCTGTGCGGATTGGCGAATAAAGATAAATATTTGAGGGTGATACTTTCCATATTGCGGGAAGATAGACCGGAAGCCGAGGGCATACGCTCTACGATACGGGCCTGTTTCGGATTGGATAAAGAAGAGTCTCATGGTTAAGGATTGGATTTCGGCGGCTCGTCCGCGCACGCTGCCGGCATCGGCCAGCCCGGTGATTGCCGCTTCGGCTTATGCCTTTTATGCCGGTACATTTCGTTGGGTTCCCGCCGTGTTGTGTTTGTTGTTCGCTTTATTGGCACAAGTCGCCTCTAATATGGCGAATGACTACTTCGATTATGTGAAGGGGAGCGATAAAGCCGGTAGGGTAGGACCTCGTCGAGCCGTCGCTTCGGGCGATATAACTCCGCGAGCCATGCTTATGGGTACATTCTGTGTTTTAGGGGTGGCTTGTGCGGTAGGATTGGGACTTGTTTTTTTTGCCGGTTGGCAGTTGATACCGATAGGCGTGATTATAGCGTTGTTTGCATTGGCCTATACGGCAGGCCCTTATCCGTTGGCCTATCACGGATTGGGCGATGTAACCGTGTTTTTGTTTTTCGGTCTGGTCGCAGTAAACATGACCTATTATGTACAGGTTTTTACAGTTCGATGCAGATGTGTTTCTGCTGTCGATTGCTATGGGATTGTTGTCTATAAATATTCTGTTGGTGAATAATTATCGGGACATGGAAGAAGACGCTGCGGCGAATAAACGAACGACGGTGGTGCTGTTCGGGCGGCGTTTTGCTTTGTGGTGGTATTTTGTGAACGGGGTGGTAGCCGTTTTGTTGCTTTTTCCTTGTTTGGCAGATTTCGGAATCGTGTATATACTTTTTACCAGCCATTGTATATCTGTTTCTTCATATAAAGACAGGGTTGGCGATTAAGCAGCGGGTGGGTGAGGTATTGAATCCCCTGCTGGGAGCGACGGCTCGGAACCTACTCGTTTTTACGATTTTGGTTTCTGTGGTGTGGATATGTAAAGGATTAGGATTATGAGCAGGACTATTTTATTCATTGCCGCATTTTGGTTGGCTGTGCCATTGTGGGGACAGTCGGGTATCATGCCGCGCCGAAGTTCTTCTATAAAAATTCCGAGTCAGGAAACAATGGAGAAAATAACCGAAGCCGACCCCGAGTTGGTAAGTCGGGAACCGGTATCGACATTATCCGATACGACATCTCGGGCGTTGCTGTTTTCTCCGGTAGCTGTCGATATGTTAGGGTTCGATAAACGTATGAGCGATACGAAAGAGAGTTTCCTTTTTGCGAAACAATACACCTTATCGGTTGTCTCGGGTAGTCTTGAAAATGATTTATCGTACCCCGGACGGCCAAATGATCGATTATCGTACTCGCATGGTGGATTGTGATCTTTTGCCTCGTTCGACTCGCAAGTGTGAAATCGAGAGTTTCGACCGTTCGAAAAATTATTATCATGTCGATTCTCCCCCGTCTCGTGTGTCTGGGCGTCCGTTCAAAGTGAGTTTCCAGCTATTGAGATATGATATTGTGATAGAGCCGTAACGCTTTTTTATAACTTCTCGTCAACTTTAACGCCTTGCGATTGACCCAAAAGGGGTATCTCCTTGTTTTAAGAGTGATTGTCGGAATAACCCGGCAACGTTAATTTATAAACTTATTTAGGAGGTATAATTATGACACCTGCAAAGCATCAACAAAACTGGCTCCCCGGAATTTTTAACGATTTCTTCGGAAATGAGTGGATCGCTAAAACTAGCAGTGCGGCTCCGGCCATTAATATTGTAGAAACGGAAAAGGAATATGAGGTTCAAATTGCAGCGCCGGGTATTACCAAAGACGACTTCGATATAACGGTCGACAAAGAAAATCATTTGGTCGTTACGGTAGAGCACAAACAAGAGGAAGGAGAAAAGGATAAAAAAGGACGTTATTTGCGCCGAGAATTTTCGTATTCGCAATTTCAACAGACTTTGATTTTACCGGATAATGTCAATACGGATGCCATTGAAGCACATCAGAACAACGGCGTGTTGACAGTGATGATTCCGAAAAAGCAAACTCCTATGATGGCAGAAAAAAGAAAATTATGGTAAAATAAACTTTTTCTGCATGGATAGCATACATAAAAAAGAGGGCTGCAATTTGCGGCCCCTCTTTTATGTATTATCGCCACGTGAAATTCTTTTTTCTCGTTACAGAACCTATTGCCTTGAAATAAAGGTTTATACATGGTTGTATGAAAGAAAAGAGCGGTAAGGAGAAAAAAAGTCTCGGTTTGCGGAGTATTTTTGCAGCCCGTCGATAGACGATGACTTTAATCGAGAATAAAGACAAGGCCAGTATCGAGGCCAAAACAGCGGTTGCCCAATTATGTATGATGCCCTCTACCCATAGACAAACGAACAGAATATCGAAGGCATAGTCGAAGAACTTGGCTATACCGAATATCGATTTGGCTGCGGTATGAAGGTATTTGGAAGTAAAGTCGTATTGTAGCTTCAACTCTTTCCATGCGTCGTAGTTATCCTGATAAGTCGCGGTCATTTGTCCCGCCTCGGATACTTCTATTCGGGTGTTGGTTCGGGTAGCTATCTCGTTGATAAACAGGTCGTCATCTCCGTAGTGCAGATGTAGGAATTTGGAAAACCCTTTATTCTTGAAAAATAGTTCTTTACGGTATGCCATGTTGGAACTTATTCCCATATAGGGCCGATTGATGAGGGCGAAAGATAAATATCGGATAGAGAATAACAGTTGGTCATAAGAGCAATACCAGAAAGAGAGTTTTTCTTTTTCCTTTCGTTCGATGGCCGTATAGCCTAAAACAATATCGATTCCGGGAACGAAGTTTCGGGCGATAGCGGCCAACCATTCGTTGCTTTTTGATCGCAATTGGCGTTCGTGAATACGACTATATCGTATCGGGCCGCTTTTATACCGAGGGTCAAGGCCAGTTTTTTATGGCTTAGGTTGCGCGATCCTTCCGGCACGTAGGTATGGTATAGATTTTTATATTGTGTCTCCAAAACAGAGAGTATGTCTTTGGAATCGTCGGTCGAATCGTCATTGACTACGATGACTTCGAATTCGGGGTATGCCTGATTAAGAATTTTCGGCAGGTATTTAACGAGGTTTTCGGCATCGTTTTGAGCATAAACGATTACCGATACCGCAGGATATGGGTGGGTATATTCTATTTTCCCGTTTTTCTCTTTTGATAAACGCGAAAGGGGCGATTGAAAAGATAAAACTGATAGATTATTTCGATAATCCAAATCAGAATCAATGCCCCCAAGCAATATATTTCTGGGGTGGAAAAATCCCAAGAAAAGTTTAAATCCATAACATGTGATAAAATAAATTACAAACGTACATAAACTTTTTCAAACAGACCGTTTGAAATGATTTTAATATTCTTTTTTATTGAAGGCCGATAGAAAATAGAACATTAAAAAGCTGTATGTGAGAACTTTTCGTGAATGGCGAAAAATTGTAAGAAAAAATTGTAATAAAGGTTCAAAAAAGATGTTGAGATATGTATAATAAAAGGGCGTGATACAACGTTATAAAATAGAATTATGCCGGGCTAATCCGGGCGGAAAAGGATAATGCGATGAAAATAAATGTGTTAAGAGCTATTGTCTTATTGCTTGTGGTTTCTTCCTGCTCAACCAGTAAGACAGCTTATTTTGAAAATTTGGATATCGAAGAGATGAGCGGAAAGATGGAGGTGGGCAATTATGAATTGCGAATAGCTCCCGACGATATGCTATCGATAACGGTTTCGTCGGTGGTCCCCGATGCGGCCGCTCCTTATAATTTACCGGCTGTTTCCTATTCTGAGCCGGGGAAGCAAGAGCTGACGATTGTCCCTAATTTGCAAGTCTATACGGTAGATAAAAACGGTTATATCTATTTCCCGATAGTAGGACGTATTCGTGTCGAAGGAATGACCCGCAATGAACTGTCGAAGTTTATAGAGGATAAGATTCGTCCTGAGTTGAAAGATCCTTTCGTATTGGTACAATTCATGAATTTTAAAGTCGTTGTACTGGGCGAAGTGAAAAACCCGGGGCAAATATCGGTACAAACAGAACGTATGTCGATACTCGATGCCATAGGTGCGGCAGGCGATTTGACTATCTATGGCGAACGGAAAATGTATTGTTGATGCGGGAAAGAAAATGGCAAACGGATTTTCCATCGTTTCGATTTGACCGATCAATCTCTATTTGGATCGCCCTATTTTTATTTGAGACAGAACGATGTCGTTTACGTTATGCCGAATAAAGCACAGCGAAATAATTCGAATTACAATCAATTGGCACAATATCGCATATCTGTGGTGGGTACTGTTGTGAGTGCCATCTCGGTGTTGGCATCGTTGGCGATAGCGTTGTTCATTAAGTAATGAAAAGATTTTGTTTATGGAAGAAAAATATACCTCGGAAAGAAAAAATGATAATATCGATATAGTCGCTTTATGGCGTGCCGCATGTAGAAAATGGTATCTCTTCGCAGGGTCGGTTGTCGTTTGTGTAGCGTTGGTAGTTTGTTATTTGAAGATTGCCAAGCCTGTATATGAAGTTTCTGCCGATATTCTTGTCAATGAAGATGAGAAAAAAAGGCGGTGGAGGCTTGTCTTCATTGATGGGGGATATTGCAGGAGGCGGATTCTCGTTAGACGGTATGATAGGTGGTGGCTCGGTGAATGACGAGATATTGGTTATTTCGTCGCATTCTTTAATTCGAGAAATGGTTCAAAGACTCGATTTGAATATATCATATACGAGCAAAAAAAACTTTTTCAAAAAGAAAGAGTATTATCGTAATTCTCCCTTACCGTAGAAATTCCCGAATCGATGGTGGATACATTGTCGAGTGGATTTGTAGTTAAAGTTCAAACGGGTGGCTCTGACGATAAAATCAAGGTCTTGTTGAAGAAAGGGTTCTTTACGACTTTGGTCGAAATGGAAGCGACATCGTTCCCGATAAAGGTAGATTATGGAGAGGGGATTATTATCGATAAGACCGAATTTTATAGGCCGGGTAAGAAGTTGAAGTTTGTCGCTCATGTTAACGGGTATGACGGCGAAGCTGAAATATTGGAGAAAAGGCTGGATATCGATTTGTCGGATAAAAAAGCCAATGGCATTTCATTAAAAATAAGGGAATCGAATAAGCAAAGAGGAAAAGATATACTCAATACGTTGATAGAAATGTTATAACGAGGATGCTGTGCTGAATAAAAACTTGAAGGCGCAAAACATGCTTTCGTTTATCGACGAGCGTTTGATAACGGTAGAAGAACTCCATGAAGCCGAGAGGATTGTAGAACGGTATAAAGAAAACGATTTGTCCGATATAGATGCCGAAGCCAAAATCATTCTTGAAGCAAACAGTCAATACCGCAAATTACTGTTGGAAGCCGAAACACAATATTCGATTATTTCGATGGTAGATAGTTTCCTGAATAAGCCGGAAAACAAGTATTCTTTGGTTCCTGTTACGACCGGTTTGCCCGATCGGGGAGCTGCCGAGGCGATTAATGAATATAATAAATTGCTATTGGAGAGAATGCGTTTGCTTCGTACAGCAAAGGATTCGAACTTGGCTTTACGTACACTTACCGCTCAAATAGATGTCATGCGTGAGAATATATTGAATACGGTGTCGAAAGCGAAAGAAAGTTCGGATATAGCCCGTACCGATTTGAAGAAACAAGAGGCGGATTTTCGGTCTAGGTTGCGGGGATTCCCTGAGCAAGAGAGAGAGTATATGGATATAAAAAAAGGAATCAGCTTATTAAGAATGAATTATATACTTTCTTGATGAAGAGGCGGGAGGAGAACGCTATGACATTGGCGGCGACTTCGCCTAAATGTAGGATTGTCAATCCGGCTTATAGTAAAAATAAACCGGTTGCGCCGCAATCTTTGATTCTTTTATTGATCGCTTGTGGAATCGGATTGGTACTGCCCGTTGTCTACTTATATGGAAAGACTGTTTTCTCTGTTAAGTTCAATAACAAAAATGATTTGCGCAGATTGACAGATTTGCCTATTGCTGGTGAAATTTGTCATAGTTCTACTTCGGGCTATGTCGTTTTGAGAGAAAACAGTGTTTCTCCTGCCGCTGAAATGTTCCGTTTATTACGGTCTAATTTACAATTTATGTTGCCGGGTGGAGGAAAGGGTATTCTGTTGGTAACCTCGTCAGAACCGGGAGAAGGAAAATCGTTCGTCAGTCTTAATCTGGCTTACTCGATAGCTTTAATGAGGAAGCGTACGGTTTTGATCGATTTGGATTTGCGGAATCCGAAAATTGCTGATTATTTGGGGCTTTCGGTGACTACTGGGTTGACGAATTATTTGGTTTCGAATAAAGAAGGTGGAGAGAACGATTTGATTCATCATGTGGCACAAGAAGGCTTTCTTGATGTCATAACGGCCGGCCCCCGTTCCACCGAATCCTTCCGAGCTTTTATTGTCCGAAAAATTGGATAGTTTAATGGCTCGTCTTCGAGAAAAATATGATTATGTAATTGTCGATACAGCTCCTGTGGAGAGAGTTTCTGATACGTTCTCGTTGACTCGTTTTGTCGATGCCACGTTATATGTTTGCAGGGCTGATTATACGCATAAAAATCGTGTATTCAATGTCGAGGATTTTGTAGCAGAGGGTTCTTTGAAAAATGTAATGTTCGTCTTGAACGATACGGAAATAAAAAAGACTTATGGGTATTCGGTGAAACATACAAGGGGATAAGCGATGATTTCCTTGAATAAAATATTCTATGGGCTGTTTATTCTGATGCTTGTGGCGGGGATTTATACCTATCAATTGATGTGGTTTAAAAGTTCCGACGAGTTGATTACATTGCTTTTAGCTCTTTTATGTGTACTGGATATATTAAGTAATAAGAACCATCGGCGTTATAAAGGTCTTTTTTGGATCGTAGGGATAATGACGTTTTACCTGTTGTATTCGTTGGTTGGCGTTCATTATAATACCCCTAAGGCGATATTCTATGATTTTTTTATTCAAATCAAGCCCTTCATCGCTTTTTATGTAGCTTATGCTATGGGGGTAAGGTTTACGGGAGCTCAAAAACTTTTTTTGAAAAAACTATGCGTTGTTCTCAGTGTGGCGATGCTGGGAATAATACTTGTAGGCTTAGGAGAGGCTTTCTTCTTTCATGTAGCGTACTATGGTCTTATCAGTACGGTTTTATTTTTGATATATTATTATTGCTCTTGCCAGGATATGTGCCGTAAGGACAAGATTATCATGCTGTTTATCTTGTCTGTGGGGTTTTTAGCACACGCTCCAAATTTTATGGATTTTATGTGGCCGCACTGTATCTCTTTTTGTGGTACAAACCGGGACAATTGTCGAAAGTAAAGTTAAAGCAGTGGGTAATGATGGCTTTGGTTTTCTGTGGCGTCTTATATGTAGCTTGGGATAAAATCAATTATTATTTTATTTCTTCCGGTTTGTTTTCTGGGGAGGAGAATATGGACGAATCCTTTGCTCGGGCTGCACTATATATCAGGGCTCCTCAGGTTTTGATGGACCATTTCTTTCTGGGTTCTGGATTGGCATCGTATGCCACCTATTCTTCGGGAATAATAGGCTATTCGCTTTTGTATAAAGAATACAATTTAGATGAGGTTTGGGGACTGTTGGAAGGCGATTGTCCGTTTGTATCCGATACCTATTTCCCGGAGTTGGTACAATTTGGAATGGTAGGGATTGTATTGTTCTTTTATTTTTGGATATGGGTATATAAAAAACTGAAAATTATTACAGGCTCTCCTTATGCGGTGCACCTCCATAAAATAGGCTTGATGATCATTTTGTTTATATTCATTGAGTCGGTTGCAGGTAGTGCTTTTCTTGCAAGGTTCCGGTATTATTGTAATGATTCTGTTGGGCTTTGTCGTAAGAGATATTTCTGTGATAAGAGAGAAAGAAACAAGGGTATCAAAAGAAGCGATGGTGAAGAAATGAATAGAAGTACGAAATTTATAAACGATATTTTTATTTATGCCATAGGAAACCTCGGGTCCAAATTGATCACATTTCTTTTGGTTCCTCTATATACATATTATATATCCCCCGATGATTTTTGGATATTATGATATTGTCCTGACTCTTACGTTTTTGGCAATGGGGGTTTATAACGTTTCAATTGAGAGACGGTACTTTTCGTTTTTTGCTCGATAATGAAGACGAATATACTCGTAAAGGAGTCGTTTCGTTTTCCTATAAATTGATGGCCCAATCCTCTTTGGTGGTATTGTTGGTGGGGATTGTTTTTCTTTCTTTTACGATATACGGGATTGGGGGTGTATTGTCGCATTTGTAATCACGCTTTCGTTGTATGAGGTAGAAGTCCAAATCGTAAGAGGCTTGGGACAAAATAAATCTTTTGTCTTGGCCGGTATATTGACCGCCTTTCAGATAGGATTGTACAGTTTGATTTTTGTTGCTTGGTTACGAATGGGAATTGCGGGCATATTTTGTTCCAATATATTGTCCCGTTTGGTGACAATGGTTATTATAGAATTTCGGGCACGAGTATTTAAACAGCTATTTTATCGTTAGTTTTAGAGATAAGTCTCTGAATAGAGCTCTGTTGAAATATTCTTTGCCTTTGTTGCCGAATGCTGTTTGCTGGTGGCTTTGGGAAGTTCCAGTCGATTGTTTATAGAACATTTCTTAGGTTTGGAGGCCAATGGTATATTTGCGGTAGCCATGAAATTCTCTACTATATTAGAGACATTTTCGGTGATCGTATATCAAGCATGGCAAGAGACTGCTATTAAACAGTACGGGGCGGCAGACCGGTCGAAGTTCTTTCCAGAATATTCAATACATATATTCTCATATTGTCCGTTTTAGCGCTGATTTTTGTTTTCGTGCTGAAAATCAATTATTCATGGCTGGTGGATTCTCGTTATTTAGAGAGTTTGCAATATTTATATCCGATGTTTATCTCGGTAATTTGTTTTGCATTGGCATCGTTTTACGATTTGGGCTATCAATGTTCGAAGCAGACCGTGAGAAATCTGCCGGGAGTGATTACTACAACGGGATTGAATTTAATCATGAATTATGTTTTCATTCGTTTTATGGGTATTTGGGGAATTGTCCTTTCGTCCATTCTTTCTTATCTGTTTATGCTTGGTTTCCGGATAATCGATACGTGGAAATTTTTTCCGGTGAAGGTATCGCTGGAAATCATTTATCCGATTTTGTTCTTGATAGGAGGGGCGATAGTATTTTTATAGGGTAGATTCGATTATATTGCAAATCATTTATATTACAGTGGTTGTGATTCTTAGCTATTGTATTCAACCGAGATCGATTCGGCAGGAATTACAAATGAAGATAAAAGCCCTGTTTAATTGAATAAAATTTTGGCATAAATAAACGAGTTCGTTGGTAATCTTATTTATACGAAGACTTACGGCATGTTGCGAAAAAGGTTACACTTGGCAGGGACAAATTTATTTGTTTCTGCTTTTCGTTTGTGCTATCTTTGCGGTAATAAATAGACTTTACGTATGAAAATCATAGTTATCAATCCCATTCTTTTTTACTCATGAAAAAGGAGTTATACCACATGTAACTACTATAAAAGAGACGATGATCTATGATTTGTGTTTGGCTTATCATCGAGCCGGGCATGCTGTCACATTGATAGCGGCAGCCGATTATGCACCTGAGAGAGAGGAGACGTATGATTTTGAAGTCGTCTTTTTGAAGTCGATTGGACGAAAAATATTTCAACCGAGTGTACTTCCCTTTTTACCGGGAGTATGGAGGTACTTACAGCAAAGAAAAAGGTGATGTCGATATGGTTTTAGCAAGTGAGACTTTTTCTATACCGTCATTGTTTGCTTCGCTCATTGTCCCTCGTAAAACTGTAATTTGGCAGGAATTAGGAGCTCACAATCGCAAGATGAAAACTTGGCCTTCTCGCATTTGGTATAATATAATAGCTCGCTGTTTTATGCGTAAGGCTTGGATTATACCTCGGTCGTATGTCTCGCAGCGGTTCATTCGGCGATATATGCCTCGTGTCGGCGACCCCATAGGACATGGGGTAGTAGTGACATTGGAGAAAGAGATGTCGAATAAAAAGAGCCAGTTCTTGACTGTCGGACGTTTATTTTGGGAAAAAGAATGTCATATCTGTTATTCGTAAGTTCGATGCTTTTTCTTTCAAAAAATATCCTCAATACAGAGATTACATATTGTATATAGCTGGCGATGGCGTGTTGAGAGAAGAGTATGACCGACAAATAAAAGAAATGGGGCGAGAGCGGCAAATCGTCCTATTGGGGAAACTGCCTCAATAAAGAATTGTTTCGGTATTATCGGGATTCGAAGGCTTCTTTGTTCGATTCTCTGCGAGAGTTGAATATGCTGGCGATTATGGAATCTGTGGCGATGACAACGCCGGTGGTTACGAATCGTGTGCCGTTTGATAGTGAGATAGTAGAGAAGCGAAAGTTGGGAATCGCTAAAAATGACTGGAACGAGGACGATATAGCTCGAATGATAGAGCGAAATGACGAGTATGTGGAAAATTGCAGGGAATATGCTTCTTTAATTACTGTCGATGCGGTCGCTCGACGAATTATAGATTCGTTTGAGAAGGCTTCGAAATATAATAGCTGATGGGAAAGATTCGGGATATAACGTTCGATATAGCAAAGGGAATAGGGATTGTATTGGTCGTTATCGGGCATTATATTCCCGATAACGCTCCTTCGTGGTATATCGGATTTGTAAGTTTTGTCTATCATTTCCACATGCCTCTTTTTTTCATGATCGCTGGTTTTTTTATGAGCGTTCTATAAAAAAAGATAGGTTATTGGCGGTTTGTACGCTCGAAGTTCGAGCGATTGATGTTTCCCCTATTTTATTCTTTCTTGGGCGATTATAGGGATTAAAATACTGGTCGACGGGTTTATGCAAGTCGATCACCCGGTTTCGATAAGCGCTTTATATCGAGTGTTCTATTTTCCGGAAGCCGGGTATTTTTTATGGTTCGTTTATGTTTTGTTTTTAATATTTTGTATCGTCCCGGTTTTTAAGTCAGGGAATCGCTTGGTACTATTGTCTCTTCTTTCGCTGGGTCTCGCTTTTTTGGGATACGGCTCCCGAATATTTTTGTATTGAACAGTTTTGTTTGAATTCGATTTTCTTTGTATCAGGAATGTGGGTGGCCCGAAAATCATGGATAGAGCAAGCGATATACCGGTATTCTATTCTTTGGATTGTAATTACGATCGGCTTTTCGATCATATATGAATTTATTTCCGATAAATTTTGGATCGAAACTTTGGCCGTCCTCCTCGGTATCACCGGTAGTTTTATGATTCTGGGCATATCCAAGTCATTATCTCGTTTAACTGTCTCATTTGTAGAATGGTTGAAGTATATAGGAACTATGTCCATGACTATATATTTGTTTCATACTCTATTTATGGGTATGGTAAAGTCAATTTTAACACATATATTGTCGGGCGGAAATATAATAGAATTTGTGTTCGTTACGTTATTTATAGTAGGAACGGAATAGTCTGTCCCATTTTATTGTATAAATGGGTATGGATAAAAAATAAATTTACGTCCCGAATATTTAAATAACCTGAACACGACCCATGAAGCGAATGCCGCGTATCCTTTTGGTAAATAAATTTTACTATCCGAGAGGAGGAGATTGTATTTGTATGATCAATCTCGAAGCCTTGTTACGTCGTCTCGGATATGAAGTGGCCGTGTATTCTATGGTTTATTCTCAGAATTTGCCCAGTGAAATGTCGGGCTATTTTGCATCGGAAATTTCATTTTCCGATGGACTTAAAAATAAAACAAGAGCGGCTTGCCGTATCTTTGGATTAGGAGATATAAAAAATCGTTTAAGAAGATATTGAATGATTTTCGTCCTGACATAGTCCATTTTCACAATATTCATTCTTATCTTTCTCCGGTTGTCGTAAAATTGGCGAAAGAATATGGCTGTCGTACTGTTTGGACGCTGCACGATTATAAATTGTTATGTCCGTCGTATAACTGCCTTTGTCAAGGGAAAATTTGTGAAGCCTGCTTTACTGATCGTCTTCAAGTATTTCGTCGGAAATGTATGAAAGGAAGCCGGATAGCCAGCGCATTGGCTTATGGAGAAGCCTTATGGTGGAATCGGAAAAAACTGCAACGCTGGGTCGATACTTTTGTTTGCCCTAGTTCTTTTATGGCACAGAAGATGAGAGCCTGCGGTTATGATTACACGAAATTATCCGTAATTTGTAATTTTATAGAACAGGATAAATTGGATTTTTTTTCATTCGACAGAGATAAATGAAAGGGAAAAAAGTCGCGCTACTATTGCTATGTAGGTCGTTTGTCCGAGGAAAAAGGTGTACGCATGTTGCTCGAAGTGGCAGAGTCTTTGCCATTCCCTCTGTATATTGCGGGAGATGGGCCGTTGCTGAATGAGTTACAGGCAAAATATAGTTCGGGAAATGTCATTTTTTTAGGACACCTTTCGTCTAGGGAGATAGTACGATTGGTGAAACATGCGCAGACGATGGTAGTCCCTTCCATTTGGTATGAAAATAATCCATTAAGTGTGATAGAGTCTTTGTGTATGGGAACGCCGGTTATCGGAGCCGAAGTCGGTGGAATACCGGAACTGATACGTGAGGGCGATGGTATGTTGTTCCGCATGGGAGATAAGGAAGAATTAGCCTCGGCTATTGTTTCTGTGATGTCTAAGGACAACGTGGATACACAAGGTATTGACGACGAGCCCAAAAACGATTCTCGGAGGAACGATATTGGGCGGAATTGAAGAATGTGTATGACTTGTGAAAACAAGATGTTCGATATATAAAATTTTTGATAGACCGGTGAAAAAGGTTTATCTTTGCACGATATTTGTAAGAAATGAAAGTTTTTGCGCCTACCGATATAAGCATTATTACCACTTATCGCTGTCCCATGCAGTGTAAGATGTGTAATATCTGGAAAAATCCGACAGATCCGCGGCTGGAAATTCAACCGGAAGAATTGGAGATTTTGCCGCATGTGAAATTTATCAATATAACAGGGGGAGAACCTTTTATTCGTGAAGATTTAGATAAGATTGTGGAGGTCGCTTTTCGAAAAGCCCCCAGAGTTGTTATTTCCACGTCGGGGTGGTTCGAGGAGCAGTATTGGAGTTGGCGAGAAAAATTCCCCAAAATAGGAATACGTATCAGTATCGAGGGCTTATCTCAAAAGAATGATGAATTACGGGGAAGAGCCGGAGGTTTTGATAAAGGGTTGAGGACTCTCTTGTCACTTAGGGAAATGGGGGTGAAGGATATTGGGTTCGGTATAACGGTGTCGAATAATAATTCCGAAGATATGCTTTCCCTATATCGTCTTTCCAAAGCCTTGAATATGGAGTTCGCTACCGCTGCGTTTCATAATTCGTATTATTTTCACAAAGATGACAATGTGATTACCAATCGCGATACCGTTTGTGGTAACTTTGCCGAGCTGATCAATATGCAAATGAGGGAAAAACACCCCCAAATCATGGGCACGGGCATTTTTTAATATGGGATTGATAAACTATATCGAAGGAAATCGCCGTATGTTGCCGTGTGAAGCAGGTTTGATGAATTGTTTCATAGACCCTTATGGCGAAGTTTATCCTTGCAATGGGTTGGAAGCTAAGTATTGGAAAGAGAGCATGGGAAACATTCGACAGGCGAACTCTTTTTCGGATATTTGGAGCAGCGAACAAGCCCAACATGTGCGTAGTTTGGTACGCAAATGTCCGAAGAATTGTTGGATGGTCGGCACGGTCTCTCCGGTTATGAAGAAATTTGCTTATGCCCGTCACCCCATGGGGTGGATTATCAAAAATAAATTACGTTCCCTTTTAGGGAAACCTGTTTGTCTGGATAAGAAATGGTACGACGTGGGGCAAGATCCCATGCAGGGAAATTTAGGACGTGAGTAAACGGGGGAGGGGAGTGTTGCGATGAAGATAGTTGTAGTCGGTACTCGTGGTATCCCCGATATTCAGGGAGGTGTGGAAACACACTGTGAGGAATTATATCCCCGATTAGCTGCTATGGGACATGATGTGACGGTTGTTCGTCGTTCGTGTTACGTCACTCCCCAAAATAAGATTAAGGAGTATAAAGGCGTTCGTCTAAAAGATATTTATGCTCCCCGCAGAAAAAGTATAGAAGCCATTGTTCACACTTTTTTAGCGATTATTTATGCTCGTTGGGTCGATGCTGACGTTTTACATATCCATGCTATCGGCCCGGCTCTATTAACCCCGTTGGCCCGGTTGTTGGGATTACGAGTGGTGATGACCCATCACGGTCCCGATTATGATAGGCAGAAGTGGAATAAGACAGCTAAGTCTGTGCTCAGATGGGGCGAACGAATGGGGGCGAATTATGCCAACGAAGTGATTGTAATTTCTACTGTGATAGATAATATTTTACGTGAAAAGTATGATCGCACGGACGCGCACTTGATTTATAATGGCGTGAATAAGCCTGTGCCGGCAAAAGACGACAGTTATATTCGGTCGTTGGAGTTGACACCTCGACGATATGTTTTGGCCGTAGGACGTTTTGTGGAGGAGAAAGGATTCGATTTACTCATAAAAGCATTTGCTCGTATTTCCGATTCGAACTGCAAATTGGTCATAGCTGGTGATGCCGACCATGAAGATCATTATTCTGTCTCTTTAAAACGGCTGGCAGAAGAACACCATGTCGTTCTCACAGGCTTCGTAAGGGGGGCTAAATTGAATGAACTCTTTTCCCATGCGCGTTTGTTTGTCCTTCCTTCTTTTCATGAAGGATTGCCCATTGTGCTGCTCGAAGCGTTGAGTTATCGGTTGCCGGTATTGGTCAGCGACATTCCGGCGAATAGGCTTGCCTGCCTCGATGCCTCCGATTTTTTTCGTTACGGGGAACATCGGCTCGTTGGAAGAGAAATTATCTTGTAAATTAGAGGGAGAAATGGAAGAACGTCATTATGATTTATCTCCTTATAATTGGGACTATATTGCGTCTCAGGTAGATTCTGTATATCGGTTAGCTAAGAAACCCCGATAATAAAAAATATTCCTTCGATAAAAATTTCCGCTATTTTCGAACTATCTTTTGTCGGTTTTGTTTTTGAGTATAACAATGGTGTTATTATATAACAATCAAAACAAAACTGATATGAAAAAACTAATCCCAATTCTTTTTGTCGTAGCGGTATTAGCTGCATGCCAAAAAAAGAGCCCAGCCTTTCCAAGCTGGATGATGATTATGTGGTGTTTACCGATTATGATAAATCGGCCGACTTCGGCGAATATCTCACCTATTATATGCCGGATAGTGTCTTACTCATTACGAATAATGAAAAAGCGACCTATTGGACAAATGAAGATGCCGATTATATTCTCGAAACATTTGCCGATAATATGGCTGCTCGGGGATTCACATTGGTCGATTCGAAAGAAGATGCCGATTTAGGGTTACAGGTAAGCTATATTGAAGACGTACGTTATTTCGTCGATTATCCCAATGACTATTGGTGGTGGGGATATCCCGGATATTGGGGACCCGGATATTGGGGATCATATTGGAACAGTTGGTATTATCCCTATCCCGTAGTATATAGTTATAGTGTGAATTCATTTTTGGCCGAGTTAGTCGACTTAACGAATAAAAACAGTAGCAATCGACGGTTAACGATTCTTTGGGATTCCTATATGGCCGGATTGAAGAGCGGCTCCCTAGATTAAATAGAAATTTAATAATCCAAGCGATAGACCAGTCGTTTGTTCAGTCTCCTTATTTGACGAATAAATAACGGGCTACCACATTTTTGTATATTAATAAAAAGAAAACGAATTATGAAAACTATTAAACACATATCGTTATGGGTGGTAGTCGCTACTTGTATGGTAGCCGTGTCGACCCGGGGAAACGCACAAGCCGTTTCGAGTACTTATTTTAATGTCGATTGGCAGTTTAACGCTCCTGTTGGGAACAGTTATGCCGATAAAGCCAGTGGATGGGGTATGAATTTTGAAGGTGGTTATTATGTAATGCCTAAAATGGCTATTGGAGCTTTTATTTCTTATCACACGAATAATAAATATATAGACAGGCAGACTTTGATGTTAAAGAGCAATTCGGCTCTTACGACCGACCAGCAACATTCGTTGTTTCAGCTACCCTTTGGTCTGTTGGCAAAATATCGCTTTACGACCGACGGAATTTTAGAACCTTATGCAACGGTGAAATTGGGCGCCAATTATAGTCGCATGTCTTCTTATTTGCAGGCTTGGGAGATTTATGATGACACATGGGGTTTTACCGTGTCTCCCGAAATCGGAGTGAGTATTTTCCCGAATCCGAGTGTCCGTTATGGTTTCCACGTAGCTTTGTATTATAATTATGCTACTAATAAGAGTAAAGTATTGACCTATGATATCGATGGTCGCAACAATATAGGGTTCCGTTTAGGGGTCTCTTTCTAAAAGATTAGTCTCGGTATAAAGGGGGAATAAATGTATATTCATACACTTTATTCCCCTTTTGTTAAATAAAGAGAGGGGAGTTGTGCCGTAGTGCTTTATATATTATTTTTTTGTCTCGATTATCAATAATATTCATACATTATGTATCATCGTTTGAGAGTAGGATTATTAGTCGTTTTCTGTTTATCTATCGGAAATTTATTCGGGCGTTTTTGCCCAACATTCGACAGATTACTATTCTTTGTCGATGGTCGGAAATGCCGGAAACGGGATTTTTGCACCGTATTATTTGTCTGCCAATAAGCATGGGTTGGTAACACACAGTAAAAGCGGATATTTGCGAGCCTCGGTTTTTAAAGGCTTGGAGATGAACAAACGGTTTTCCTATGAGTTCGGTATCGATTTGGTTGGATTGATGTCTTCTACATCTCCGGTATCCTATTATTCGGACGGAAACCTGAAAACGCATAATCCGGGCGTGTCGTCTTTCCTCATACAACAAGCCTATATAGGCATGAAATACCGCATGATTTTTATATCGGCAGGTTGTCGGGAGCTTACCGATGAAGTAGTAAATTTCGAGTTGAGTTCCGGCGGGTTGGTCTGGTCGGGTAATGCACGGCCTATACCCCAAGTTAGAGCCGGATTTATCGATTTTGTAGATATTCCGTTTACGAAAGGCTGGGTACAGATTAAGGGTGAACTTGCGTATGGAAAGTTTATGGACAACGATTTTTTAAGGGACCATTACAATTATTATAATCAGTATATTACGACCGATGCTTTATGTCTCACCATAAATCCATTTCGTTTCGTTCCAATCCCGACAAACCCTTTGTCGTAACGATCGGAGCCGAACTGGCAGCACAGTTCGGAGGCACTAAACGGTATTATGAAAAGGGTATTTTGATAGATTCTCTCACGATGAAAAGTCCGACACGCTTGAAAGATTTTTTTAAAATCTTGTTTCCGTCGTCTGGTGATGGCCAAACCAATGAAGGAGATCAGGCCTACTATTATGGAAACCATGTGGGACAATGGAATTTATCGGCGGAATACAGGTTCAAAGACAATTCTTCTGTAAGAGGTTACTTCGAATGGTATTTCGACGATGCATCAGGAATGGGAAAGTTCAATGGTTGGGACGGTCTATGGGGGCTTGAATATAAGAGCGGTAAGAAAAACTGGCTGTCGAATGTCGTTTTAGAATATTTGGATATGACCAATCAAAGTGGGCCTCTGAATTGGTGTCCGAGTGATTATAATGATCCTAAATTGGATATAGAAGCCACGGGAGCCGATGATTACTACAATAACTATTTCTATAACGGTTGGGCGCATTACGGCCTTTCAATGGTACGGCAATGGCTAAATCCTTGTTGTACAATACAGATGGTTATATGAGATACAAGCATAATAGAATACGAGGAGTCCATTTAGGAGCGTCGGGTTATATTGCTCCCGAATGGAAATATAAAATATGAGCGTCGTATCGAACCTCTTGGGGAACGACTTTTCTTCCGTTAGCCGATACCCAACACGATATGTCGGGGCTGATAGAATGTGTTTATTCTCCGATAAAACTTTCGGGGTGGTCGTTTTCCGCTTCTTTGGCCGGAGATTGGGGCGAGTTGTATGGAGATAAATGGGGTGTTGCTATCGGTATCAGGAAAAGTGGAATTTTAACAATTGGAAAATGAAGAACAAGATAATGATTCGCCGTATTTTAATAGGACTGTTTTTGGGGATTGTTGTCACCTCTTGTACCCATAATGATGGGTATATAGGTCCTCTTTTCGGGAAATGGCAATTGATTGAGATGTGGGAGAATGGTACAATGACCCCACATGATAGCCTTTACTATAATTTTCAGAGTAGTGTCATAAAGTTACAATTGGTTCATCGGGGAGGAATAGAAAATACAACAGAAAATTATTTCGGGAGTTATGTTCGTGAAAATGACATACTGAAATTTAAAATAATGGAACCCTCTTGGTTTGAATTTAAACCTGATTTATCTGTTTTCAAGTTGGAAATGGACAAAGAATATACTTTTTACATTGAGAAACTTACCTCTTCAAAATGATTTTGACCCGGGGTGAAGATGAACGCTTTGTTTTCCGAAAGTTCTGAATTTACAGATATCGGATTTCCCGATTTTCAGAATCCTCCGAGATTTGCTTGGGATATAATTTAATGAATCCCGACCGGGGATCGAATAAGTCTTCTAATTTTTTAGCGCTGTTTCCTGAGAATAAAATGCCGTTGAGGTCAGAAGTCAGTCTGGCCGAAAACCTTTGGGGGCGTAAAGTATTGCGCCTGTCAGTTTATGTTTATAGAGCCAGATGAAACAAGTGTTAGGATTTACTCCGCGAGTTAAGTACCCTAAAATAGTTCCGACGGGAATTTCACTGCGTACCGACGAATCCAATTTAACGATTCGGTGTGTAAAGATTTCGGAAAATCGAATGTCTTTAAACCGTTCGATAGCGACTCTTTCTCCATTTTCTGTCAGGAGCCAAATACCTTCCCAACTGTCGATTGGAGCTGTATCGAAATAATGTTTGGCACTTTCTTCGGTATAATTTTCAAGAATGAAACTACGATAAGGAGGCTTACTTTCATAACGCCCTTCTTCATCTTTTATCGATGAGGAACAGAGCATACCGATGCATAGTAAAACTATGAGTTTGATTCTCATTAGAATTTATAGTTGAATCCGAAACTTAGTAATTCTTTCAGTTGGAAATGTCCGAAGTCTTTGTTCAGCGCGCGAGCATCGTCATATCGCAGATGAACAAATAAACGAGTAGAGAAGAAACGGTTGAGGATAAAGTCGAATGTATTTTCCATATCCCCTTGTACATGATCATAGTTGGTGAAATAAAACAGTCTGCAACTCCAAACCATGTTATGATAGAACTCCCATTTGATGCGCCCTTCGAAGGAGGAACCGTATTGACTCATGCTTTTCCCCGATTTGATCCCGAAGCTGGCCGCATCCATGTCGTCGTTAACGATGAATTGCAAGTTGTAGGAAAGCGGAGAGAGCGATATTGATGTCTCGAAACGTTTTTTATCGTTTTTATATTGATAAGACATACCTAAACCCAAATTCAACTCGGCAGGAGATAGAAATGCAGCCACCTTGTTGTTGGAATTAGCGGCATAACTAGTGAAAAATTGTGTCTTGAAATTCATGGTCGCAGTGTAGTACCATTTGTTGTAGGCTTTAAGACCGAATTTCGAGTTTATCTGGAATAAATCTTCACTGATTTTTACAGAATGCAATGTGTCTTCCGGGGCACTGTTGATGTTCAATCTCCATTGTACTAAATTCTCGAATAAGATACGTTGCTCTTTGGGATCGTTATATTTGATAGAGAATTGTTGGTCGCTTAGCAGATTGACATTGCTCGTCCCTCCTTGATACCAATTCTCCGAAACATAGACTTGGGAAAATTGTATGGACGATTGAAATTGATTATCCATCGTTTTAGTTTGATTTTTTCTTTTCCCACGTCATTTTTTATAATTAGCGGCTTTTCTTTGATAGAGAGAATATGTTTGGCCGGATCGTTTTCGATCACGTATTGTTTAGGCACTTCCGGTAGATTGTCTGTATTGTAATGTATAAGTTTCGGGTAATTGACGATTACATAGTTCTGTGCTAGATTTCGGGTCTTTTCGGCTTGAATCTCGTCTTGTAACCATTTATCGTCCACCGAAAGAGACTTTGGTTTGAATGGGCATTTTTCGGCCGAGGGTAAATGTTGAAAAGGAGTAGACATCTGTTTTTCGAACACGATAGGTAAGAAAAGTGGGTTGACAGGTATTTCGCCCGACCCTTGCATAGCTCTTATGCTGTCGGCATATTCGAGCATACGCAACATTTTGATAACCGGTAAAATCTGTTCGGTTGAGTCTGTTTCCAATAATGAAAGTAAATTCTTGTCGGCCTCTTGCTGGCGAGCGATCGAGTCGGTATCGGTAACCTGTATGGTTATAGAATCTGATGGCATGGCCATTGTTATACTGTCAGATACGATTTCGTTCGTTATACTATCGTTCTGTTCTATGACAGTCGTTGCGAATACTCCGGTTACAGAAAGAAGACTTATGAGAATAGCTGTAATTCGTGAGTTCATAAGAGTATATGTTTGTATTTTTTAAGATAGTGCAACAAGTAGAGAGTAGAAATAGGTTTATTCGATTATGGCAAGGCGTAGCCTATTTTCGCATCTGTTTGCAAAGATAGTGCCAATGAGGGCAAAAGCAAGCTTGCTTGACTTTGCCGAATGCAGCCTATTTTCGCATCTGTTTGCAAAGATAATGATTATTTGATACAAATTGTTTACTGATAGTCTTTCTTTTGGGTAAAAATTGTAAAGTGTTTCTATCTGTTATGGGCTTTTCTCTTCATAGCAAATGAAAAGTGATAATTCTGTTGAATGTTGCGATAGATTGTGGATTATTTTTCCTAATTTTGCGCCTTGTAAATGTAACACATAAACCATATTTTATCGTGGAGACTAAGTATATATTCGTTACGGGGGGGTAACCTCGTCGTTGGGTAAAGGTATTATTTCGGCTTCGTTGGCTCGATTGCTTTTGGCAAGAGGTTATAGAGTAACTATCCAAAAGTTCGATCCTTACATCAATATAGATCCCGGAACATTGAACCCTTATGAACATGGAGAATGTTATGTGACGGTCGATGGACACGAAGCCGACCTTGACTTGGGTCACTACGAGCGATTCACCAATACTCCTACGACTCGCGCCAATAATATTACAACAGGGCGTATTTATCAAAATGTAATAGATAAAGAACGACGGGGCGATTATTTGGGAAAGACGGTGCAGATTATTCCGCATATTACAGATGAAATTAAACGTAACATTAAACTTTTAGGATCGAAGAACCAGTTCGATTTCGTAATCACGGAGATTGGGGGAACGGTCGGGGATATCGAATCTTTGCCCTATCTCGAAAGCGTACGTCAGTTGCGTTGGGAAATGGGGAAAAATTGTGTATGTATTCATTTGACCTATGTACCTTATATTGCTGCCGCTAAGGAATTGAAAACCAAACCGACCCAACATTCGGTAAAACAATTGCAGGAGGTAGGTATCCAACCCGATATATTGGTATTGCGTACCAGTATGAGTTATCTCTTGCTTTACGTAAGAAGGTGGCATTGTTTTTGCAATGTAGATCCTGCGGCAGTGATTCAGTCGATAGATGTTCCGTCTATATACGAAGTCCCTTTGAAAATGCATCAACAGCATTTAGATGAAATCGTATTGACGAAAACCGGTTTACCCATAAACGGAGAACCTCATTTGGAGCCGTGGTTGAATTTCTTGCATCGCATGAAAAATGCGACTAAGACCGTACGTATCGGATTGGTCGGCAAATATGTAGAACTTCCCGATGCCTATAAATCTATCAATGAATCGTTGTTTCAGGCGGCGACCTATAACGATCGCAAACTCGATTTGCAATATATTCATTCCGAGAAATTAAATAGCGGAAATGTGGACGCTATGCTTTCTTCTTTAGATGGCGTGTTGATCGCTCCGGGATTTGGGCAGAGAGGTATCGAAGGAAAATTCATCGCTTTGAAATATGCTCGTGAACACGATATTCCGACATTTGGCGTATGTTTGGGCATGCAATGCATGGTGATCAGTATGCCCGTGATGTGTTGGGATATACCGATGCTAACTCTACCGAAATGGACGTGACGACCAAGCATAATGTAATAGATTTGATGGAGGAGCAGAAAAGCATAACCAATATGGGTGGGACGATGCGTTTAGGCGCCTATGACTGTATATTGGCCGAAGACTCTATTGCTGCTAAGGCTTATGGAACGACCCATATTCGCGAACGGCATCGCCATCGTTTCGAATTTAACAATGAGTATCGTAAAGCTTTTGAAGATGCCGGAATGCGTTGCGTGGGCGAGAATCCTGAAACTCATTTGGTCGAAGTTGTCGAGGTTCCGTCTTTGCGTTGGTATGTGGGAGTACAATATCACCCCTGAGTACAATAGTACGGTTCTTAATCCGAATCCCCTTTTCGTTGACTTTATTAAAGCAGCGATTTCAAAAAAATAATTTAGTAATCTCAAAATTGAAGAATGGATAAAAACACGATTTTAGGTCTTGTATTGATGGTCGTAGTTGTGCTGCTTTTCTCTTGGTGGATGCAGCCTACACCCGAACAATTGGAGGCACAGCGTCGGTATAACGATTCGATTGCCGCTGTGGAAGCGGAACGTATGGCCGAGGCCGCTTTGGCAGAAACACCCGTTTCGACCGATACCGTTTCGGGAGAAGTTGCCGATTCATTAAAAAATGCAGGTTTGATAGCGCGTTTCGGCGAGTTCGCTCCTTGTGCCGAAGGTTCGGAAGAATTTACTACTTTGTCCAATAATAAGGTGACATTGAAGTTTTCTAATAAAGGAGGTCGTCTTTATGAGGCTGTTTTGAATGATTACATGGCCTATGATTCCACGAATGTGACTCTGTTTACCGGAGACGAAAACGACTATGGATTCATTATTCGTACGAATGCGCGTGTGATCGATACACGCGATTTATATTTTACTCCCGAAATCGATGGTAATGCTGTAAATATGATATTGCAGCTTGCCAATGGAAGTCAGATGGGCATTCGATATTCTTTGCCGGAAGACAGCTATATGTTGAAAATGGATATCTGGCAGAAAGATATGGACCGGGTAATTCCGTCGAGCGCTGTTTATTGGGATTTTATTTGGGACCAGAAAATGCGCCGTCAAGAAACAAGGACGTATGTTTGAGGAGAGAAATAGTGCCTTGTATTATAAATTTGCAGGAGACGATGTAGAGCATTTGAGCGAGTCGGGTAACGATGAAGAGAAAGCGACTACGAGCCTCAAATGGATTGGGTTTAAAACCAGTTTTTTCTCTACTGCTTTTTATTGCCGATGGAAAATTTAACGACGGAATTTTTACCTCTCGGTCTTTGGAAGAAGATAGATATTTGAAACAGTTTCATGCCGAGAGTACGATAGATTATGATTCGAAAGAGTCGCAGGTTGCCGGATTCAATATTTTTCTCGGACCGAATTCTTATCCGTTATTGTCCTCTTATGACGACGATCTTTCGGGAGACCAGACTCTCGATTTGGATAAGCTCGTTCCACTGGGATATAAGTTTTTCCGTTGGATAAATACGCTCATCGTTATACCGGTATTCACCTTCTTGGGTAAATTTTTCAGCAATTATGGCGTTATCATTTTGTTGTTGACGATATTTATAAAGCTCGTTTTATTCCCCTTCACGTATAAATCTTATAAGTCGCAGGCTCGTATGCGGGTTTTAGCCCCTCAAATTAAGGAGATTAATGATAAGTATCCGGGGCAGGATAAAGCGATGGAGCGTCAGCGTTTGACAATGGATCTGTACAGCAAGGCGGGAGTGAATCCTATGGGCGGGTGTTTGCCGTTACTTTTACAAATGCCTATTCTTATTGCGATGTTCACCTTCTTCCCGTCTTCTATCGAGCTTCGGGGTGAATCGTTCTTGTGGGCGAAAGATTTGTCGACCTATGATGCGATCGTAAGTTGGGACACTTATATACCGTTGATAACGCCCTATTTTGGTAATCACATCAGCCTTTTCTGTTTGTTGATGACTATTACCAACTTGATATACACCAAAATCAATATGCAGAATACCGCCGGACAACAACAGATGCCGGGTATGAAGTTCATGATGTATCTGATGCCCGTCATGTTCTTGGTATTCTTCAATAATTATTCGGCCGGGTTGAGTTATTATTATTTCTTGTCGTTGTTGATTACGATTATTCAAACCTATGTATTCCGTAAATGTATCAACGAGGAGAAGGTTCTTGCCGAGTTGAAAGAGAATCAAAAGAAACCTCGCAAGAAGAGCGGTTTCATGGCTCGGTTGGAAGAAGCGCAACGCCAGCAGCAGGCTGCGTTGAGAGAACAACAGAAGCAACGAAACAAACAACAGCGTCGTCGATAAATAACGAAGGGGAGCATTGCTCCCCTTCGTTATTTATGATAGTTTCGGATTTTTCCTGTTTTATTTTATGGGAAAGAATACCGGAAACATACTCCTTTATATACGATCGGCAAGTGACAACTTCGTTCTCCATCGTTCTTTTTTGGTAGTGGTGCAGGTCGTTTATGCGGCAATCAGTGCAGATGATTTTGTAGAAACTGTCTTAGTACCGAAGCATGATTGTGGGTGGCATCTTTTTTGAGGCATACAATAATGTTATTCGATCGTGGCTCTTTATTCTTTCGACGAAATCTTTTTACAGAGTCGGAGTTTTCCAACTCTTTTGAATATAGCGATACGAATCCCTCCCAATGCTCTTGCGGATTCTCATGGAACCATCGGCGTAATGCGGGAGAAGGAGCAATGTTCTTCTCCCAGATATCATATTTCAGAGCCTCTTTTTTCGTGCCTCTGGGCCATAAGCGATCTATTAATATACGATAGCCGTCCGATACTTTTGGAGGATCGTATACCCGTTTTATATTGATTTGCATGGTTACCTATTTCCTTAATTCTTTTTCCATTTCAATAGTTCGTGGAAAGACTATATTGTTTTCGAGGTGAATGTGTTGGTGTAGGGCTTTTTCAAAAGATTTCAATCTGTCGAAAGCCAATCGGTAACTGTTGCAAGCATCTTTGGGGACTGTGTAGTTTTGGGTTAATCGGTTGATATGCTGGAATCGTTCTCCCTCAGCCTCGTGTTCCGACAACATTACCGAGATGGGAGCTTCGATCGAACCGCAATGGAAATCGGGTAAATGTTTGTGCTCTTCTCTGGCCTTAAACATTTCGTAGATATAAGGGAATAAAACTAATTCTTCTTTGTCGAGATGGCTGTAAAGGCTTTCGAGCGAGTCGTGAAAGAGAGTACGTATTTTGTATAGTTCCGGGTGGCGGTCTCCGTGGACATTACAAACTTTGTCCAAGAGATGTAATAATTCTGGTCCGTGCGAGCGAATGTTGCGGTGGTGGATTTTGAGAATATAGTCTATGAGCAAATCGATAGGCCAATTGGTAAAATCGATGTTTCCGTGAGCAGACGATGGAGTGTTTTCGAGTTCTTTTTGGACTTGGTCGAGTTCTACATTTGCATTTTTACAGGCTTCGAGCAACGGTGTGGAACCGTGGCAACAGTAGTCGATACCGTATTTTTCAAATACGTTCGCCGCTTCGTATTTGTCGGCGACAATTTGGCCGACAGTCTGGGTTTCGTAGGATTTCATATTCCAATATATTTTTATTTCCCGGAAATTCCCGGTATTGTCAATACAATTTATCGAAGAAAAAGTTTCGAGGTTTATGGTTATTTATTCTATACGTTCGGGTATAAAAAAGAGATTATCCCACCTCGTTGGGATAATCTCTTTCTATATGGTAATCTATTTGCCGGTTAGTTATTTTCGGGGCGTAATTTTCGAACGGTTACACCGGCTTGCCACATCTCGCTTTCTCGCAACTCTTTCAACTCTTTGTTCAGTCCATCGCGATATCCTCTTTACTGTTCGTGTCGATAGAACGTTGAGCTTCGTTCCCTTTGGCTACCTCTTCATACAGTTCTTCGAATACGGGTTTGGTAGCATCACGAAACTTTTTCCACCAGTCGAGAGCTCCTCGCTGGGCTGTTGTCGAGCAGTTGGCATACATCCAATCCATACCGTTTTCGGCGACAAGAGGCATCAGTGATTGGGTAAGCTCTTCGACCGTTTCGTTGAATGCTTCCGAAGGGCTGTGTCCGTGTGCGCGCAGTGTGTCGTATTGTGCGGCGAAAATACCTTGAATGGCTCCCATGAGAGTGCCCCGTTCTCCGGTAAGGTCGGAATAAACCTCGCGTTTGAAAGTAGTTTCAAAAAGGTATCCCGAACCGACTCCGATACCGAGAGCTATAACTTTCTCTTTGGCGTGCCCAGTCGCATCTTGGAAAATAGCATAGCTCGAATTGAGCCCCCGACCTTGCAAGAACATGCGCCGTAAACTGGTTCCCGAACCTTTGGGCGCAACCAGTACTACATCGACATCGGCAGGAGGAACGATACCCGTGCGCTCTTTGTAGGTGATGGCGAATCCATGAGAAAAATAAAGCGTTTTACCGGCGGTAAGATGTTTTTTTCACTTTGGGCCATACCTCTATTTGAGCTGCGTCGGAAAGAAGGTACTCGATAATTGTTCCACGCTGGCAAGCCTCTTCGATTTCGAAAAGCGTTTCGCCGGGAACCCAGCCGTCGGCCACCGCTTTATCCCATGTCTTCGAGCCTTTTCTTTGTCCGACGATGACATTGAATCCGTTGTCCCGCAAGTTCATACTTTGTCCGGGGCCTTGTACGCCGTATCCGATAACGGCGATGGTTTCGTCTTTGAGGATTTCTCTTGCCTTTTCCAATGGAAATTCTTCCCGGGTGACTACGTTTTCGTCAACACCGCCAAAATTCATGATTGCCATTTTCTTTTTTGTTTAGAGGTTAATTAAATTGGTTTTATCTGTTTTCAAATATGATTCTTCCTTTGCAGTACACGGTTTGGTCGTCCCGTATTTCTAAGGTAAAATGATCCGGAGCTTCTTCCTCTTTCAGCAGTTGCAGGGTAGAACCGTATCGAGCTTCGTTGGCATAGCTTATCTCGAACCGTCGGATACGTTGTTTGTCATACCGTTCGAAAGGGAAAAGGTCGAGTTCGTGCTCGATGTATTTCACACTGTTGACATGTCGGTTCAAATCTATATCGTTATAAGTCACAGGATAGATTACTGCATTTTCGTCATGTACATCGCGTACTCTCGATTGCTTTTCGATGGGGCATGCTTTGTCCGATATGTTCTCGGCGATATATTCGAATTGACTTTATATCTACCGATGTGCGACTATCCAAATCGATAACGACCCAAATCGTGCGGGATATCCGCAGGGAGAGCCGTCCTCTCCCCAGTATGGCGAAGTTTCTCGATGAAAAATGCTTGTTATACCCTTCGATCCATGTTTGTAAAGTATAATGCTCGTTGATGAGCGGATAACGGTACATTTCGACGGTGAGCCGGGAGAGTACCCATACTTGCCGGTTTTTGATGAGCGTACTATATCCCACGCCCCACGATTCGGCATGTAACGTAGCCACTTCGAGTATTCGTTTGGCGAGCAGGGTGAGCGGCAACTCCTGTTGACCGTTTCCTTCGGCCGGCTCTACGGTATAAGTTTTGGAGTAGACCGGTTCTGTTTGTCGTTTGGATTGTTCTTCTTTTTTTCTTTCATAGTTGGTTTTGTCGGTATTGTTGTTCTTGTAGGAATATGCTTACGTGCTCGACGGTCGATTTGGTTATGGCGACACGTCCCGACCGGACGAATTGCATGACATCGTATCGACTCAGTTCTTCGAACAGAGATTGAGTTTCGTCGGGGTGGCCCGATTTCTCGATGACGGTATATGTGCGGTTTACTTCCAAAATGCGGGCATTGTGTTTGCGAATCAAATCTTCGATGCTCCTGTCGTCCAATAGTTTGTCGGTAGGAACCTTGTAAAGTGCGACCTCTTGAAAAAAATGATTTCGTCGTCGGTATAAAAAAGAAGGCGCGTAATACGTCTATTCGTTTTTCTATCTGCTTGACCAGTTTTTCCATCGTTTCGCGGTCGCTGTATGTCGTGATGGTAAATTTGTGTACACCTTCGATAGCCGAGCCCGATACCGACAGGCTCTCGATATTGAGCTGTCGGCGTGTAAAGATAATCGAAATCTGATTCAGTAATCCTACTTGGTTTTCAGAATAAACGGTTACGGTATATAATGTCTGTTGAGTCATATCGGTCTTAATATTTTTCAGTGGCGTTGAGCATGATATGGGTTACACAGCTCCCGGCGGGAGTCATCGGGAATACCATGCAATCCGGGTCTATTTGTACATCGAGCAGGTAAGCTCCGCGGTGGTCGAGCATACGTCGTATGGCAGAGTCGAGTTCTTCGCGGGTGGCGACCCTTTCGCCGGCTATGCCGTAAGCTGCTGCCACGCCCGTAAAATCGGGATTCAGCATTGGGGTTTCGGAGTAGCGATGGTCGAAGAACAGGTCTTGCCATTGTTTTACCATACCCAAGAAATTATTATTGAGAATAATGATCTTCACATCGATACCATATTGCATGATTGTACCCAATTCTTCGATTGTCATTTGCAGTCCTCCGTCTCCGGTAAAAAAGCAGACCGTGCGGTCGGGATTGCCTATCTTGGCTCCGATAGCGGCGGGAAGGCCGAACCCCATAGTGCCCAATCCGCCGGAGGTAACGATACTGCGGGATCTTTTTGAACCGGTAATATCGGGCCGATAGCATTTGGTTTTTGTCCCACGTCGGTCACGAGAATACTGTCGTTGCCTGTGGCTTCGGATACCTTTCGGGCGACCTCTCCCATATTCATCAATGGTTTCCGGGGTGTATCTCCGGTTCTATGACCTTTTCTTTTTCCACCTTTTCACACACAGAGAAAGATTCTATCCATTCGGAGTGTTCGGCGGGAGCGATTTTTTCATTCAGCTTTTGCAATACGGCACGGGCATCACCCAGTACTGATACATCGCACTTCACGTTTTTGTTAAATTCCGACGGGTCGATGTCTATATGAATTACTTTGGCTTGTCGGGCATATTGTTTCAAGTCGCCCGTTACTCGGTCGTCGAACCGCATGCCGATGGCGATGAGCAGGTCGCATTCGTTGGTCTTGATGTTGGCGGCTATGCTGCCGTGCATGCCTAACATGCCTTTGTATAGGGGGTGGCCGGTCGGCATTGCCGATAATCCCAACAGAGTGCAACCTACTGGTATATCGGCTTTTTCGGCCAGCTCCGACAATTCCTTTTCAGCATGGGAGATAACTACCCCTGACCGGCGAGTATGAACGGTTTGCGAGACTGGTTGATAAGCCGGGCGGCTTCCTCTATTTCGCCGGGTTGTATGTCGGGATAAGGGTTGTAGCTGCGAATGAATTGACAGGGCTTGTAGTCGAATTCGGTCATTCCCGTTTGGGCATCTTTTGGCAATGTCGAGAACCACAGGACCCGGACGACCGTTCCCGGCGATGTAAAAAGCTCTTGCTACCGCCCAAGCTATTTCTTCGCTGTGACGTATCTGGTAACTCCATTTGGTCACCGGCTGGGTGATTCCTACGACATCGGTTTCCTGAAAAGCGTCCGAGCCCAATAGGGGAGAGGCAACCTGCCCGGTGATGACGATGAGCGGCGTACTGTCCATCATGGCATCCGAGAGCCCCGTGATGATATTGGTGGCAGCGGGACCCGAGGTGACCATGACGACTCCGGTCTTCCCCGATACTCGTGCGTACCCTTGTGCGGCATGTGTAGCTCCTTGTTCGTGTCTCACGAGGATATGTTTCAATTTGTCTCGATAATCGTAGAGAACATCGAATACGGGCATGATGGCTCCTCCCGGATATCCGAATATATACTCTGTCTTTTCTGCGATGAGCGATTTGATGAGCGCTTCCGCTCCGCTTATTTTCTCTGTTGCCATAGTCGTTTTGTACAATTGGGACTCTGTTTCTTAGATAATTCGTCCTGCGCCTTTATCGGCCGAGCTTACTAAGGCTGCATAGGCTTGCAGGGCTTTCGATATGTTTCGTGTTCTGTGTCGAGGGGTGAATGCCTCTTTTCCCCGGGTATTTTCTTCTGCTCTGCGACGTTCCATTTCTGTTTCTTCGATAAGCAGGTTGATGCTGCGGTTGGGAATGTCTATTTCGATGAGGTCGCCGTTCCGCACTAATCCTATGTTTCCGCCGGCGGCTGCTTCGGGCGAGATATGTCCGATGGAAAGTCCCGATGTCCCTCCTGAGAAACGACCGTCTGTAATGAGGGCACAGGCTTTGCCGAGGTGTCTCGATTTGATATACGAGGTAGGGTAGAGCATCTCTTGCATGCCGGGGCCTCCTTTGGGCCCTTCGTAGATGATGACGACCACGTCTCCGCTCTCTACTTTCCCGCCGAGTATGCCTTCGCAAGCCTCTTCCTGCGATTCGAATACTTTGGCTTTTCCCTTGAAGCGGAAAATGTTTTCGTCCACTCCGGCCGTTTTGACGATACAGCCGTCTTGGGCGATATTACCGAAAAGTACGGCCAGTCCGCCGTCTTTGACATAAGCGTGTTCGAAATCGCGAATACACCCTTTCGAACGGTCGGTATCGAGCTTGTCGTAATAGTTTCCCTGAGAGCCCATCACGAGGTTGAACCGGTTGCCCGGAGCACTTTTCCAAAGCCTTTCCGCTTCGGGGGGGACATGCTCCGTTTCGTATTGCATACTGTTCGATGGCTTCGGTTAAGGACAGTCGATCTGCTCGACGGACAGAGGTGTCTATCAGCCCCTCTTTTTTTCAAGTATGGCGAGAATCGAGAGAATGCCTCCCGCACGGTTCACGTCTTGTATGTGGTAGTGCGAATTGGGTGCTACTTTGCAAAGTACCGGCGACTTGCGGGACAGGGTGTCTATGTCTTGTATCGTAAAGTCTACTCCGGCCTCTTGGGCTATGGCGAGTAGGTGCAATACCGTGTTGGTAGAGCCCCCCATGGCAATATCGAGAGTCATCGCATTGAGGAATGCCGCGCGGGTAGCGATGTTACGGGGCAATACGCTTTCATCGCCGTCTTGGTAATAAGCCCGGCAGTTCTCCACGATTTGTCGGGCAGCTTGTATGAATAACCGTTCCCTGTTGCGGTGGGTCGCTACGACAGTACCGTTTCCGGGGAGAGCCAGACCGATCGCTTCGTTCAGGCAGTTCATCGAATTGGCCGTGAACATGCCCGAGCAGGAACCGCAGGTAGGGCATGCGGCATGTTCTACTCGGCGCACTTGTTCGTCGCTTATGGTTTCGTCGGCCGATTCGACCATGGCATCGATTAAATCGAGTCCTTTCCCATCGAGCTGCCCCGCTTCCATAGGGCCTCCCGATACGAAGACGGTAGGAATGTTGAGCCGCATGGCCGCCATGAGCATGCCCGGTGTGATTTTATCGCAATTGCTGATACAGATCATGGCATCGGCCTTGTGTGCATTGACCATATATTCGACGCTGTCGGCGATGAGGTCGCGGGAGGGAAGGGAATAAAGCATGCCGTCATGTCCCATAGCTATGCCGTCGTCGATAGCGATCGTGTTGAATTCGGCGGCAAAAGCATCCTGATTTCTCGATTTCTTTTTTTACCGTTTGCCCTATTTTATGCAGATGTACATGGCCGGGAACGAATTGGGTGAACGAATTGACGATTGCGATGATGGGGTTTCCCATCTCCGTTTCTTTCATGCCGTTGGCTCTCCATAGAGCTCTCGCTCCTGCCATTCTCCTTCCGCCAGTGCTCGTCGCACTCCGTAATTGATGCTTCATAATCTGTACTCATTAAAGAAAAACCTTTCCGCTGTGTGGAAAGGTTTTTACGATTACTCTAACTTTAACATTCTATGAGAAGTAACTACATACGCCTTTCCACCTTACCGACTCACGACAAGAAGTTCGCTAATGACCGATAGAGAAATGACGTGTAGTAACATAATTATCACATAAATATCGTTTATGATGTTGCAAATGTATAACTATTTTGTGATATAAACAAATAATTTGAAAGAAAAAATGTGTTTGCTATTTTAAATTGCTTGTATTTACGGAACTCATTGTAATAAATGAAAGTAAAAAACATCGTATAACTGTGTGATTGAAACCCGGTTAATTTTTGTCTTCTTGCTTCTGCCTAAGGAATGGCTGGAATTGAAAAAAATAAAGTGTATATTTGCAAGGTTTTATCCATCGAGAAAAAATCAAGTTATCGGAGAAGCGTTGAAAATTCGTCGAGTTATAAAGGCAAGTTTAGGAGCGATCGTCGGTATTGTTCTGGTTGCGTGTAGTCCTACCCGCCATGTCCCGGACGGTAGCTATCTGCTCGACCATGTAAAGATAGAGACCGATGATAAGTCGGTGAAACCTTCCGATTTGAAATCCTATTTGCGTCAGGAGCCTAATCACCGTATGTTCGGGTTGTTCCGCTTTACGCTCGGGCTATATAATTTGTCGGGAAACGATTCGACCAAATGGTATAACCGCTGGGTGAGGAATGCCGGTACACCCCCGATAATTTACGACCCGGTTTTGATAGAAAATTCTCGTATGCAAATGGAGAAGGCCATGAATAATAAGGGGTACATGGCTGCTCGGGTCGATGTCGATACGGTTTCGAAAGGTAAACGTATGGACGTGTTCTATCGAGTCTCGGCAAATACGCCGCATTACATAGACGATATAGACTATCGTATTTCAAACGATACGATTTCCCGGCTTGTCGAGCGGCAATATGTCTCTCATTCGCTTTTGAAGAAAGGATCGAATTTCGATAGAAATGTGTTGGACGAGGAAAGGCAACGCATTTCCGATATGTTGCGGCGCGATGGCTTTTATGCTTTTAATAAAGAACTGATTACCTATACGGCGGATACCGCCGACCGTTCGAAAGCAGTCGATCTCACTATGAATCTTGTTCCTGAGTCTGTTGCCAATGCTTCGGGGTATCGTCCGTACGAACGGTATTATATGAGGAAAATCTATTTTGTGTTGTCTTATGACCCGACGGCGACCGACCAAATCGATGTTGCCAATGCCGGTACATATAAGAATTATTATTTCGTGGAAGGCGATCGCCCTTATATTCGACGGGAAACATTGGTGGAGAATTGTTTCATTCGTCCAGGGTTGTTGTTCAGTAGTCGAGATGTGGACAATACCTATACGGCATTCGGGAGATTGCGTATTGTCAAATATGTCAATATTCGCTTCGAGCCGGCCGGTCGGAACGACGAAGGTGTAAATCAATTGATTGTTATATCTTGCTCAGCAAGGATAAGCCGCAGTCTGTCTCGCTCGAATTGGAAGGTACTAATTCCGGAGGGCGATTTAGGTTTTGCCGTGGGAGCTACTTATCAACATCGTAATATCTTCAAGGGTTCCGAAACTTTTTTTCGGCTAAGGTGCGCGGTGCTTATGAAAGTTTGTCGGGCGATTTGAGCGGACTCATCAATGACCGATATACCGAGTTGGGAGGGGAGATAGGAGTTACTTATCCCAAATTTCTTTTTCCCATTTTTGCGTACCGATTTTCGGCGGCGTATGAAGGCCAGCACCGAATATAGTATAAATCTTAATTTCCAGCAACGTCCCGAGTATACGCGAGTCATTTGGGGAGCGGCTTGGAAATATAAGTGGACGACCAATCGGGGATTCTACCGTCACAACTACGACCTGTTGGATATAAATTATGTCTATTTGCCTCGTAAGACCGACGGATTTCTCGAAAACATAGCCCCCGATAATCCGCTTTTACGATACAGTTACGAGGATCACTTCATCATGCGTATGGGATATACCTTTTATTGCTCCAATCTCAATCCCTCCAATCCGGTGCAGCGTCGCACCAATGTCTATACGTTGAGGGCTGCGGGAGAAATAGCGGGCAACGTGCTCAATGCCTTTTCCAAACTTACCTCGAAAAGAGCCCGATGGGGGATACAAGATTTTTGGTATCCGATATTCCCAGTATGCTAAATTCGATTTCGATTATAGTTTTACCCATTTGATTGACGAGAGAAACTCTATCGCTTTTCATGTAGGCGGAGGAATAGGCATACCCTATGGGAATTCCGATATTTTACCTTTTGAGAAACGCTACTATTCGGGTGGAGCCAACAGTGTGCGGGGGGTGGTCGGTAAGAACGCTCGGTCCCGGTAGTTATAACGGCAATAATTCTGTATCCGAATTTATCAATCAGTGTGGAGATATACGCCTCGATATAAATCTTGAATATCGCACCAAACTATTTTGGAAAGTAGAGTTGGGAGCTTTTATCGATGCCGGTAATATTTGGACGATTCGTGATTACGAATCGCAGCCCGGCGGTCAGTTCCGACTGGATTCGTTTTATAAGGAAATCGCGTTGGCCTATGGATTGGGAATCCGTTTGGATTTCAGCTATTTCTTACTTCGCTTCGACATGGGAATGAAAGCCTATAATCCGGCGGCCGGACAAGACCATTGGGCAATCGCATCGCAAAACTTCAAACGAGATTCTGCGTTTCATTTCACGGTGGGGTATCCTTTCTGATACTTCTATTTTATATGAGGGCTACAAAAAATAGGATACATATATTTGGAATATCCCGAAATATCCCTAACTTTGCAGCACTTTTTCATAAAAGGTCGGTTGAGTAGCTCAGCTGGATAGAGCAACAGCCTTCTAAGCTGTGGGTCTTGGGTTCGAATCCCAACTCAATCACTCGAAAGGGAAGCAAAAATTTGCGTCCCTTTCGTTTTTATACAACTTTATTAATTCTCTCCCTATCCCATCTACTAAAATTTCATATTCCTCTTGCCGTGTCCCGTAGTATTACGGGGTGTTTTTGCAACGCAAAAATATAGGGGAGGTGGCACGAAGTGACGGAGGGGTTAAAAAAACACTGTCAAAAAATTCCATGTAATCTTTCTAACCCCTCTCCTCAGAAACTACTGTTTCTTCGGTCTCTCCCCTATATTTTGCGTTGCAAAACACAGGGGAGAAGGTTAGAATGTTTTGTCTTGTTGTATAAAAACCTCGTTGGACTGTAACGAAATAGGAAATGTGTCTCCCTCTTCTGCGCATGTATGTACGATAGGGTAGATGTACGAAGGGCGGAGAGGTTGGAAAATACCGGCAGTGGAGTTAAGTCTCGTCCTCCTTTTTGTTTATCATAAATGAGGTGGAGTGTACCACAGGACGAGGGAGAAATAAACATACAAAAGCTCCCCCTGCTTAGCAACAAGTCGAGACGGGCTTGAAATAGAAATAAGATTCTTTTTTGGAGGCGAATTTTGTAGGGGGGGAATTTAGGCTTAATTCACCGAAAAGGAAGAGCTTTATGGGTTTATGTAGGGAGCTGTATTCAGCAATCGTTGCTGTCGAAACTTTCGACTTTCACCCGTTTGCGCGATTTGAATACCAGCATATCCGCTACGAAATAGTTGAACAATCCCGAAATAAGCAGGGCGGCAAGATTACAATAGATAACGTCCCAGCCGAATATCTTTTGGAAAATGAGTAGAAAAACATTTTCATTAAGAAGCCGGCTCCCGATGAAAGATTGAACATGAGAAAACGAATACAGAAATCAGACGTCGAACGACGGCCGATTCTACTTTTCCATATCCAAAAAATAAGAACATAGGAAATTGCTCAATACGGCAAATTCAAAACTGATGATAGGTGAAAGGACATATACCTCCCAGTAGCTGCTGAATATAAAAGTCGAGCATATCCACAGTATCAAGGTATCGACACCCGTGCCCAATAGCCGACTGACTACGAATTGTAGGTAAATACGCAGCTTTAACACCGTATCTTTTTATTATTTTTTAGGAGAATAGGGTTTCAATGGATCTTGTTTGGACAAAACGCGACGGTCGGTGATGAATTGAACCAACCATGCCACGAACAAGAAGCAGGCAATGAACAATCCGGCTACATCGAATATGCCCAATGTTTGCCCTTCGATGGTCCACTTTATTTCCGAGAGGGAAGTATACATGAACACCGTGTTGATGAGAATAACGATCAATCGGAATTCAGTTGGCCCGAGGCTGCCGTAAGTGAGCAGGAACTTACCGCTTAGGATTGTCGAGATATACGTATAAATAGAAAGAACCAAATAACCCACTAATACCAGCATCGCTACATCGAGCCTGAACATGGGCGAAAGACCGGCTCCGATACACATGATACAAATGGTGACGGCATCGAGCGTATGGTCGATAAAAAATCCATAAACGGGTCTTTGCGCATTCCTTACTCTGGCAAGAGTACCGTCGAGGCTGTCGCCATACCAGTTAATTACCAACCCGAGAGAAGAAATCCACAGGTAGTTTTTTATCTATATGAGCCAATACGAATCCCACTGCGCATACGAGAGCTCCTACTACGCCGGTGTATGTGAGGAAGTCCGAAGTAACCCATGCCGGTTGTCGTTGAGCCAGCCAAACCAAAACTTTTTTCTCTGCTGCATTGAGCACAGAAGTCTGTATTCTTTCAGATGTTTCTTTTCCCATTTCCTAATTTTTGTACAAAAGTACAGATTATTTAGCAAACCGAGTAAAAAAGTGTATTAAATTATTCATGTTTTTGAAAGATTCGGGTATTCTGCGGAGAGCAAGGCGGGTAACTAAAACAAGTTCTTGGGTTCTGTTTTTTATCCCATGAAGTTGTCGTCATGCCATCGACCGGTGTCATATCGACCGTCCGGGTAATACATGGTTCCATAGCCTTCTTTACAGCCGTTGACGAAATCACCTTCGTATCGTTCTCCGTTTTTGTAGAAGAATACACCCTTTCCGGTAAGTTGCCCGTTTACGAAGTCGCCTTCGTATCGCTCTCCGTCAGTCCATATATAGATTCCTTTTCCATGACTTATCCCTTCTACGGAATCGCCGTAGTAACAGTCCCCGCCTTTGTGAATGAAAACACCTTTTCCGGTACGTTTTCCTTCGATAAAATCTCCTTCATAGCGATCTCCGTCGGCCCAGAAAAAGAAACCTCTTCCAGAGGGTAAGCCGTCGACAAAGTCTCCTCTGTAATATTCTCCGTCTCTCTGGGTATAGATCCCTTTCCCGGTCTGTTTCCCGTGATCGTAATCTCCTTCGTAACAACTGCCGTCCGACCATGTAAAAACGCCTTTCCCATGTTGTTCCCCGTTTACGAAATCACCTTCGTAGCGTTCTCCGTTTGCCCACGTGTAGATACCGCGACCTTCGAATTTGCCGTTTGCAAATTGGCCCTCGTATCGGTTTCCGTTTGGCCAAGTATACATACCGGATCCCTCGAACTTTTCATTGACGAAATCTCCTTCATATCGTTGTCCTTCCGGGAATGTCATTATACCTTTGCCTTGTATTTTTCCGTCTTGAAATTCTCCTTCGTATATAATCCCGCAGAGGTCGGTAAGTGTGCCCCAACTGGGTTTGCCATCTTTGAGAACTCCTTTGAATGTACCGTCCGGGAGGCTGATACCCTCTCTCGGTGTTTCGCTGTAATAAGTCATGGTATTCTTTTATTATGATATCTTCAATCGCGTATTCGAGATAACGATATGCGAATATAGGAAAATACAGTCGATTTTCCAAACCTCTCGGCAGAAAATTATATGGGTCGCGTGACGGATAAAATGATTGTGATTTAATATGTATATATCTTATAATGAATGTATTGTGTTCGGTTTTAACCGCAGGGCTATTTATGCCGATAACTTTTTGTTATGAATGGTAAAAAAGAATGATAATCAAAATCAGGTTTCGCTTGTTATATTTGTAACGGAATAAAGAAAACTCATCATTTAAATATAACAAATATGGAATTTTTGACGAATGAAAAACTCACGATCGTGGGTGCTGCCGGTATGATCGGTTCGAATATGGCACAGACTGCATTGATGATGCGTTTGACACCTCATTTATGTTTGTATGACCCTTATGCTCCGGCATTGGAAGGTGTTGCCGAGGAATTACGTCATTGTGCATTTAAAGGGGTAGATATAACCTTCCACGAGCGACGTGAAAGAAGCTCTTACGGGAGCCTCGTATATCGTATCTTCCGGAGGGGCTGCTCGCAAAGCAGGAATGACAAGAGAGGATTTATTGAAAGGAAATGCCGAAATTGCCGCTCAATTCGGTAAGGATATACGCAGCTATTGTCCCGATGTGAAACATGTGGTCGTCGTTTTCAATCCGGCCGATATTACGGGGTTGATCGTATTGCTTTATTCGGGTTTGAAACCGTCTCAGGTATCCACGCTTGCGGCGCTCGATAGTACGCGTTTGCAGAGCGAGTTGGCAAAAATATTTCCATGCGGTAGCCGATGAAATCGAGAATTGTCGTACCTATGGAGGGCATGGAGAACAAATGGCGGTTTTTGCTTCGACGACAAAAGTAAAAGGAACTCCGCTCGCCGAGCTTATCGGAACGGAAAAATTACCGGCCGAAGACTGGGAGAAGATACGCCAGCAAGTCGTTCAAGGAGGCAAACACATTATCGATTTGCGAGGACGCTCTTCTTTTCAGAGCCCGGCCTATCTTTCTATCGAGATGATTGCTGCGGCAATGGGTGGAAATCCTTTCACGTGGCCGGCTGGTGTTTATTTGTCTGACGGGAAATTCAACCACATACTTATGGCGATGGAGACAATTCTCGATCGTTCGGGAGTACATTACAACCCGGTTTATGGTACGCCGGAAGAAGATAAAGAATTGGAGCGCAGTTATAAGCATTTGTGCGATTTGCGTGATGAGGTGATAGCGATGGGAATCATTCCCCGGTTTCGGAATGGAATAAACTGAATAAAAATATCGAATAAACAGCGTTGTCGAACCTGTGGAATCCTGTTATAAAAATAGCGGCTTTTTACGAGAAGCCGCTATTTTTATCTTTATATTATACGGGAACCGGTAAATCAACGTCCGAAGTTAAATATGTCGGAGTGTATATGCTCCCCGATCCATAATGACTTTCAACTCTTCCACTTTATCGGGATAAGTATTAGCTAAATTATTGTCTTCATGCGGGTCTTCGGCAATGTTGTACAACTCATGAGTCGGGTTTCCGTTTTTGATATTTTGTCGAATCAGTTTCCAATCTCCGGCTCTTACGGCTTGGCGACCGTTTTCCTCGTGGAACTCCCAATACAAGAAGTCATGTTGCCGTTGTTCCCCCTTTCCGGTCAGAGTAGGGAGTATAGACAACCCGTCCATCGCCTCTTCGCGCCAATTCGTATCTTCACCCAACAATTCTACGAAAGTAGGCATCATATCCCAGCCGGCTGCCATCAAGTCGCTTATAGAGCCGGCTTCGATAGTCCCCGGCCAATAGGCGATATAAGGCACGCGCATACCGCCCTCGTACAAAAGGCTCGTTTCAATCCTCTCAGTCGTTCCTCTGTGTTGAAGAAAGTCGGATCTGCTCCTCCCTCGTTATGAGGGCCGTTATCGCTCGTGAATATAAATAAAGTCTTTTCGGAGATACCCAGATCTTCCAGTTTATCGATGATTTGTCCCACATACGTGTCCAATCGGGTAATCATAGCCGCAAATTGTGCGCGGGGATTAGTTGCTGTACCATAATCTCCGTTGTCGTACCACGGGTGGGGCTCTTGAAATTTACCTTTATACATATCGACGATACTGTCTTGCGGCTGACACAGTTCGGCATGGGGAATCGTATATGTGAAATAACCGAAAAATGCCTTGTCCTTATTGTCTTCGATGAATTTCATCGCATGTTCGTGTATGGCATCTTGCGAATAACGTCCGTTTTGATACTCTTTTTTCTTGGTTATTCCACAAATACTCCGGGTAGTAAGAGTGCGCTTTACGCTGACAGTTGTATCCGTAAAATACGTCGAATCCCATCTTGTTAGCTTCTCCGCCCGAACCGGGATAACCCATACCCCATTTACCGAAACAACCTGTCACATATCCGTTTTTGTTGAAACAGATGTCCCAACGTTTCTACATTCGGATCGAGAGGCTCTTGTCCTTCGGGTTGTATTTCTTTATTTCCCCGTATTTTGGTATGTCCGGTGTGTTGCCCGGTCATCAACGAAGCTCTTGATGGAGCGCTTACAGCTGTACTTGCATAAAATTGAGTGAAACTCATGCCTTTATTTACGAGCCTGTTCAGATTGGGAGTCGATATCATTTGTTGGCCGTAGGCCTCTATATCGCTGTATCCCATGTCGTCGCAAAGCAAGTAAATGACATTGGGGCGTTCTGTTGTGGCGACAGCATCTCTCTCTTGGGCGAAGCACAAACCCGAAGTAAGGAGCAGGCTGCTTGCAGGGTATATAAATTTATTGGTATTCATACGTTTTATAAAGGTGTTTAAAGTTTGCTATCGAGAAGTTTGAGTGTGGTCGTTTTCCCGTTTTCCGGTTCGATGACTAAGACGATAAATCTTTCGGGATATTTCAATTCCCCTTCGAAGACGGTATCGGCTGAAAAGTAATTTCCTAACAGTTGGCTGGAGAGGCTCACTGCTTTGATCGTGTTGCGTCCGTCCAGTCCGGTTATGCTCAGTCGTCCGTCGTAGAGGTGAGCTTTGGGTGCTACGCTTCTGTCTCCGTTTTCAATTCCTGTGGGGGTTTTTAAAGGCACTCGATAAAAATACCACCCCGAACCTGTTCCTATACCGGCGTTGTATAGAACGACTCCCCATGTACCGTCTTGGGCGTTTAACAGATAGGAATTGTCGCCTTCGTACTTGATAGAGTAGCTCCCGTTTTCATGACCGCTGGATTCGATTGTGAATTGACTCCCGAGAGTAGAAGCGGTAAAATATTCTTTTTCTAAGACTTTCGACCCGGATATTTGCAAGTTCGTCCCTTTGTTTACGATATATACCCGATTATTTCCGGCATCTTCCAACCGCCAGAGAAATTTGTCTGTTTGGTTCGCCGGTTTTTCCACCCTCAGTGCGGTGGAATAATCCCCACCAGTGTTCGTATCATAGGCGATATATCTCTCTTTTCGGTTGGTGTCGGTGTGAGCATTCATGATTTGATACCAAATCGGGTCTTCGGCTGTGCTTATTTCGGGGGGTGGCTAATACGGAACAGCGGCTTCGAATACGGCTATCAGGCTCGTACTTTTCGTTACGGTAAATGTGTAGACCGATTCTTCACTCACGATTTCGTTTCCCTCTTGCCAACCTCTGAATTCTATGGCAGACTCCGAATTTTCATTGATAATAGCTTTTACGGTGACTTGTGTCCCTATTTCGTAACGGCCGGCGTCGTTTGCCGGTGTTTCGATAATGGCAGTTCCCAGTTCGTCGTTGTTCGATGATACGCTTATAAAGCGGTCGGTTCTATCCGATGCTTCCAAAACATACACTACGAAATCATATACCCGTCCGCTAATCGAGGCATCGGCCGAGGAGGGGGTTGTCGATTCGATTCTTATGCGTATGCGAGTTTTTCCGAGTTCTGCGTTTTCGGGTATCGCTATGGTCTGTACGAAACTTTTGGTGGAGGCTGCTACTTGGGCGGGTCGTGATTCCTTTTCGAATACACCGTCGCGGTTCCAGTCGGTGTAAGTCGAGAGCGTATAGTTCGACGGATCGACGGTCATAGTCGCATTGAACTCGAAAGTTTCGCCCGCGATCAATAAGGAAGTCTCTTTCGACACTATGGCGAAATAACTGCCGGGAGAGTTCGGTTTTGCATATCCCAACGGGTAGATGACTGCATCGCCCGAGGTCGTTGCCGAAGAGATATAGCCTCCGCTGGCAGATCCGGCCGGCATTTGGTATATGGGGCTTTTTTTCGCTGATACGCCCCAGCCGTATCATGGTTTCGAAAGGGTTCGATGAAATGTAGTCGTTACTCGAATCGTCGGCAGCTATTGCCGGTATTGTCATTGTAGCAACGGTGGCCGCTGCCAGAAATTTAAAGAATATATTCATGTCTTATCTATTGGATATAAATACAAAAGCATAGGACAATATAATTTTATCCTATGCTTTTATATCAGAGTTATTTAATGAATTTGATCATTTCTCCGCCTACATTTGCGATATACACACCTTTTTCGAGGGCCGATACAGAGATTTCCGTTGCATTGTTTACTTGCAAGACAATCTGTCCCGACAAATTATAAACGGTGGTTTGGGTGGGATTGGGGAAATCAAGAGTCCGGCGTGAGCATCGTAATAAACCTTACCGGAAGCTATTCCTTCGATTCTCGATGCCGGAGAGATGGCGATTTCGAAATCATAGGCAATACCGTTTCTTATCTCGTTATAGAATTCGGTGAAGACTTTCGAGGGCCAGTCGTTGGACCAGGGATCGGGCCCCATGTAAACGACGCGCATGCGATAGGTTCCGGGAGCGGTTTCGGCCGGAACGGTTATCGTTCTGTCCCAACCTTCTGTAACATTGCCGTCAGGATCGTCGAAAGTATTGTCGCCTGAGTTATTGCCTACGGCAGCGTAAATCTCGTTTTCGCCGCTGAATTCTTTATCGTTGTTCCAGTCTATGTAGAGTGTTTGGTAAGACCAGACGATTTCAGGCTCGCATACGATGTCTCTATATCCGTTGTTATAGGTGATATCCTCGTTATACTGCTTGAAATTCATGGAGAAGTTTTCAACACCCTCTTCGAGGCGGATTGGATTTTTCGGTCTTGTCGATAACAGCTCCTTCTACTTGTGGTGTATGTAGTTTTTTATATTCGGTGAAGGGGGAGTTCTTCTTGGGTTGCGCAGGTGAACAGAGTCTCGGTATTATCGCCTGCGGTATAAGAAACAGAGCCTAAATAACGGTTCTGTTGATTAAGGTCCGTGACGTAGAAACGGGTCATGATGGGATAATCCTTTTCGACGAATTCGGCGACGAGAGTTTTATCTTCTGTCCCTTCGTAAGAATAAGTGTGTCTGTAACTTATAACAGTTTCAGTTCCCTCTTCCACCCATCTGTAAAAACATATAGTTGTCGGCTGCGGTCGCTTTTACGATAAGAGCTTCCGTTTCAGGAACCTCTACACTTGTCGACTCTTTTTCCTTCTATGGATACCGATCCTTTTGCCGAGTCTGCCGATTTTACTGAGACGGTTTTGGTAGCCGTTGGAGGGGTGTATTGAGCCGGATAGAAAAACCAGCCCGAGGCTTGGTGTGTTCCCATTTCATAAACGGTTACACCGTAATCCCATGACGTATCTGCGGCGTTCAGATAAGCGGCTTCCGAAATCCCGGTGTAATCCAGACAGTATTGTTTATCGGCACACTGCTGTTGTCCTGTGGAAGCAGATGTGGCCAGTACCCAAACAGCACCCTCGTCTGCACTCATCTCTAACATCGTATTGTTGATAGCGGTAGCTTCTACTGGAACAACAATGCGCATACCGCTCGAATGAACCAGTACGCAGTAATTGTCGCCTCCGTCCGCTTTTTTTCCAAACGCCAGATGTAAGCAGCATCGGTTGGCGGTGTGGTTAGCTGGTCGGTACATAAATTCGAACCGTCCCATTTCATAAATCGGTTTTGTCGATCGGAAGCCGTGAGGTGGGACGACATCATTGTATACCATTTGGGGGATTCCGCTGTGCTTATTTCGGGTTCGACAACCCCTGAAATAGGAGTAACCTGTGCTACGGATAGATTTGAAACAAGTAGACCTGCTAAAAGCAGTAACGGATTAAATAAAGATTTTTTCATACATAAAGTGTTTTTAATGGGTAATTAAATGTGTTTGTTTATTTTTTAATGATATTAGTAACGAACGGTTGTCTTTTATATAATTTTATTATGGGTTATTTCTAACGGTATGTAATCGCTTATATATTTTATAACTAATATGAAGGTTTAATCCCTAGTGAGAAAATTGGTTTTTTATGATTTACCTCATAAATAGTAATATTATACTATAATTAATTATATATTTATAAGGTGAATTTCTCCCATCGACTGCTAAAAGTATTACTATATTGGAGGGGGAAGTCTGAGTGAATACCCTCGTAGAGGTTCTCGAATGTCGCTTGAAAAAATTAAAACAGTTTCTAAATATTTCGTATTGGATTATTTCTTAAAAAGTTGTAAATTGCAGCGAATTTTAAATTTCAGGTTATGAAAAGATATTTGGTCACCGGTGCGGCCGGATTTATTGGGGCGAACTTTTGAAATATTTGTTGAAAAGTACGAAGAAGATATATATGTGGTCGTTTTAGACAAACTTACGTATGCCGGGAATCTGGGTACTATTAAAGACGAAATAGCCGATTCGAGAGTGCGGTTCGTGAAGGGGACATACGCAATGCTGAATTGGTAGCGAACATTTTTGCCGAAACCGATATAGATTATGTGGTCAATTTTGCGGCCGAATCGCACGTAGACCGCAGCATAGCCAATCCGCAGCTCTTCTTGGAAACGAATATATTGGGCACGCAGAATATGCTCGATTGCGCCCGCAAGGCTTGGTATAAGGGAAAAGATTCCGAAGGGAAGCCTCTATGTCGAGGGAAAGAAATTCTTGCAAGTATCGACCGACGAGGTCTACGGCTCGTTGTCTAAGGATTATATCGACCCGCAGCCGTTGGAAATTACCGATGCCGATGTGCGCAAAGTGGTGACCGGACGTACCGACCTGCATACTTATGGCAAACGGTTCTTTACGGAGACGACACCGCTCGATCCCCCCGTTCTCCTTATTCGGCTTCGAAGACGAGTGCCGATATGTTCGTGAGGGCTTACCACGAAACCTACGGCATGCCGGTGAATATTACCCGGTGTTCCAACAATTACGGTCCCTATCATTTCCCGGAAAAATTGATACCTCTGATTATCAAGAATATATTGGCCGGTCAGAAACTCCCGGTCTATGGTAAGGGCGACAATGTGCGCGACTGGCTCTATGTGGAAGACCACGCTAAGGCTATCGATGCCGTATTGGAACGCGGCCGTATCGGCGAAGTCTATAATGTGGGCGGATTCAACGAAGAACAGAATATCAATATCGTGAAGCTCATCATCGATATTATTGCCCGTATCATGCGGGAAGAACCGGAATATCGTAGGGTATTGAAGACCGATGTGAAGAATATTAACGAGGATTTGATTACTTTCGTGGGCGACCGTCCGGGGCACGACATGCGTTATGCCATCGATCCGTCGAAGATTGCCCGTGAATTGGGCTTTGGTATCCCGAGACCCCCTTTACCGTGGGGATAGAGAAAACTGTGCGTTGGTATCTCGATCATCAAGATTGGGTGGACGAAGTAGTCAGCGGCGATTATCAGAAATATTACGAACAAATGTACGGCAATCGTTGATTGCCCTAATAAGATACGAACGATGAAAGGCATAGTATTGGCCGGAGGCTCCGGCACGAGATTGTATCCCATTACTCGGGGAGTATCGAAGCAGATGCTTCCGGTGTATGACAAACCTATGATTTATTAACTCCCCATATCGGTATTGATGTTGTCTGGTATTCGTGAGATACTTATTATCAGCACTCCTACCGATTTGCCCGGATTAAGAGATTGTTGGGAGACGGCGGACAGTTCGGCGTGCGCGGAGTATGCCGAGCAGCCATCGCCCGATGGACTGGCGCAGGCGTTTATCATCGGGGAGAAGTTTGTGGGGAACGACACCGTGTGCTTGGTGTTGGGCGACAACATCTTTTTACGGGCAGAGCTTTACCCGCATGCTGAGACAGGCCGTTGCCGATGCCGATAAAGGGAACGGCGACGGTGTTCGGTTACCGGGTGGGGGATCCTGAACGTTACGGTGTAGTCGAGTTCGACGAAAGCGGACGGGGCGATCAGCACGAGGAGAAACCGGTAAAAGCCTTCGTTCTTAACTATGCCGTGGTCGGTCTTATTTTACCCCAATCGGGTCGTGGAGGCTGCCAAGCAGGTGAAACCATCGGCACGGGGGAGAGCCCGGAAATAACCTCGGTGAATCAGGGTCTTTCTCTCCAATCTCCCCGCGTGCTCTTGGCGTACAGTTGATGGGAGGTTTACCGATACCGGTGACGCATGAATGCTGTACGAGGCATCGAATTTGGTCGAGCACTATCGAACACCCATTGCAAGGGCTGAAAGTGGCCTTTAAAGAAATCGCTTATCGCAT